>Ga0307509_10003623_pt1 | contig 23187 bp, 27 predicted proteins | sample 10_EM_MG_FD_202245 | JGI IMG/M metagenome (GOLD analysis project Ga0307509, IMG submission 202245) | Populus trichocarpa ectomycorrhiza microbial communities from riparian zone in the Pacific Northwest, United States - 10_EM | ecosystem: Host-associated > Plants > Roots > Unclassified | place... | reverse complement strand
TCTGTATGACAGGTAACCCGTACACCGAGTCCGGCAGCCGGTTCCGGGTGCCCGACATGCTGGCCAACCGTGCCGACGTCTGGAACCTCGGCGACGTACTGACCGGCAAGGAGGCGCAGTTCGCCCTGAGTTTCGTCGAGAACGCGCTGACCTCGAACCCGGTACTCGCCCCGCTCGCCGGCCGCGACCGCGACGACCTGGACCTGCTGATCCGGCTGGCCCGGGGCGACGCGACGGCCCGCGCGGACCGCCTCTCCTACGCCTGCGACCCCGCCGAACTGGCCCGGATCGTCGCCGTGTTGAGGCAGCTGCTCGCCGCCCGGGACACCGTCCTCGCGGTCAACGCCGCGTACATGGCGTCGGCGGCGACCACGGAAGCGGCCCGCACCGAACCGCCGTTCCGGCTCCAGGGGTCGTACCGCACGATGAACCGGATCGCGCGGCGCATCGAGCCGGTGATGAACTCCCGTGAACTGTCAGCGGTGTTGGACGACCACTACACGGCCGAGGCGCAGACCCTGGGGACGGAGGCGGAGGCGAACCTGCTGAAGCTGGCGGAACTGCGGGGCACGCTGACCGATGAACAGGCCGTGCGTTGGGGCGAGTTGAAGGCGGCGTACCGGCGGGAACGGGCTAGAGCTGGAGCAGCCGCTGGGTGATCTCGCGGTACTGGCGGAGCGCGTGGCGGAGTTCGTCGGACTGGGACGTGAGGTCCGCGGGTTCTGCGATTTCCGCAGCGGCGGCGGTGTCCTGCTCGGCCCACCCGGCGCGGAGGAGTTCCCGCCGTGCCGCGAGGGCGCTCACCAGCTGGGCGGTGGCCTCGTCGTAGGCGCTCTCCGCCTCCGCCAGGGCGTCGCGCGGGGTGTCGGCGAAGGTGTTGAGGGCGTGCCGCAGCCGCTGGAGGACCTGCTCCCGCTCGGCCGGCGGGAGCAGTGGCTCCGGGCCCGGTGTGCGGCGTTCGGCAGTGGGCCGGTTCTGGCCGGCGGGCTGCTGGGCGCGTGTCTGGTCGTACATCAGGATGCCGCTTCCGTTCCGCCTGAGGGCGTTCGTTGCGTTCGTGCCTCGTCGGTCTTCTCGACGGCCTGTTCCAGGCTCCCGGAGACCCGGTCGGTCGTACCCTTCAACGACTGCGCGTGCTGCCAGTCAACGTCCGGCGCGGGTCGGTGTCAACGCGGGGGCCGGAGGGCCGGCGGTCCGGTGGCGCGGCGGGGTGTTCGGGGCCGCCCGTGGCTCAGTCGGCGTTCAGTCGGCCTGGTGGGGCACCCACTCGCTGTCGTCCAGTGAGTAGCCGTACTGCGGACGTCCGCTCATGCCGCTGGTGCGGAACGGCTTCCCCTGGTCGTCGATGCGCAGCACGCCCTTGCGGGTGCCGCTGGACCAGGCCAGCTCCAGATACCAGCGCACATCGTGCGAAGCAGCGGCGGCCGTGATGTACAGGACCTCGGGCTCGCTCTCGCTCACCTTGTACGGCAGACCCGTCTGCCCGGCCTTCGGCGTGGCCATCGGGCGGACCGAGTCCAGCCCGATACCGAAGGAGTGCGTGGGCACCCCGCCGCCGCAGCCGACCCCGATGTAGCCCATCTCGTACACGTTCCAGGCCGGCGGCGCACCGCTGTCGACGACCCGGACGTTCAGCGACTGCAGCACCACGGTGTCCTGGCCGGTGCCCTGCACGGTCAGTTCGAGGTACTGGCTGCCTGCGGAGACGGCGCCCAGCGCGCTCACCCAGCCCGGCGCGTCCTGCTCGGTCGGCGGCGGCGGCACTTTGGCCGCGTCCCGGTCGACCAGATAGGTCTGGCCGCACGGGCTCTCCCAGGCATACGGCCGGGTCGTCACCGTCAGCGGAACGGCCGCCACCGCGTCCGCGGCCCCGCCGGACTTCGCGCCCGGTGAGGCGGACGCCCCGCTCTTCGCCGTAGCGGACCCGGAAGGACTCGCGGAGCCGGAGGCCGCGGCCGACGCGGACGCGGACGCCGAGGAGGTCGACTTCGCGGACGTGGACGCGGAGGAGGTGCCACGCCCGGTGGAGGTCACGGATCCGGCCTCCTGCTTCCGGTCACCGCCGCCGTCGCCGGACCCGAGGTGGGGGACGAGGGCAGTGGCGGCGAGTACGACGGCGACCGCGGCGGCGGCGAAGAGGGCGGTACGGCGGCGGTTGCGCGGGGCGGTCGCGGTCACCGGTACGGAGGGTTCGTGCGCAGGCGGCGGGGTGGTATCTGGCGTGGGCCCCGGTGCGGCGGAGGGGAGGTCCGCTTCAGGGGTGGGAGCGGTGGTCGCCCCTGGGACGGGGGCCGCCGCTGTGACCGCGGTGGTCGCTGTCGTGATTGCTGCCGTGGTCGCTGTCGTGGTTGCGGCGGACTTCCGCTCACGCTGGCGGGCGCCGTCGGCCAGGATCCAGCGGCGGTGGGCCTCGACGAGTTCGTCGGGGGTCGCCTTGCAGAGGCGCGCGAACCGCTCCACGGGGGCGTACTCGGTGGGTACGGCGTCGCCGTTGCAGTACCGGTGCAGCGTCGACGTGCTCATGTGCAGCCGCTTCGCGAGCACGCCGTAGCTCAGCCCCGAACGGTCCTTGAGCTCCCGTATCAGCGCCGCGAAATCGGCTGTCTCGTCCACCACTGCCACCCAGCCTCCATTCCAGTCCAGCGTTCCAGGGGAAGTCTGTTCCCCCAGGTAAGAGCCGGTGCGAACGTTCCAGGTTCCCGTAACTCCCGGCTGCTGTGGCGGGTGGGACGGAAAGCGGCACAAGCTCCGGTCATCAAAGCACGCCGCCCGCCGACCGGTTGGACGGCGGGCAACCTCCCGCCTCTCCGAAAGGGATCACAGCCATGTCCGCGTTCACCGCCCGTCCCCGTACCCGCCTCTTCGCCGCGGCGACCGTCGCGCTCGCCGCGCTCTCGCTCACCGCCTGCAACGACAAGCTGGGAGTACAGGACGCCGGCGCGGTCTCCCCGAACTCCTCCCCGGTGACGACCTCGGCACCGTCCGGGACGGGGACCGGCCAGAGCGGAGGCAGCACGTCGGGCAACTCCTCGACGGGAGGCTCCTCCACGGGCGGTTCCTCGACCAGCGGCGGCGGCACGGGGTCGAGCGGCAGCAAGACGAGCGGCGGCTCGGGCTCGAACAGCTCCACTACGAGCGTCACCTGCAGCGGCGCCAACACCAAGGTGACCGCCCAGCCGGTCAGCCGCCCCATCAACCACATGCTGCTCACCGTCACCAACACCGGCTCCAAGACCTGCAACCTCTACTACTACCCGGCCGTCAACTTCGACGACGCCCAGTCCGTACCCCCGGTGATCAAGGACTCCCAGCCCCAGGCCGTGACCACGCTCGCCCCGGGCCAGTCCGGCTACGCCGGCGTAGCCCTCTCCGGCGGCGACAACGGCAGCGGCACCAACGGCCGCACCGCCAAGTCCCTCTCCGTCTACTTCTTCGACCGCAACAACAACAGCATCAGCCCGGCGGCCACCCCTGCCCTCCCGACGAAGGGCGTCTACATCGACGACTCGCTGCGGGTGACTTACTGGCTGAGCAGCGCGCAGGATGCGTTGACTTACTGAGACGGGGGCGTACGGGGCGGTGGAGGGCCGGTACTGGATTTGGATTCGGTACCGGCCCTCCGCCTCGACGTGCCGCTGCCCGACATGCACACGAGATCGGCCGCAGCTGATCTACCGTGGTCGGCAAGTGCCGCTGTGGGTAAGGAAGTTCCGTAGCGGAGACCTGTGGCGGACGACTGAGGCGGAGGCTGTGGTGCGCCGCCCGCAGCTCCGGCGCCAGCCGCCCCGCGGCCCCCGCGGCCCGCAACTCCCGCACCCCGCTGCCGGGGCTGCCCGGTCCGCGATCCGTACGCACCTCCCACACGCCGTCGCCCACCAGGTGGTGGAACGGGTAGGCCGGAGTCGTGCTGTTCGGCGGACCGTACTAGGTCAGCAGCCGCTGCAGATCCTCCTCCACCGTGCTGTACCGCAGTTCGACGGCGGCATCCTGCTGGAACCGACCGAGGGCGTACAGCAACAGCAACGGCTTGTGCGGAGCACGGGTCCCGCCTCTGCTCCACTGCCTTAGTTGCGCGGTGCGCTGCAGCCAGTCCATGACCGGCGATCGTAGCCGCGCCTCGTTGACCGGCGATCTGCGCATGCGTGGAAAGCCTAATGAGTCGTGGCCAGGTGATTGCGACGTGTCGTAACCAGGTGGCGCCATCGTTCGCGGGTCTGTTGTTCTCCGTCGATCCACTGTGCTTGCGCGGTGTGCTCGGGAAGCGGAAGGCCGGCCATGAAGTGGGCGATGTCGACGTAGTAGGCGTAGTCGCCGCTCTGCGTGAGTTCGCGCAGGAGTGTGATCGCGGTGGCGAGGTCGTCCTGGGCGTCGAGGACGGCGTGGTGGAAGCACAGGGCCAGTTGCAGTTTCGCCGCGGCGTAGGCAATGCCGGAGACACCGATTTCGGCGAGCAGGACGGCCGCCCGGCCGGGCAGGTCGGCGGCGAACCCGGCGTCGCGTACGAGCACGGCGATGCGAGCGGTCATCTCGCTGGAGCGCAGGCTGAGGTGGGACAACAGCCGTTGCGCCAGATCGAGTTCGTCATCGGCCCGAAGCGGATCGGAGAAGGAGACGGCGAAGGCGAGATGCGCCTGCACCATGGCGGTCTCGCCGACCACACCGTGCTCCTCGGCTTCTCTCCGGCCTGCCAGGTAGGCGGCTGCCGCCCGCTCCATGTCGCCCTGCACCCACCACACGTCTCCCAACACCCGATGGGACCTCCCCTCCCAGCCCAGTCTCCCCGCGGCTTCGACCGCGGTCGGGAAGTCTCCGGACAGTCGGCTCAGGTGTGCCAGGCCGCGTCGAGCGGCGGAAGCGAGCCGACCCCCGGCTGAGGCGACGCGCTGCATCCCGCGACGCGAAGCGTCGGTCAGCCCGAGGTCTCGCTGGGCCTTCGCCAGGTAGTACGTGGCCAGCTCGACGAGGTCATCGGGGAGCAACTCCGATGCGAGGACGGCTGAGAGCCGACTGGACGTGCGTTCACGGTGCTCGTGCTGGCGCCGGGCGATGGCGCTCAGCGTTTCCACCAGGGCATCTGCAGCAGTCTGCAGGCCACCCGACGACGTGGCATCGGCGGCGGGAAGCGCCAGTGGCTCCCAGACGGAGTCCCCTACGTACTGGAACGCGGCATCGGCGAGCCAGTCGAGATCGAGACGGAAGTCCCGTGCGAGGAGCAGTCCTTGCTGGAGACAGCCGACCAGGACGGCGCGATCGTGTCGCAGGTCCTGGCGCCACTGGGATTCCAGGGCGTGGAAGGCTCGTTGGGCCGCGCGCTGCCAGTCCTGCTCCGACCAGCGGTCGTCACTGCCGTCGTCGGCGTTGCGAATGGCGGCGCGGATCAGGTCGTGGACATGGAAGGGCCACACACCGGAGGAGGACTCCCGGATGAAGGGGCGCTCGGTCAGCCGTAGGGCGGGCGCGTCGTGGTCCATGCCGGCGGCTTGGGTGGCCAGGGGTACAGAGAACGCGCTGAGCAGGCTGACCGAGCGGAGCACGTGGCGCTCATCGGCGGTCAGGTCGCTGAGGGTGCGAGCGATCAGGGCGGGGAAGTCGTGGTCGAAGTCGGTGACCTGCGGCTGTCTGCCGCCGCGTCGGAGTTCCAGGTAGCGCATGGCCGACAGGTCCAGGTACAGAGGCAATCCGTGGGAGTGCTCGGTGATGATCCGGCGGACCGGTTCGTCGATCAGCGGCTGCTCGTCGCGGCTCAGCCTGCGGACCAGGTAGTCCTCGCAGTCTTCGGGAGAGAAGTCGCCGATCAGGACCTGACGGCCCGATACAGCTCGCCGCACATGTGCCGTGTCGGCGGCTGCGAGACCGGGCCACGCGTGCGGCCCGGTCCAGTCGAGCTGCCCCTCCAGGCTCGTCTCCGCCCACTGGAGGCGGTTGCGTCCGGTGACGACGAAGAACGCGTTGGGCATCAACCACACGATGCGCTGGAGCAGACGCTCGAAGTCGCGGTGCGTGCGGTCGCCGGTGTCCTCGAAGGTGTCCAGCAGGATCACGGGCAATGCGCCCTTGTCGGCCGGGAGTTGGGCCAGGTCCCAGGCGAGGAGGTGCGGGTAGAAGCTGAGGGCTTCCAGGTCGGGCTCGGCCTCCAGGAGGTCGGCTAGGCGGGAGCAGCCGGCGAGGGCGCGTACGGACTGGCGCCGTTCGCGTAACGCCTTGATGAGGGCTCCGGCCCCGTGCCCAAGCGCACTGCCGACTGTGCCGGGCAGGAGCAGGGCCTGGGCGACATCGCTGAGGGCGGACTGCATCTGCTGGGGCAGGGCGGCAGCAGCGCTGAAGCGGCTCAGTAGCCCGCCTCGGCGCAGGTAGTCCTCGATCGGTTCGCCCGGGTGGTTGCGCTCCCAGTAGCGACGCAGGGCGAGGTCGAAGGCGGGCATCGGCCGGCCGAGCGCGGCGACGGCAAGACGGATGGTGAGGATGACGCGCTCGAAATCCATACCCGCGGCGCGCGCGAGGTCGATGCGGACCGGCAGCGTCCGCTCCTCTGGGTGGGACGGCGATTCCCATTGCACGGGGCGGTGCTCGCTGTGGGTGAGCGATGCCTCGATCTTGCGGGAGAGCGTGGACTTGCCGATCCCGCCCACACCGTGGAACACGAGCATGTTGCGGCGGGGAGCTTCCAAGTCCTCCACGTCGAAGTCCGGACGGGCCACGTGCCGTATGTGCTCGGCGAGGCCGGCCGTTACGGCCTGCCACTGTGCCTGCCGGTTCGTGAACGCCTCACTGGCGGCGATGCTCCGGTCGTTCGAGCTGAACAACGTTCGAAGGTCCCGCCCTGCCACAGCTCCCCCTGACGGTCAACAGGTGCCAAGCCAGGCTCCGTTGACGACAGCATGGCACGCACGCACGCATTCAGGCAGGTCCGCAGGCCGCATCCGGCACGCGGCAGTTCAGCCGACGACCTTGGTCAGGGGACGGTGGCCACGGATTCCCTATCCTGCGTACTCACCCTCACAGGTCGAACAGGCTTTCCTGGAAGTTCTCGACGACATCCCGTCGCGGGTAGAACAAGCCCAGCAGCACCGCTCTTCCTGCGGCACTGGAGACTGCTCCTGGGAGAAGCCGACCAAGATCTTCTCCCAGATTTCTCCCAAGCGATCTCCAGGAACCACTCAGGGGCCCGACCCGCACTGCGGATCAGGCCCCTGACCTGGTACTTCACTGTCGGGGTGGCGGGATTTGAACCCACGACCTCTTCGTCCCGAAGCAACTTGGGTGGGGGTGGTGCCTTGGACTGGTGCGCCTCTCAACTGGGCTGATGGTCCGCCGGCGTTCGTGCTCGTCCGCCGTAGTTCGTCGGCGTTGTCACGCAGTTAGACACTCATGGCTGCTGTGCATCTCGTTTCGCTGCCGCGTTCCGGGCGTGAGCTTCGCTCCGTAGTCGGCGCTCGTAGTTAGCGATCAACCGCCCGTTTTCGCGATCCACCAGATAGGGGCCGTTGCCTCCCAGCCGAGGGCGCTGGCCGTTCTGGTCATCCCAGGCTGCTCCCCAGTAGAAGATCCATCCAAATGGCAGGGCTTCTACGCACCGGATATGGAGGTCGTACTCGACGTTGCCTCGCATGTCGTCGATCTCGGCCAGCACCAGTCGCCGCGCTTCCTCCTCAGTCAGCATCGCCCGATGATGCCATGGCGTCTCAACACGTTTTGGGCTCCTTGCACGCTCGCGTACACCCGCTTTAGGAGTTCGATCCGAGCCCGCTGCAGCTGCTGTTGGCGACTGGTGCGACGGTCGGACAGGGGCGCTGATGTACGTCCCCGTCCGGCGTCGTTGATGTCAGCCGTGGATGTCAGAGGCCTTCTGATCATTCCTACCTGTCGGGAGAACCGCAGCGCCCGCACGGCCGATAACCCACCGCCCGCGCGTCGCCCAGCAGCATCCAGCTGGCGTCATCCAATTGCCGGCCTTCGCCGACCATGAGCCCGCACTGCTCGTCGCCATGGAACACTTCGCGGCTGGCTGGAGCGCTCGCGCGCACCAGCACCGCGGGCTCGCCGGAGCGGTCGACACCCTCATCGGCGTAGCACTCCTGCATCCATTGCGCCGCGTCCTCCTGGCCGAACCCGTCCGGGTACGGCAATTCCCTTCCGCGCATCCCTATCCCCAGCCCCCTACTTGGCCTCAGTGCCGTCGTGCTCGGTCAGGCAGGTGTACATCAAGTCGTCCTTCGGGCCAGCACGTTCAGTGAAATCGAGCACAGCCCCCCTCGACGTTGGCTCACAGATTGGCGCCTCAGCTGAGTCTGGGAAGCAACGCTAGAGACACACAGCTCCGGAGGCCCCTTGTTACACCAGCAACACAGCAGGTCACGGGCCTGGCTGTGGCAGATCAGGCGAGCCGAGTCCACAGATAGTCCACGGCCTACTGAGCATCACTTAGGACAGGGGTGTCGGCTGCGTCGTGTGGTGCGTGATCTGAGGCCTGCCGACTCAAGCCGGTGGCTAGGGATAGCCCGTGAGCTCCCGTAGTTGACCGTGGCATCTGGCACGACCGTGCAGGCACGCGACCAGGGCCACAGGTGTGCAGGTGCTAGTGGTGGTTGGAGGTAGCGGCCAGGCTGGGGGCGGCCCCACGTGGTAGGTGTGAAGATGCGCGTAGTGGACTATTGGTGTGTACTAGACATAAGTGGTAGGAAGTTGAGGGCGGCACGGCAAGGGGGAAGGTGTACAGCATGAATGCCGAGAACTTGGAAGGCCCCCCTTCCTGGGATGAATTCAAGGCCGGTCTGCCCGATCGTTTTGAGCTACCTGTATACGACTTTGAGTATCGGGTTCGCTTTGTTCCGGTAGTGCTCGGAGAGAAGGAACAAGCCACCCTGTTTAATCAGGTGCGACAAGTCGTTGTGCAGGCATTGAAGTCGGAGCCGCAGTGTGATTTGGCCGCGCTGCAAACTGTGCTGAGCCCGAATTCTGATGCAATGACATCAAAATCCGATGGTGAGAACATCTATTTTGCCATTGTATTCACAAACCCTGTCTTCGATTTCCGCCTCAGGGTTGGGCCGACCACATTGCTGTTTGAGAAGCAGAATACTACGCAGCAGAACCTGCTCCATACGGTGCGACTCTTCAGTCTGATTATGAGTGGCCTTTTCCCGCCGCCCGTGGCGAGTGGCGGCGGACTGCAGCCGTTTGACGCTGCCGGCATCACCTCTAATATCTACAGAGTTGCTTTCAGGTTTGAACACCACTTGGAGTTGGGTGACACTTTCGCCAATCAGGAACCAGCAACGAATACCGGTGTGCTGGAAAAATTGTTGCGCCTGAAGTCTGGGGTCATTCCCGAAGGGATTCAACCAGACCCGATCTGGCGTGGGGACGTTACGCTTGCGTTCGGTAAGGCGATTGACGGGCGATTGCGTGAGCTGTGGTTCGAATACGAAGGTCCTTGGAATGTCACCCAAAGGGACGTAGATATCACCTTGAGCTATCGAATGGGTGGTGCGGGGACAACTCTTGAAGACACGGACCTGCGTGATTTCCGAACCCCACTGATGTCCTTCTATCGCGACTTGATTTTGAAGGACCTGTTTGCAGGCCTCTTCGCGGATTGCGAAGTGCGTAGCAGAGTCTAAACCTTGCCACCACCGGTGAGGAGGTGAGGGGGAATGGAGCTTTTCTCTGCTCTTATTGGTGCAATAGTGGGAGGGGGCGCCACATTTGCTGCAAGCTGGTGGCAGACTAGGCGTGTACTAGAACACGAGATAACTCAGGCGCGTATGGCTTCCGACGAAGAGCGCCGAGATCACAGGCTTGCTTTGAGTCGAACCATCGCTCTTGACCTGCTTGAGGTGCTTTACCGTCTCGAGGATGCTCTGCCAAACCTTCACCTGGCTCGATTGGAATATCAGGAGCAGGGCAAAGTGGCAAGAGGAGCACTAGATAGTCTTCGCCACTCTGAACAAGTTGAGACGTCGTTGCTAATTCCCGAACTACGTCACCGATGGAACGATCTGCGTTCCATCGCTACAGAGCTTGCCTACACCCCTGTTCGCGATTCTGGGCACGCAGCCGCAATGAAGCATTCTGATGCTCCGTGGGACGAGAAAATTCGAGAGCGGGCAGTGAAGGATGTTAAAGCGTACGCAGACTACGTCCGCCAAACGATCCTTTCAGTAGTGGATGACTCTCCTTTGCCCTCTGACGCGCCGCGCCCTCACCTGAGCCGACAAGAGATGTCGGTTTGGGTGCCGGTAGCCGCTGATCGCCCATCTAATTGAGCCAAGATAGTGGTAGCGCCCACCTGGGAATACCTCCAAGCTGGCTCACTGCAGCACGTCGCTGTCGATAAGAGGGGTGGGAGCAGGGTGCGGCAGCTTTGGGACCGGTCTTCTGGACCTGACCCCTGGCGCTATCTGACACCCGACCTCTTCTTCCGAAGCAACTCGGGCGGGCGCTCGACCTTGGGCCTGTGTGCTTCCCACCTGCGGTGACAATCCACGGGCGTCCGCGGCCGTCCGCCGCTGTGCGCAGGCGTTGTCACGCAGTTAAACACTCGGCGTCCCACGAGGCGGTGTCGTAGGGCTCGACTACGTTCCACGCATGACTGACAGGGATTCGCCCGTGCCGACGCTCACCGGCCTGCTCATCGATGTCGTGTGGTGGCTGGAGAACTGCGGGGATGAGGAAGTGGATCCCGACTCCGCGGTAAAGATGATGGAGAGCGCCGGCTGGGTACTGCTGCAACTGCCCTCAGACCAACGCGAGCGGCTCTTCTTGCACGTAATCGCGGACTTGGGCGAAGCGGAGCAAGGCCCTGCGCGGCGCGATTTCCTGGAGTCGTTCCCCTTCGCAATCGGCATGGTCGAGGACCAAGAGAGCTGAGAGCGAGGCTGGCTGGTTGGCGCCAGTTCAGCCACAACTGATCATCGGTGGCCGTGACCTGCGGTCGCCTAATCGATCAATACCCTGAAATGCTGCTGGCTGTCGGCAGTTGTCGACGTTGGTCACCATCGAGAGCCCTCCCACGGCCCCAGGACGGCCCGGAGGGCGCTCATGAGCTCGACCGGTTGGGACTACGAGAGATCCGGCACGCCCCACCGCAGGAAGAACGCAAAGTAGGGATCCGAGATGTACAACTTGCCCAGTTCTACGTCGTAATCGACTACCGGTTCGCCTTCGATTTCATTTGCGGCGATCTTTGTCATTTCTTCGAGGATGCGGGTGACCTCATGTCGCTGCGGAGAATCACTGGACAAGACCTCTTTAAGGGCGGTCCTGATCTCTTCGTAGGTGAGTTCGGTATTCGGTCCAGTATGTGCGATCGCGGCCAGTACGGCTCCGTAAATGTCGGTAACGGATCCGGACTTTAGCTGCCTCTCCTTCCGGTCTGTTCGCTGTCGTGGGCCTCGAGCCAACAGGTCGAAAGCTGCTTTCGATGCCATTGAAGCCCGGTCGGCGAAGAAGGAATTCCAGTCTGGTGCGACGAGTTGACGATACTCGTCTTGCGCGTGCCGATATCCGTTTGCTTTGCACAGCTGCAAGCAGAAGTCCTGCATAAGGTGAGGACTCGCAAAGCTCTCCTCTGCGAGACGTGCGATTAGAGCCTCGTCTTTATCCACGAGTTTCAGGGCGTCGAAGCCCTTACGGGCGATTCCTGCGAGTTCTTCCGGGTTCCAGAAGCCCACGCTCACCTGCTGCACCCGGCCGGTCATTTCGCGTTCGACCCTCACCACATCGTAGGCTCGGTGGGGTACGGCGATCACGATCACCCGGAGGCCGTCAAAAACGAGATCCTTGAGGGATCGCACGATATCGAGTTGTACCGCTTGGGGAATGTAGTGGAAGTCGTCGATAACCAAGGGGGTCAACCCCCCTCGCAGAGCTTCCCTTGCTTGTGTGGCCACATTTCGGGCGCGGGATACCTTTTCGCCTGAAGTCGATCCTGTGACCTCCTTATTCTCGATCCCTCCCTTGGCGATGCCGATGTTCACTTGCCCTGTACCCGTTTGCCAGACTTCATCCTTGCTGTCCGACGTGCGCTCGATGGACGTGTAGAGGCCGAGGTGCTCGGCAATGGAATCCCAGAACTGCTCTGTAGAACTTATTGCACCACCTGAGAGCCAAAGTCCATCGCTGGGTGGGACGATGCGACGAACAAGAACGGTCTTGCCTGTCTTTGTTGATCCTGAAACAGAAAGGATTCGATGCCCCTCGTCCAGGTAGTCCTGAATCTTCTCTTCCAGATTCAGCTCACTGCGCGGGTTGTACGTAATTGTGGGCGCGCCGCCAGCAACAAAGACTTGGCCTACGCGGAGCCTCTGGTCGTCCATGAGCTAATGGTAGTGGCCCGTGCGCGCCGCTCGTGCTTCGAAGCCGAAGGTCGGCGGAGCGGCTTTGGGCTGGAGCTGCTTTGGGGCGAGTGATCATGGCCCCGTAAGCTTCCGGCGCGTCGGGCAGTCTGTGGACCTGCCCGGTAAAGCACGACGTTGGGGCCATGATCTTCGAGGCTCGCCCCAAAGTGGCTGCCTAAAGCCGTGGAGCCGACCGCCCCAGCCACAGAGGGTGTCTCCCACTTCATGCCGGCAGCTCGCCAGCGCGCCGCCGGGCGCGGCCAGCCGGGGCGCAGACAGGAGGCGGGCCGCGCCGCAGAGGCGGCGCGCGCCCGCGCCGTGCGCGGGCCTTGAACCCGTAGAGAAGGTTGTTACTCAGTCGGCGCTTGGGGCGGCTGTGATGCTGCGGGACTGTGCTGCGGCTCGTCGAAGAGCGTCGGCTACCTGGTCGGCGGCATCGGCGGACAAGAGGATCTCTTGGGCCCACAGAATCGAGAGCCTGATGTCACCGTTGAGCAGGTTGGTGGCGACATCGACTTCCGTGCCGTTGCCGGTGACGTCGTGCACGTTGAGGTCCAGATCGCTGCTGTAGGCGCTCATGGTGTCCGGAACGGCTCCTGGGGGCCATCGGCCGTAATGCTCCACAACGGGGCTACGTATTGCTCCGGGTGGCTGTGGAGAAGCAGTTGGCGCAGGTCATCGCGCTGTGAGCCGTCGAGGTTCAAGACCTCTGTGAGGTGACGGAACGTCGTGTGGGTGACTCCGCGGCTTCGTGCTTCGGCCTCGAACTGGGCGAGCTGTGGCAGTACTGAGCCGGCGTCGAGCCTCGTCGGCTGTTGCTCCTTGAGCCAAAGAGCCTTGTTGCGCTCGTAGTCGATTTCCGAGAAGCCGCAGACCTCGCGGCTCAAGGCCTCTGCCTCGTCCAGGGTGGTTGTCGCCATGATGGCGCGGGCCAACTCGTTGCGGCTCAGGGCCTCGTCCAGGTCGACTTCGTGGACGGTCGGGCTCTCGTCGGTGAGAGGGATGGGAAGTCCCGCGTCCCGGACCTCGCACGTGCCCCGTACACCTCGGGCTGTTGCAGCGAGCATCCCGGTCGCTTCGGAAGGGTGCCACTCCAGGACCGAGCCGATCGGTTCCACGTCCTTCGCCGTGAACGTGTGGACCACTGGGCCGAGCAAGCCGCGCAACTCCTCGTGTGACAGCTCGCCGTCCAGGCCGGGGCCTGCGACCAACAGCCGTATCGGCGCGTTCACTTGGCCGCATGCTGCCAGAGCCAAGGAGTCGGCGAGAGGGCTTTTCAGCGTCGGCTCACCGCCTCGGGCCAGCACGTCGCCGCCTACGTCCAGGAGGTCGATTGTGGTCGGCTGCAAGTGGGTGAGCAGTTCTTCGACCTGGCGCGTGACACCCTCGGCGCCGTGCCTCGGGTCGATCAACGCGATTGTGTGCGGGAGTTCTGCGGCGAGTCGGGGGAGCGTCGAACCTGCCGGAGCGATGGGGCGGGCCTCCGCCGGCACCTTGCGGACGGCCGGGGTGATCACTTCGAGGCCGGTGAAGTCGTCCGCGCTTCTTGGGCCCGGTACCGGGTCGATCAGCAAGCGGTCCCACGCGTAAGTGAGGATCACCGCCTGGTCCCCGTCGCCGTAGAGGGCGGCGTCAAGCATTGCGGCGGCGACTGCGTCGCCCCCTCCTCCTGCTGCGACGATCAACCGCGTCATGGGCCCAAGCGTACGGGGTCGGCCCTTGACCACTCACTCTATAGTGGCTAGAGGCTATAGCCACTTGGACGAGGAGGGGACATGCCTCAAATTGAGGAGGCTCAGCCGAAGTATCTCCAGATCGCGCACTTCATCCGTGATCAGATCCTTCGGGGTGACCTACGGCCGGGGGACGAGGTTCCTTCGGAGCGGCAGTTGGCGGTGAGTTGGAAGGTGTCCCGGCCGACGGCGGCACGGTCGTTGGAGGCGCTGAGTCATCAGGGACTCGTAGAGAAGCGGCAGGGGTCCGGCACGTATGTGCGGAGCCTTGAAGTGAACCGTCGTGCGCGGGAGTTGTACGGGCGAGCCCGGCAGACCGGAAAGATCTACACGTCCGGTGAGTATGCGGTGATCACGTCGGCCGGGTGGCTGGACGCGCCGGACCACGTCGCTGAAGCGTTGGGCCTGGTGAAGGATCGGCGGGCCGTGCATCGGCGGCGTGTCACCAACAACCAGGACGGGCCCCTCTCGCTGTCCACTTCGTGGTTCGCGCCGGACGTCGGACAGCGGGCGCCCAAGCTGCTGGAGCCGGAGCGAATCCAGGAAGGCACCCTGATGTACGTCGAGAACTCGACGGGACGGCAGGGGAGTTACGCGGAGGATCGCATGTGTGCCAGGCCCGGGACCGAGGAAGAGGTGGCTGACCTTCAACTTGAGCCAGGCTCTGCGGTGTTGGTCGTGCATCACGTCGTCTTCGACCTCCAGGACCGGCCGTTGGAGTTCGCCGAAGCCACGTATCCGCCGCACCGCTGGGCGTTCGAGCAGGGGTATCCGCTCACCTGATGGCCTGTCACTTCGTCGAATCGCTTGCGCTCTGCAAGTGGCTAATGCCACTATCCAGTAAGTGGCTAAGGCCACTTGATCGGAAGGGGGCACGGAGTGACGAGTCAGCCGCCGGACCAGGGAGCGCGCTTACCTTGCCGGAGTTGTCGGGGGCGTGGGTGGAAGCGCGTCGGTTCGCGCACGTCCCTGACGCTCGCCGCTGCTGCTGATCGCACCCGTGCCACATCGAAGCGGCGCTGCCTCGACTGCGACGGCAGCGGCAAGGAGTGAACGCGGATGACCTACGCGATCGACCGCCATCCCTCTGAGGGCTCACCGCGACTCGGCGCGATGAGCCTGCATCCGGCTCCGGAGTCTGTCCCCAGGGCCCGGCGCTGGTTCAGGAAGTTCATCGCCCCGTACAACCCGGCCTGCTCGATCGACGACTGCGCGCTGATGATCTCGGAACTGGTGACCAACGCCATCCGCTATGGGCGGGCCGACGACCCGTGGCTTGTGCGGGTGGAATGGTTCCGGGAGGGGGCCTCGCTCCGGGTCGAGGTCCACAACCCCGGATTTCCGGCGAACGTACGGTTGCGGCACCCGGATGCCAACGATGCGCACGGGCGCGGGCTCCTGCTGGTCGACTCCATCGCCGAGTCGTGGCACTCCGGGCCCAGTCGCTTCGGCGGCACGGTCGTCTCCTTCGTAGTGGCCGATGCCTGGCCGGCCTGAAGGGGCGCCTGGGTTCTTTTCTATATGCACTGCCGCTAGTCTGGTTGACCAGTTGACTTGGCCAATATCGACAGGCGGCGGCGTTGATGGCGTATGACGTGGAGGCACCGAAGTACGTTCGCCTCGCGCAGACCCTTCAGGGGCGCATCGAGGACGGCACATACGCCCCCGGAACCCGCGTGCCCAGTGAAAACCAACTGGTGCAGGCTTTCGGGATGTCCCGCCCGACCGTCGTCCGGGCTCTGGAGCTGCTGAAGCGTGACGGCTGGCTGGAGTCGCGGCAGGGGTACGGCACGATCGTGCGCGGGCGTCCTGCTGTGGTCGAGAAGAGGGATCGCCGGGGGACTGAAGCGCTCACGCGGGATGAGTCTCAGGCTTCGGGGCGCCTGGTTGAGGTCGGCCGTGTCCCCGTTCCGGCGCGCGTCGCCAGTGTGCTCGGGCTGCCGAAGCGTGCCAAGGTTCTCGTACGCCGGTTCCTGGTCGAGGAGGATGGCGAACCCGTCGAGCTGGTCTCGTCGTACTTCCCCGCCAGCCTGATCGAGGGTACCGACCTGGAGAGTGCAACTCCCTTGAGTGGTGGTACCCGTGCGCACCTGGAAGCACGGAGGAAACTGCGCTTCGACCATGTGACGGAACGGGTCTCGGCTCGATTGCCCGAGCGTGGCGAGGCCGAGCTTCTGGAAGTGCCGGACGGCGTGCCCGTCCTCAGTGTCCTGGTGGTCGCGTGTGATGCCTCCGGGCAAGCGCTACAGGTCTCTGACGTCCTACTTCCTGCCGATCGGCAGGAGTTGGAAGACACCTACCGTCTGAACTGAGCCCTGTCGGGGGCCAGTTGCTTGAGATTTCCGCGCTTCATCGACTTGACAAGTCAACTTGTCATCTCTAATTTCGAACTTGCTAAGTCAACTTGTCAGGTGGCGAGTTGATCGAACCAGAAGGAGAACTCTCTGTGCGTGTAATCCGAGTTGACGCCGCGTCCGCCACGATCCTTCTCACCGAAGCGCCGGCGCCGAAGGTGCGCGACCGGCAGACCGGTGAGATCGCCAAGGACACCGTGAGCGGCGAGGCGCTCATGACCGTCGGCGTCGTCTTCATCGACGAGGGGGACTCGTCGATCATCCAGGTCACCATTCCTGAAAGCGGTGTGACGGAGGGCCTGACCGTTGGCGCTCCGGTGTCCCTGCCGGGCCTCATCGCCCGGCCGTGGGAGAGCGTGTTCAACGGCCAGCAGCGGCACGGCATCGCCTACCGCGCGACTGCGATCGCACCGGGTGCCTTCCCGGTTCCGGTCGCTCAGGCGGGTTGATCACCGTGACGGATCTGACCACGTTCGCCGAGCTGGTTGGGTCGCTCGCTGCGATAGGCGGCGCGGCGTACGCCCGGCACGCCCACCCGGCGGCGTACTGGTCCACGGTCGGGCTGCCGCTCTCGGTGGCCCGGCTACTGGCCTCGTACTCCTCGACCATGGACGCCTGTGGGCTGACCGTCGAGCCGTCTCGCTGGCGGGCCTTGGCTGTCCGGGCCACCACCAGGCGGGAGGTGCGACCGGTTCCTCCGCGTCGCGGAATGATCCGGCCGACTTCGACGGGGCTCCGGGTTCGGCTGCGGCTGGCCCCGGGGCAGGAACCGGCGGATGTGGCAGCGTCAGTCGAACGGCTGCGGCACGCATGGGGAGTTCACGCCGTGCACGTGCGGGACATCAAGCCTGGAGTCGTCGAACTTCGGCTCATCGGCTTCGATGTGCTGCGCAAGGTGCGGATGCCGCGCCGCGTCGAGAGCGGGCTTCTCCGGGTGCCGGTGGCGCTACGGGAGGACGCGACCGCGTTCGTCCGTGACTACCGCGCCGTACCGCACGAACTCGTCCTCGGCGCCACGCTGTCCGGCAAGTCCATGTACCTCCGACACCTCATCTCCGGCCTCGCGGCCCAGTCCGTCGCCCTGGTCGGCATCGACTGCAAGCGCGGCGTCGAACTGGCGCCCTTCGCCTCGCGACTCTCCGCACTGGCCACCGACCCTGACGAAGCAGCCGAGTTGCTGCCGGTCCTGGTCAAGGAGATGGAGGACCGCTACGACCTGATCAAGGCCCGGCAGGGCATCGCCCCCAACACCCCCGACGAGGAAATCACTTCAGACATCTGGGGCCTGCCCGAGAGCGAACGCCCGGCTCCCATCGTGCTGTTCGTCGACGAGGTTGCCGAACTCTTCCTCGTCGCCACCCGCAAGGACGAGGAACGGCGGGACGAGATGGTCACCCAGCTCATCCGGCTTGTCCAGCTCGGCCGCGCGGCCGGCATCTACCTGGAGGTCTGCGGCCAGCGCTTCGGCGCCGAACTCGGCAAGGGCGCCACCATGCTCCGCGCCCAGCTCACCGGCCGCGTCTGCCACCGCGTCAACGACGAAGCCTCCGCGAAAATGGCACTCGGCGACATCGCGCCCGAAGCGGTCTACGCGGCCTGTTCCATCGCCCCCGAGTTGCCTGGCCTCGCCGTCGTCGGTGACACCTCCGGCGGCTGGTCACGCATCCGTACCCCCTACCTGTCCCTCGCTGGCGCTGCGGCTCTCTGCCGTGAGTCGGCGCACCTCGCCCCGGACGTTCCTGCGCTTGCGCCCTTGCGGCCGTACGTCCCGCCCGTGCCTGTAGCGGCCTCGGGAACGGCTGTCGCTCCCCACCCGGTCGCCGAGTAGCTCCATCCGAACCATCGGCTGGCGCGGCCGTCCCGCGCCAAGTCCCTACCCCTGCCATGCCTGGAACCGGAAGGAGTGCCGCCGTGCGTGCCTTGCCCGTCCGCCCCGACGCCGTACTCGTCCAAGCTCTGATCGCCGCTGCACTGTCCTTCGCTCACCTTCACGACCTGGCCGCCGCTGCTGGACAGAACGGCTGGAAAGCCTGGGCCTACCCGGTCTCCGTCGACCTGTTGTTGGTCGCGGCCTGGCGGCGACTGCGCTCCGGTGGTTCGAAAGCGGCTGGCTGGTGCTGGTTCCTGGTCGCACTGACCACGTCGCTCGGCGCCAACGTCGCCACGGCCGGGCTGCTCGACCTGGACGCCGTACCGGCTTGGTTACGCATCCTCGTCGCCGGATGGCCTGCCGTTGCCTTCCTCGGCGGAACGCTCCTCGCCCATGGCTCGAACGACGTACCCGAGCCGCAAGCACCCCCGGCCGAACTGCCGACTGCGGAACTCGAAACCGCTCCGCCGTCGACAACTCCCGTTCCACCCGCCCTCGTCGCCCACGCCCGCAAGGTCGCCGACGAACACCGGACCCGGACGGGGGCACCGATCGACATCCCGACCCTTCGTGCCCGGCTCGGCGTCCCGCTGCCGCTCGCCGAAGCTATCGCCGCCCAACTCACCTGAACCCAGGAGCACTTCGACTCATGCGTCCGTCCACGCTCCGCGCGCTGAACCGCGCTGCCGAGCTGACCCGCCAGAACCGCCTCACCGAAGCAATGCTCATCGCCGAACCCGTGATCCTCATCGCCGACGACGTCGAGGGCGACGAGATCCGGCGGTGGCTGCTCGACCACGTCGCCGACTTCACCGGCGAGAACCACGACGACCCGAAGGAACTGCCCTGATGACTGCCAACCCTCGTTTCCGCCGAGTCGTCCGGATCGGCCCCGTCCAGGTCGCCACGTACAACGACGACCGTGGCCGCGAAAAGCACGTCGCCGCCTGCACTGCCCCGCGTTGCGGTGCCTCAGTCGACTACGACAGCCGTGCCGCTGCCGAACTGGCCGCCCGCACCCACCGCTGTCGCGTCCGCTGAGGAGATCCCGTGACTGTCTCTCTCCCACTCGTCTTCGTCCTGGGCGTAATCGCCTGGGCCGCAATCAAGTTCCTCGGCGTGCGCATGTGGGTCGCCGTCGTGATCGCCCTGTTCGGCTTCTGGCTCTCGCACACCTTCCTCGCCCCCGCGATCGAGACCGGCACCCGCACTGGGGTCGGCGTCGTCGGCGGCACTGGCAAGTGACAAGGAGACCCCGTGTTGTTCCGCCCGCAGCTCCCCGAAACCCTGCACCCGCCTACGACGATCACCGCGCACCACCAGGCGCAGAGCCCGGCCCCTGTAGCGCCCACCGGTCGCCCGCTCACTCCCTACGTGGGCTCGGTCGTTGCCGTGGTCGTCGTCGGCATCGTCCTCACCGCGCTCCTGGCGGCCGTCGCCGTCACGGCCGTGTCCGTGGCCATAGCAGCCGTGGTCCTGCGCTCCGTCGTCAGCAACGCCAACAGGCGCTGACCGGCCGCCGGGGTGGCAAACGCCGCCAAGCATCCCGCCAACCCGGCGGCCGTCCCTCCCAACCACCGAAACAGCCGAAAGGGACTCCCATCCTTACGCACTCGACCCCGCCCCCGCTGGCGGAGCTGAGCACCCTCGCCGCCCTGGGCAACATGCCCGGACTCGCCCGACAACTCGCGGGCCTGGGCGGCTGCACCCACCCCGTACGCCTCGACGGTCACCGCACCGAATACGACGTCGACACCGCGACCGGCGAGATCGGCAACCTCCTCCGCCGACTGGACTCGGCCACCCTCCCGGCCGGTCACCTCTTGGTCCGCTGCAACAACCGCCGAGCAACCCGCTGCCCGGCCTGCGCCGAGACCTACCGTCGTGACACCTTCCACCTGATCACGGCCGGACTTCGCGGCGGCAAGGGCACAACTGCCCGGGTAGCCACGCACCCCCGCGTCTTCGCGACCTTCACCGCCCCGGGCTTCGGCCCGGTCCACAACCGGCGCACCGATGGCCGCCCTTGCCGCTGCGGCGTCTCCCACGACCAAGACGACACCGAACTCGGCACCCCGCTCAACCCCGACACCTACGACTACGAAGCTGCCGTCCTCTGGAACGCGCACGCCGGTGCCCTTTGGCAGCGCTTCTCGATCTACCTCCGCCGTGAGGTCGCCAAGCTCGCCGGCCTCACCCAACGCACGTTCCGCAATCACGCCCGGATTTCCTTCGCCAAGGTCGCCGAGTACCAGAAGCGCGGCGCCGTCCACTTCCATGCGGTCATCCGCCTCGACGGCCCGGAAGGCGGCGACACTCCGCCTCCGGCATGGGCCACGGCCGAACTGCTGGCGGATGCCATCCGTTCCGCCGCCTCCGCCGCCCGCATAGAGGGCCCAGTGATCGAGGACCGTCCGCACACCTTCGCGTTCGGCCGTCAGCTCGACGTCCGTCCGATCCGTTCCGCCGACTTCGACGGTGGCCAGGAACTCACCGATCGGGCCGTAGCCGCGTACATCGCGAAGTACGCCACCAAGGGCGCCGAAACGGCAACGGGCACCCTGGACCGACCGATTCGGTTCCTCGCCGAACTGGCCCACGCTCGTATCAGCGACCACGCGCGCCGCATGATCCGAACCGCCTGGTCACTCGGCGCCCTCAAGAGCCTCGAACACCTCCGCCTCCGCGCCTGGGCCCACATGCTCGGTTTTCGTGGCCACTTCTCCACCAAGTCCCGCCGCTACTCCACCACCCTCGGCGCACTGCGCACCGCCCGAGCCGACTGGCGTCGCGCCCAAGCCGCAGCGCTCAACGTGCGAGAGAACGACACGACATACGTCCTCGCCCACTGGGTCTTCGCCGGAACCGGCCTCTCCTCCACCGAAGCCTGGCTCGCCGCATCCCTCGAACCCGCCCCCGGCACGGAAGGAGAACCAACACATGCGTGACGACGAGCTGTTGACCGTGGCCGACGTCATGGCTCGCCTGAAGGTAGGTCGGTCCACGGTCTACGACCTGATCCGCACCCGGCGTCTGCGTTCCGTCGCCATCGGACGGTGCCGGCGTATCCCTGCCTCCGCTCTCCACGACTTCATCTCTGGGCAGTCGGAGCGTGCTGCCTGATGACCAAGCGTCGTAGTCGCGGTGATGGCGGTCTCCACTGGGACGAGAAGAGACAGCGTTGGATCGCCACGGCGAACCTCGGCTTTGACCCGAGCGGGAAACGAATCGTCAAGCGGGGGAGTGGCAAGACCAAGACTGAGGCCAAGAACAAGCTCAAAGAGGTGCTGCGGGACCACGAGGACGGCCTCGCCATCGCGCCCACCAACTACACGGTCAAGGACGCGGTCACGGACTGGCTCGCCTACGGCCTGGCCGGCCTCGACCCCAGAACCGTCGAAACGACCACGCTCCTGAGCGAGAAGCACGTCATCCCGTCCCTCGGCGCCCGCAAGCTCCGCGACCTCAGCGCGGAGGACGTGGACCGTTGGCTGGCCACCAAGGCGAAGACACTCAGCACGCGCACACTCCAGGGCCTCCACTCCTGCCTGAACCGCGCGGTCAAGCGGGCCATGGCGCGGGACAAGGTGAAGCGCAACGTCGTCGAGCTGTGCTCGGTGCCGCAGGGGCAGGCGGGACGGCCGTCCAAGGCACTCACCTTCGTCCAGGCCGAGGCCGTACTGAAGGGGGCCGCTGGAACCTCCATGCACGCGTACATCGTCGTCGCGCTGCTGACTGGGGCCCGCACGGAGGAGCTGCGGGCGCTCACCTGGGACCACGTCTCTCTCAAGGGGCGGCCGAACTTCGACCCGCCGCAGCCTCCGCACATCGCCGTCTGGCGGTCGGTCCGGCGGAGTGGGGACACCAAGACCCGGAAGTCCCGGCGCACCCTCGCCCTGCCGGCGCGCTGTGTGGAAGCGCTGTGGCAGCAGTTCGAGGAACAGGGGTGGGACCGGCTCGCCGCTGACGAAGAGTGGGAGGAACACGGGCTCGTCTTCTCCTCGGCCGTGGGCAAGCCGCTCGATGCAGCCAACGTCCGCCGCGCCTTCCGCCAGGCGCTCAAGGACGTTGACGGTGTCGACGCTGCCGAGTGGACGCCCCGGGAGCTCCGGCACAGCTTCGTGTCACTGCTCTCCGACCGGGGCGTCCCCCTAGAGGAGATCTCCCGGCTCGTCGGGCACTCGGGTACGGCCGTGACCGAGGAGGTCTACCGGAAGCAGATCCGGCCCGTGATCCAGACCGGTGCGACGACCATGGACCAGATCTTTGGAGCGATCAACGAGGGCTAGCACTAACGCTGTTGAGCGGTGAAGAGCCGACGGCCCTTCACCGCTCTTGCCTTCCGTCAAGACATACTCACGTGCTCGGAGACGTAGGGCCGTCTCCATCACTGCCGCGCCAGAAGTCGCGCAACTCCCGAGCAGCCTTCACTACAGACATGCACGCCCCCACGGCCATCCCAAAGAGAACCGCGACGAGCCCGACGAGATCCGCCACATCGAGTAGCAGAGACCTGACCTTGTCGTCCCAAAGCACTGAACTGTGTCCTTCCTGATCACACAGTCGGGCTGGGCAATAGGGCAGGCTCAACCCGACCGTGTTCGCGGTCGAGGTGAGTTCTGCCGACGTCAGAAGATCACGAAAGGTTCAGATGTGGTGCTGGTGATGTAGTGCCACTAACGCCAGCAGGGTTCACGATGGTGGGCTTGGTGACTCGCAGAACCTTGGCTGCGCGGAGCCGCATGAACCTTGAATGACACCTGTCGCGGCCGACCTAGTCGGTCTGACGCTCGCAAACTACCGAGCAGGCCTCTCCTGGCTGCTCGTGGCCGACCTAGTCGGTCTGACGCCTGAGTCCCTGGAACGTGAGGGGAACACAGTAACTCCCCACA
>Ga0307509_10003622_pt1 | contig 23190 bp, 26 predicted proteins | sample 10_EM_MG_FD_202245 | JGI IMG/M metagenome (GOLD analysis project Ga0307509, IMG submission 202245) | Populus trichocarpa ectomycorrhiza microbial communities from riparian zone in the Pacific Northwest, United States - 10_EM | ecosystem: Host-associated > Plants > Roots > Unclassified | place... | reverse complement strand
CTGCTGCGCTCATGTCCCCCGGGGCCGGCCTGCGGCCAACCCCTCCTCCTTTACTTCGCTCCGCAGCACGCCCCACCGGCCCGATCTTGTGCACCGTGGAGCCCGCTCGCGGTCGACAAGCTCCGAGCTCTGCAGCCGAGGGAGTCGGGTGGGCAACGCAGCGAAGTAAAGAGAAAACACAGCGCCGCACGACGCAGATTCATTGCCACGATTCGAGCTCGAGCGTGCGTGTGCCACCCGTGAGGAACGCAGACTTCGCCGGCTCGCTGCGCTCAAGCCGCACCAGGCCGACGCCGGGGCAGTACCACTCGGTCGTCGTCAGCGGCATGTCGCGCCAGCCGGTCGCCGGGTCGGCGTAGATGCGCACGCTGGCCGAGCCGACCACGCGCAGGCAGTGTTCGAAATGGCCGGCCGGCGTGTCGACCGATTCATTGGCTGCCTCGATCACGTAGCGCATCGGCACGTTCGGGTGCGTGTGGCGGATCTCGCGCGGAAACTGATTGCTGTGCATCAGCAGGTACGCGGTCGTGCTCGACTGCCATTGCGTGCCGACGCTGTATGGCGCCTTCAGCACGAAGCGCGGTGCCTTGTCGGGCTGCGGTTCGGCATCGAGATCGCTCTTGCTCGCGACGCGGTAGACGCCGGTCGCGTCGGCGCGCAGCCAGTAGTCGACGCCGCTGTCGCTGCGCCGGCGCCACGCGGCGTCGCCGAACGCGGGCAGGGTTTCGGCGCCGAGCGTGCGCAGCGTCAGCAACTCGCGTTCGCTGCTGTCGTCGTCGCCGCGCGTCGTGACGCGGTAGGTCCAGCGGTGCCCCGCCTCGAGCGGGAACCAGGCTTCGGCCGGCGCAACACGCTGGCACGCCGCGAGTCCCACGACCAGCAGCAGCGGCGTGCACGCGAGTGCGGTGGCGAGCGGCCGGCGCATCATTTCTCCGGCAGTTGCGGCACCGGCAGATCGCGCAGCTTCACGACCTGCTCGTCGCTGCCTGGCCGCAGCCACGACAGGCCGGCCTTGCCGACCTTGGGCTCGCTGGTGCCGAGCTGGCTCACGCCTTCGCGAACCTTCTTCATGCCTTCGTTGAGCAAGGCGTGCAGGTCCTTGCTGTAGGGCAGCTTGAAGGCGCGCGGTTGCGCGGCCGGCTTGCCGTCTTCGAGTGCGTTGACCCACACGTACAGGCCGCCGGGCCGCTTGGCGCTGGGCTCGTCGATCACCGCCGCGAGCAGGACGAAGCGCGCCGGCAGCGCGTCGCTGCTCGGCCAGCCCCACATGCCGTGCACGACCTCGTCGGCGAAGAAATAGAAGACGGTCACGCCGACGATCAGCAGACCCTTGAGCCACACCGGCCAGCGCGACCACAACAGCGCCAGCAAGCTCACGAAGACGAGCGCGGCAAAGCTCAGAACCACCGGCAGGGTCATGGTCGTTGCACCAGCGATTTCGGCAGCGTGTTGACGTTGACGACCTTGCCGTCGGGCAGCAGCGTGAAGCGTGCTGCGGTCGCCTCGTCGCCCTGGCGCGCCAGCCGGAGCTGGCCGTAGAACACGACCTCGGCGCGCGGGTTGACCTTGATGATGGAGACGCTCACGTCCACCGGCTGGCCATCGCGCGATTGGTAGTACTGGACGTTGACGGTGAACTCGCCCGGCACGATGCCGCGCAGCGTGACGACCTCTTGCCGGAACGGGCTGACGATGCGCTGGCCGTTGACCAGGATCGCGTCGTTCGCGTCGCCGCGGTCGTCGCGGTCGAGGTACATCAGCCCGGCCTCGCGGGCACGGAACCACACCAGGTTGCCGCCCGGGTCTTGCACCCAGGTGTCGATGTCGTTCGGGTTGCGGTCGGGCCAGCCGACGCTGATGATGTACTCGGCCTTCGACGGGATGTCGCCGATCTTCAGCGCCTTCGGGTTCATCGCCAGCAGCGCGATGATGAAGCAGAACACGAACGCGATCAGCATGTTGAACAACATGTCGTAGAACGGATCGACCTCGGGTTCGCGCGAGAGACGACGTGGTCGCATGATCAGATCGCCGCGTTCTGGTCGCGTTCGCGCGCGAGGCCGAGCCGCTGGATGTCGGCGACGAGCCGGTCGGCGTAGCGGTCGAGCCGCGTGAGCTGCAGGCCGAGCAGGATGTTGCCGACCAGCCCGACCATCGTCGTCAGCAGCGCCACGCCGAGGCCGGTGGTCAGGCTGCGCAGCAGGTCCTGCGACTGGCCGGCATCGAAGCTTTGCAGGTTGCCGATGTTGAGCGCGAGGATCGAGAAGCCGATCACCTTGCCGAGCAGCCCGAGCTTGAGCTGGATGCCGTTGACCCACCACGCGGTGGTGTGCGGGCCGTGCGTGCGTTCGACCAGCAGGTCGAGCGCGGTGGCGCTGTCGGCATGCAGCGCAGAGCGGTAGTCGGCGGCCCAGCGCTCGCCGCTGTGCGGCATGTGGGGGTCGAGCGCGCTGCGCTGCTGCTGCAGCACGCGGGCGCGCGCGCCGCACCACAGCGTCGCGCCGGCAAAGACGACGATGATGACGAGCGTGATGCCGGTCGGGTCGGCGCCGAGCAGCAGCGCCCACACGCCGCGCACGCCGAGCAGCCAGGTCGCGAACCCGAGCACGCCGGCGAGCGCGAGCCACTCGAGCCACAGCGGCTCGGCCAGCGCCGCGCTGTCGCGCCGCGTCGCGATCCAGCTGCTCCAGCGCGGTGTCAAGGCCTTCACAGCTCGATCACCATGCCGTCGTGCGCGACCTCGATGCCGTGCTCGTCGAGCGCGCGCCGTTGCGCGCCGCGTTCGTCGAGGATCGGGTTGCTGTTGTTGACGTGGGTGAGGATCTTGCGTTGCGCACCGGTGGCATCGAGCACGTCGATCATGCCGGCGCGGCCGCCGAAGCGGCTCTGCGGCAAGTGCCCGAGCTCGGACGCGCTGTGCTCGGCGAGGCCGGCATCGCGCAGCTCGTGCTCGTCCCAGAAGGTGCCGTCGACCATCACGCAGTCGGCTTGGCGCATCCACGCCAGCTCGGCGTCGCCGACGTCGGCGAGCGCGGGCGAGAAGAAGAAGCGCTGGCCGCTGCGTGTGTCTTCGATTTGCAGCGCGATGCTGCCGCCGACCGTCTCGCCGCGGTGGCTGGCGTAGCGCGGCGTGCGGCCCGGCACCGCGATCGCACAGAAGCGCAAGGCCGGGAAGCCGGGGATCATGAAGCGCGCGACCGGCTCGCCGCCGGCCACGGGCAACAGGTGCCAGCGCACGGCGCAGTAGTGCTGCAGCGCGCTGAGCAGCGGCAGGCCGCCGGTGAGGTCTTCGAACACCAGCGGTGTGGCAAACACCTCGAGCCCGTCGCCCTCGCGCAGGCTGATCAGGCCGGCGACGTTCTGCAGCTGCGAGTCCATCAGCACGACGGCCTTGATCGGCGTGTCGCGCGTGCCGGCGTGGGGTTGCAGTTCGGGGTTGACGCGGATCTGCTGGGCGATGTCGGGCGATGCGTTGAGCAGCACCCAGCTCTGCCCGTCCTGCGACACGGCGACCGAACTCTGGGTGCGCGTCGCGCCGCTGATCTCGCCGCGACGGAAGGCCGCGCACTGCTTGCAGCGGCAGTTCCATTGCGGGAAGCCGCCACCTGCGCCGGAGCCGAGGACGAGTATCTTCATGCACCCGATCAGCAATACCTGTGCCGTTCGATCGGGTGCGTCAATCGGCGTCGCCAGCTGTTGCATTGCTCCATTGCGGAGCAGCGCGAAAGCCGCTGACACAGGGAAATCCCTGCGCAGAAAGCTGTTGCTGCCGCGCTGCAACGCCGCGGCGGGCGATGTCAGCGCGGCAGGTCGCCGACGTTCCAGCGCAGCTTGCGGTAGATCGTGTTGCGGCTCACGCCGAGTTGCTTCGACGCGGCCGAGATGTTGCCACCGGCGGCGTCCAGCGCAGCGCGGATCATCTCGATCTCGGCCTGCTCCAGCGTGTGGCGTACCGGCGCCTCGCGTGCGGCATCGCTGCGCACCGGCGGCTGCGGCGGCTCGACCTGCGCCGCGCTGATCCACGCGGCCTGCACCGGCGCCATCGCGAACGCAGGCTCGACCGCCGGCGCAGGCAGCGGCATGGCCGGCGGGCGCGCCGCGCCGCAGACATGGCGCGCGTCTTCGAGGAAGTCGTCCGACAGGTGCGTGGTCGTGATCGTGTGCTCGTGGGCCGACATCACGGCCGCAGTGCGCAGCACGTTCGCGAGTTGGCGGATGTTGCCCGGCCACGCATAGCGCCGGAACAGATCGAGCACCGGCATGCTCAGCTCGGGCGTGTCGTGCTGGCGTTCGGCCTGCAGGATGCGCTTGCACACGGCCTCGAGGTCGGTGCGCTCGCGCAGCGCGGGCAGGCGCAGCGCCAGGCCATTGAGGCGGTAGTAGAGGTCTTCGCGGAACTCGTGGCGCTCGATCATCTCGCGCAGGTTGCGGTGCGTCGCGCAGATCACCGCGATGTCGACCGCGATCGACTTGGTGCTGCCCAGCGGCGTGACGCAGCGCTCCTGCAGCACGCGCAGCAGGCGGGCCTGCAGCGACAGCGGCATGTCGCCGATCTCGTCGAGGAACAGCGTGCCGCCGTTGGCCTGCACGAGCCGGCCCGGCGCGCCTTTCTTGCGCGCGCCGGTGAAGGCGCCGTCTTCGTAGCCGAACAGCTCGGCCTCGATCAGCGACTCGGGGATAGACGCGCAATTGACCGCGACGAAGGGCTGGCGCGAACGGGCCGAATCGTGGTGCACGGCGCGGGCGAGCAGCTCCTTGCCGGTGCCGGTCTCGCCGAGGACCAGCAACGGGATGTCGTGGTCGAGCACGCGGCGAATCTTCTGCACCAGCGCTTCGACTTGCGGGTCGCCGGTGCGCAGGTACTGCAGCCCCGAGAAGCGCGTCGCGGCGCCGCGCTCGGCCTCAGCGTGCACGACGGCGCGCGGGCTGGGGGCGGGCTCGGCGCGGTCCAGGCTCGGCGCTGAAGGCGGGTTGTCGAGGTCGAAGCCGGTGGCGATCGAGCGCGAGGGCCAGTCGAAACGCGCGCTGACGTGGAACACCTGGCCGGCGGGCACGCTCAGCTGCATCGGTGCCGACATCGGCATCCGGAAGTGGTCGTACACGGCCGATGCCGAGATGCCGAACAGGCTTGTCAGGCTGCGCGTGCGCAGTTCGGCGCCGCTCATGCCGATCTGGTCGATGGCGCTGCGGTTCGCGCCGAGGATCTTGCCGTCGGGGCCGACGACGACGATGCCCTCGAGCAGCGTGCCGATGAACTCGGCGCGGCTGTGGAAGTGCAGCCGCAGCCGGTCGTTGAAGTCGTCGGAGAGCCAGTGGTTCTCGATCATGCGTGCCGACATGCGCACCAGGCCCATCGTGTGCTGGTGGTAGCTGCGGTGGTCGCCGGTCACGTCGAGCACGCCGAGCATGTTGCCGCGCGGGTCGAAGATCGGTGCCGCCGAGCAGGTCAGGAAGTTGTTGGCGTGCATGAAGTGCTCGGTCGCGTGGATGAGCGTCGGCACCGCCTCGAACAGCGCCGTGCCGATCGCGTTCGTGCCCTTCGCATGCTCGGCCCAGTTCTCGCCCGGCTGCAGGGCGACCTTGTGTGCACGCTCGAGAAAGTCGTCGTCGCCGACCGAGTGCAGGATCGTGCCCTGCGCATCGGTCAGCAAGATCATGCTGTCGGTGTTGACGATCTGCTCGAACAGCAGGTGCATCACCGGCGCGGCGTGCACGTACAGGCGGTGGTTGCGCTCGCGCGCCACGGTGAGGTCGCTGCGCACCATCGGGTCGAGGTCGCGCCGTTCGCTGCGAGTCAGGCCCAGCGCTGCGCTGCGTTGATGCGAACGCTCGATGAACTCGACACGCGGTGGACGTGCGGCCGGCGCACCGGCGGCGGCGGTGTCGGCACGCGGACCGGCGATGCACGACGGGCTCGTCAGGTCACGTTGGTCTGTAGTCATGCTGTCGTCCTCTGCCCGCGGATGCAGGACGTTGTCTCGTGAGTCGAACATCGATGTGTTCTGTGGCGCCGGGATGCTGTTCCAAACCAGCTCGATTGTCCATCGCGCTTCGGACGCCGATGCGACGCTTTTGTTCGATCCTGGAACACCTGGCTCGTGGCACAGCGTTTGCAGAAAGAGCCTGGAGCGAGAGTCGCATCCAAGATCAACGGAGACATTGACATGAATCAATTCGTGACCACCCCGAGCATGAAACTCAGCAGCCTGCGGCGCCATCGCGCCCGGGCGATCATCGTCGTCGGCAGCTGCGTGATGGGCCTGCTCGCCAGCACCCTGGCCGGCGCCCACGGCGACGTGACGCCGCAGGCGGTCGACACGTCCACGCTGCCCAAGCTGGGCGAGGGCTGGCGCGAGGAGAACCCGTTCCGCGGCAACGAGGCGGCCGTCAAGGTCGGCACCTCTGCGTACAACCAGAACTGCGCGCGCTGCCACGGGCTCGAGGCGATCTCGGGCGGCATCGCGCCCGATCTGCGCAAGCTCGACAACGACTGCGCGACCACGAAAGACACCGCGCGCAAGGCGGCCTGCGTGAAGGAAAACGACAACTACTTCCTGACCACCGTGCGCCATGGCCGCACACGCAACGGCGCGGTGTACATGCCGCCGTTCGAAGGCACCTTCGACCAGGAAGCGATCTGGGCCATCAAGGCCTACCTGGAAACGCGCCGCGACAAACCGTTCTGAGCGGCGCCGATCGCCACGCCAACCGATCGCCACCAGGACGACGCCATGCCATCGAACCATTCAATGCCGAGCCGGCGCGCTTGCCTGCGCCGGCTGGCCGGGGCCGCGGCCGGCGTGTCGCTCGCGTCGCTCGGTGCCGTCGCCTCGGCCACCACGCTCGCAAAGGTGCGCGAGCGCGGCACGCTGATCGTCGGCATCTACGAAGAGATGCCGCCGTTCCACGACGCGGGCAAAGGCATCGACGTCGAACTCGCGCAGGCGCTGGCCGATGCGCTCGGCGTGAAGCTGGCGCTGCTGCCCTTCCACGCCGACGACGGCATGAGCGACGACCTGCGCAACATGGTCTGGCGCGGCCACTACCTCGGCTACGGGCCGGCCGACGTGCTGATGCACGTGCCGGTCGAGCGCCCGCTGATGGACGCTAACCCGCAGGTCGCGATCTTCGCGCCGTACTACCGCGAGCGCGTCGCGCTCGCGCGCAACCTCGAGCGCGTGCCGACGCTGGCGGCGCTGTCGAGCCTGGCCGGTCAACGCGTCGCGGTGCCGGGCCAGACGCTCGCCGGCTGGCTGCTGCTGGGTGCCGACGGCGGCGCCTACAAAGACCAGCTCTCGACGCAGTGGAAAGACGGCACCGCATGTGCGCGTGCGCTGCGACGCGGCGAGTTCACGGTGGCCGCGGGCCTGGCATCGGAGCTCGAATCGGAGCTGCGCGGCGACGCGCGTTTCGCGATCGAACCGATGCCGTCGCCGCGCGCGCCGCGCGAGGGCTGGGCCACCGGGCTGGCCGTGAAGCGCGACGCGGCGGACCTGGCGCAGGCGCTGCAGTCGGCGATGAATCAGTTGAGCCAAAGCGGCCGCCTCAGCGCGATCTTCGCCCAGCACAACGTGGCCTGGCGCTCGGCCTGAAAACCAACGATTTAGTTTTATCCACGGAGGAGAGCGCTGATGAAATCCCTGATCTGTTCATTGAGTGGCCTGTTGATCGCGGCGGCACCGGCCTGCGCCGTGCCGAGCGCCGCCGACAACGCCATGCTCAAACTCGCGAGCAGCAGCGGCTGCCTGACCTGCCACCACGTCGAGGCCGGTGCCAAGGGGCCCGATGGCCTGCCGCCGATCGGCCCGGCGTGGCACGACGTGGCGGTCAAGTACAAGGGCACGCCCGGCGCGCCCGAGCAGTTGACGCGCACGGTCATGACCGGCTCCAACCCGTACTCGAGCCACTGGAAAGGCAAGGCCAGCGGGCTCGCGATGCCGCCCAACGAAGTCGCGATCAAAGAGGCCGACGCGCGCTCGCTGGTGGACTGGATCCTGAAGCTCGACGACAAAAAGTGACCCTGGGCGGCCATGCCGCCGATTCGTACAAGAACGACGCGGGCGAGGTCTTTCACCCCTGATCGCGCTGCGGGCGCGGGCTGGCGGCGATGATGGGCGCTCGCGCCGCGAAGCAGTCATTCCTGCCGGGGCGCACCCGAACAGGAGATGGACATGAGCACCGACCCCTCCGCGGACAAGGGCCCTGATCTCACCCAAGGCATAGCGGCCGAATCGCTCGCCGATGGCGCGATGCTCGCCGGCCATGTCGGCGACGACGCGGTGCTGCTGGCACGCCGCGGCGACGGTTCTTTGCGATCGGCGCCGAGTGCAGTCACTACCACGGCCCGCTTGCCGACGGGCTCATGGTCGGCGACACGGTGCGCTGCCCGTGGCACCACGCCTGCTTCAGCCTGCGGACCGGCGAAGCGCTGCGCGCGCCCGCGCTGGCCCCGGTCCAATGCTGGACCACCGAGCGCCGTGCCGGCAAGGTCGTCGTGCTCGGCAAGGCGGCGCCTCGTCAAGCCACCCGCCCCGCATCGCCGGCCGCGGCGCCGCAGAAGATCGTGATCGTCGGCGGCGGCGCAGCCGGTTTCGCCGCGGCCGAGATGCTGCGGCGCCTGCGCTACGCAGGCAGCCTCGTGATGCTCAGCGACGACAACGCGCCACCGGTCGATCGGCCGAACTTGTCCAAGGACTATCTGGCCGGCAGCGCGCCGGAAGACTGGCTCCCGCTGCGTGAAGACAGCTTCTACACCGAGCAGGCCATCGACCTGCGGTTGAAGACCCGCGTCGTCGGCCTCGACACGCGTGCACGCGAACTCGAACTCGGCGACGGCAGCAAGCTGGCCTACGACCGCCTGCTGCTGGCCACCGGTGCCGAGCCGGTGCGCTTGAGCATCCCGGGCATCGAGCTGCCGCATGTGCACAGCCTGCGCGCGCTGGCCGATTGCCGCGCGATCATTGCGCGCGCGGCGACGGCGCGGCGCGCGGTCGTGATGGGCGCGAGCTTCATCGGCCTCGAGGTCGCGGCCTCGTTGCGCACGCGCGGCCTCGAGGTGCATGTGGTCGCGCCGGACAAGCGCCCGATGGAACGCGTGCTCGGCCCGGCGCTCGGCGACTTCGTGCGCCGCATGCACGAGGAGCACGGTGTCGTCTTCCACCTCGACGACAGCGCCAGCGCGATCGATGCGCAAGAGGTGACGCTGCACGCCGGCGGCCGCATCGCCGCGGACCTGGTGGTGGTCGGCGTCGGCGTGCGGCCGCGGCTGGCGCTCGCCGAGCAGGCCGGCCTCGCGATCGACCGCGGCGTCACGGTCGATGCGTATCTCGAGACGAGCGCGCCGGGCGTCTTCGCGGCCGGCGACATCGCGCGCTGGCCCGACCCGCACAGCGGCGCGGCGATCCGCGTCGAGCATTGGGTCGTGGCGCAGCGCCAGGGCCAGACCGCCGCGCGCAACATGCTCGGCCAGCGCGAGGCATTCGACGCCGTGCCCTTCTTCTGGAGCCAGCACTACGACGTGCCGATCAACTATGTCGGCCACGCCGAGAGCTGGGACGACATTGCGGTCGACGGCAACATCGCGGGCCGCGACTGCACGCTGCGCTACCGGCGCGGCGGCCGTGTGCTCGCGCTCGCCACGATCTATCGCGACGCCGAGAGCCTGATGGCCGAGGCGGCGCTGGAGCGCGAAGTTGCACCGGCCGTCATGCCCGGGCCGTAGAATTCGACTCGTTACTGCAAGTAACTCGTGTGGTGAGCAGTTCGTGGACATCCCAACAGGAGACCGTCATGAATGAGACCGTGCAGATTCGCGAGTACCAAGAATCCAAGATCGAAGACGAGCCGATTCTCGGCCCGGTGCTGACGCTGCCGGATGGGCGCATGCAGCCGCTGACCCTGCTCGAGCGGCTGCTGGTGAGCCTGCACCTGACGAACGCCAAGCTGCTCGAAGCCCGATACTTCAAGCCGGCACGAACCTGAGCGGCGCGCGTTCTGCGCGCCCCGGCGACGTGACGACATCAGGACCTCGCATGTGCCGCAACATCAAGACCCTGTTCAACTTCGACCCGCCCGCGACCGACGAAGAGATCCGCGCCGCGTCGCTGCAGTTCGTGCGCAAGCTCAGCGGCTTCAACAGCCCGTCCAAGGCGAATGAAACGGCCTTCGATCGCGCGATCGAGCAAATCGCCGCCGCGGCGCACGCACTGATCGATTCGCTCGTGACCACCGCCGACCCGCGCGACCGCGAGGTCGAGGCCGCCCGCGCCAAGGCCAAGGCGGCGGCCCGCTTCGGCACGACGGCGTCCTGAGCGTGCGCGGCCACACACCCGCGATGTGGGCGGCGACGCTCGCGGCCACGCTGCTCGCCATGTCAGCGGCCGCGCAGCCGGCGCTCGTGATGCCGCGCGACGAGGCCACGCGCACTTGGGTCCAGGCGGTGACGAAGCGCTTCAGCACCTGCTTCACCGCGCTCGGGCCGCGCATCAGGTTCCCCGAAATCGACGCGTTGCCGCCGCAGTCCGAAATGATCGCCGGCGTGCTGCTGCCGGTGTCGGGCATGCTCGTCAGCGACGGCTACAACTACATGCTGATGTTCCATGGACCGAGCAACTCGGGCTATGTGGTGCAGCTCGGTGGCTTCGCCGGCAGCCAGACCCTGTTCGGGCCGCTGCGCCTGGACACCGAGTGCTCGACATGAGGAGCGCATGAGCGGCACGATGACACATTGGCCGCTGCTGGCGGCCTTCGGTCTCGCGAGCCTGGTGCTCGCCGCCACGCCAGGCCCTGGCGTGCTCTACATCGTCACGCGCACGCTGGCGCAGGGCCGGCGTGCCGGGCTCGCGTCGGTCGCGGGTGTGGCCCTGGGCAACCTCGGCAACGCGCTCGGTGCATCGCTCGGGCTCGCGGCTTTGCTGGCGATGTCGTCGATGGCATTCACGGTGGTCAAGTTCGCCGGCGCGGCGTATTTGCTGTGGCTGGGCATCAACGCACTGCGGCAGACGCGTGCCGCCGATGCGCCGCCCACACAAGTCGACGCGCCGCGGCACAGCCCCCGCATCATCATGCGCGACGGCTTCGTGGTCGCGCTGCTGAACCCGAAGACCGCGCTGTTCTTCGCCGCATTCCTGCCGCAGTTCATCGCGCCGGCCGGCTCGGCGGTGCTGCAAAGCGCGGGGTTCGGCGCGGCCTTCGTCGCGATCGCGGCGTGCACCGACACGGCCTATGTGCTCGCAGCGGGCGCCGCCGCGCCGGCCCTCGGCACGTTCGGCAAGGCACGCGCGCTTGGCGGCTATGCGAGTGCGCTGGTCTACCTCGGGCTCGGCCTCTTCACCGCCCTCACCGACCCCAGGCCGCGATGAACGCGCGCGCCTGCGCGCCGACCGCAGCTGCATCGTCGCCCGGCTTGTAGAGCGCCGAACCGAGGCCGAAGCCGTTCGCGCCGGCCGCGCGGTACACCGCCATGCCGGCGAGCGTGATGCCGCCGACCGGCAGCAGCGCGGTGGCGGGGTCGAGCACCGCGCGCCAGGCCTTCACGACCGGCGGCGTCAGCATCTCGGCCGGGAACAGCTTCAGCGCCTCGGCGCCAGCGGCGAGCGCCGCGAAGGCCTCGCTGACAGTGGCCACGCCGGGCAGGCAGACCATGCCCAGCTTGACCGCCGCGCGCACCACCTGCGCATCGAAGTTCGGCGCCACGATCAGCCGCCCGCCGGCTGCATGCACCTCGCGCACCTGGGCGGTCGTCAGCACCGTGCCGGCGCCGACCAGCGCGGCCGGCAAGGTCGCGGTCATCGCCTCGATGCTGGCCAGCGGCTGCGGCGAGTTGAGCGGCACCTCGATCAGCTGCCAGCCTTCGCCCACGAGCGCGGTGCCGATGCTGACGGCCTCGGTGGGCCGCACGCCGCGCAGGATCGCGACCAGCGGGAGAGTGCGCAGCGCCTGCGCAAATCGGGCGTGAGGAGTCATTGGCCAATTCTCGCTGCAATGCTGAAGAGCCCGCTCCAGGTGGCTGGCGCGCCGACGCTGCGCACGCGCACGTCGAGCTGCGCGAGCGCGCGCTCGTAGCGCCGCGCCAGCGCGTCGGCGCCGATCGCGACGACGGCTTCGCCGCCGCGCAATGAACGCGTACGCAGTTCCTCGCCGATCACCAGGCCGGACAGATAACTCGGCCGCTCGTGCAGCGGCAGGCGCTCGAACAGCGACAGCGTGCGCACGCTGAACGCCGCTTGCAGCAGCCCGGGGCTGCGCAGCGCGTGCGCGACACCGGCGTCGAACGCAGCATCGACGAGTGCCGCGTCATCGGCCGGCAGCGTGCGCGCGAGGATCGAATGCTGGCGCAGCAGCGCGTAGAACTCGCCGGTCATCAGCGTCGCGAAGCCCTCGATGCGGCCGTGCTCGACGCGCACCCACTTGCTGTGCGTGCCCGGCAGCACGAAGGTGCCGTCGCCGATGCCCAGCAGGCGCAGCGCGCCGAACACCTGCGTCTCTTCGCCGCGCATCACGTCGGGCACGCCGGTGTGTTCGCAGCTCATGCCGGGCACGACCGCGATACGGCCGGGTTCGACCCACGCGAGTTGCGCCACGAGCGCGTCGAGGTTCGCCGGGCAGGCGCAATACGGTGCCTCGATCCAGCCCTGCTGGCTGCCGGCCATGCCGCTGATCAGGCAGCGCGTGCCGAGCGGCGTCATCCAGTCGCCGAACAGCGCCTCGAAGACCGCGGGGAACTCGCCCTTCTCGACCGTCAGGATGCCGCGCGCAAACGCGCGTTCCTCCAGCACTGCGCCGCTGTCATCGAAGCGCGCGCCGCGCAGCGACGAGGTGCCCCAGTCGATGCCGACCCACGCCATCAGTGGTTGTCCCGCGGCACGAAGGCGCCGCGCTTGCCGACCAGGAAGTCGAGGTCGACACCCTGGTCCGCCTGCAGCACGTGGTCGACATACAAGCGCCAGTAGCCGCTGGCCAGCGGCGGCGGCGGTGCCTTCCAGTCGGCCAGGCGCGCGGCCAGTTCGGCATCGCTGATGTGCAGCTGCAGGCGCCGCTCGGGCACGTTGAGCTCGATCATGTCGCCGTTGCGCACCACCGCCAGCGGGCCGCCGGCCGCGGCCTCGGGCGCGGTGTGCAGCACGACGGTGCCGTAGGCCGTGCCGCTCATGCGCGCGTCGCTGATGCGGACCATGTCGGTGATGCCCTTGCGCAGCACCTTGGGCGGCAGCGGCATGTTGCCGACCTCGGCCATGCCGGGGTAGCCCTTCGGGCCGCAGTTCTTCAGCACCATCACGCAGGTCTCGTCGATGTCGAGGGTTTCGTCGTCGATGCGCTTGTGGAAGTCTTCGATGTCTTCGAACACCACCGCGCGGCCGGTGTGCACCATCAGCGCGGGTGTGGCCGCGCTCGGCTTGATCACGGCGCCGCGCGGCGCGAGGTTGCCGCGCAGCACCGCGATGCCGGCCTTCTCCTTGAACGGCGTGGCCAGCGGCTGGATCACCTCGGTGTTGTAGTTCTGCGCATCGGCGATGTTCTCGCCCACGCTCAGGCCGCTCGCGGTCAGCGCGCCCAGGTGCAGGTGCTGCGCGATCTCTTTCATCACGACCGGCAGGCCACCCGCGTAGCAGAAGTCTTCCATCAGGTGCTTGCCCGAGGGCTGCAGGTTGACCAGGCACGGCAGCTCGCTCGCGAGGCGGTCGAAGTCTTCCATCTTCAGGTCGACGCCGATGCGGCCGGCGATCGCGATCAGGTGAATCACCGCGTTGGTCGAGCCGCCGATCGCCGCGAGCGTCTTGATCGCGTTCTCGAAGGCCTCGCGCGTCAGGATGGACGACAGCACGTGGTCGTCGTGCACCATCTGCACGATGCGCCGACCGGCGTTGCGCGCCAGCACGTTGCGCCGGCCATCGACGGCTGGGTAGGCCGCATTGCCCGGCAGCCCGATGCCCAGCGCCTCAACCATGCTGGCCATCGTGCTCGCGGTGCCCATCGTCATGCAGTGGCCGTGGCTGCGGTGCATGCAGCTCTCGGCGTCGAAGAAGTCGGCAAGCTTCAAGGTGCCGGCGCGCACCTGCTCGCTCATGCTCCAGACGCCGGTGCCGGAGCCGAGCTCCTGGCCGCGCCACTTGCCGTTGAGCATCGGGCCGCCGCTGACGCCGATGGTCGGCAGGTCGACGCTGGCCGCGCCCATTACCAGCGATGGCGTGGTCTTGTCGCAGCCCATCAGCAGCACGACGCCGTCGACCGGGTTGCCGCGGATGCTCTCTTCGACATCCATGCTCGCGAGGTTGCGGTACAGCATCGCGGTCGGCCGCAGCAGCGTCTCGCCGAGCGACATCACCGGGAACTCGAGCGGGAAGCCGCCGGCTTCATACACGCCGATCTTGACCTGCTCGGCAAGCGTGCGGAAATGCGAGTTGCAGGGCGTGAGCTCGCTGAAGGTGTTGCAGATGCCGATCACCGGCCGGCCGTCGAACTGGTCGTGCGGCACGCCCTTGCCCTTGACCCAGCTGCGGTAGGCGAACCCGTCGCGGTCCTGGCGGCCGAACCACTGCTGGCTGCGCAGGTCTTCTGGCTTCTTCTTCTTGGGTTGGTTGTCTCTCTCTTGGCTCATGGCTTGCTCGGTTTCCCGGGGTCGGTGATGAAAGTCAGTCGGTCATACTATGGTAAGACGATTGACACCGAAATAGTCTGTCAATAGATTGCTGAAAACCCGGGAGTGCCCCTTGTCGAACCCACCTCACCCTGAAGTCCTGTCCGTCGCCAACCTGTCGCCGTTCTTCGCCGAACCGCTGCAGGCGGCCTACACCGTGCACCAGCGCCTGAACGAGACCGACCCGGCCGCGTTCGCGCAGGTGGCACCGCGCATCGAGGCAATCGCGGCGAGCGGCGAATCCAAGGTCGGCGCCGCGCTGATGGACCAGCTGCCGGCGCTGAAGATCATCTCGGTGATGGGCGTCGGCTACGACGGCATCGACGTGGCTGCCGCCAAGGCGCGCGGCGTCGTCGTCACGCACACGCCGGGCGTGCTCAACGACGATGTCGCCGACCTCGCGATCGCGCTGATGCTCGCGCTCTCGCGCCAGATCGCACGCGCCGACCGCTTCGTGCGCGCCGGCCAATGGAGCGGCGGCCCGCTGCCGCTCGGGCGCAAGGTCTCGGGCGCGCGGCTCGGCATCGTCGGCATGGGCCGCATCGGCCAGGCGATCGCACACCGTGCCGCGGCCTTCGACATGCGCATCGGCTACACCGCGCGCAGCGCGAAGGCCGACCTGCCGTACGCCTACCACCCCTCGCCGGCCGCGCTCGCGGCGCACAGCGACTTCCTCGTCGCGATCACGCCAGGCGGCGCCGGCACGCGCAAGCTGATCGATGCCGAGGTGCTGAAGGCGCTCGGCCCGCAAGGCTGCGTCGTCAATGTCGCGCGCGGCTCGGTGATCGACGAGACCGCGCTCGTCGCCGCACTGCGCGACGGCGTGATCGCCGGCGCTGCGCTCGATGTGTTCGAGGACGAGCCGAACGTGCCGCAAGCGCTGCGCGAGATGGACAACGTGGTGCTGACGCCGCACATCGGCAGCGCCACCGCGCAGACCCGGCGCGCGATGGCCGAGCTCGCCTTCGCGAACCTGCAGGCCCGGCTCAGCGGGCAGCCGCTGCACACGCCGGTGCCTGAGTGCCAGTGACCGGTTTGTGAGAGAGCCGGCTTCGGGAAAGCCCCCGGAGCTCGGCGCGCTCAAACATCATACGATCACATCATAAGAACCATTTTCCCGACCCTGTCGAAGGAGACATCCGCATGAAATTGAAGACCTGGATCGCCGGCACCCTCGCAGGCGCAGCACTGCTGGCGGCCGCGCCGGTCATGGCCCAAGAGAAGCTCACCGTCTGGTGGGTCAAGGGCTTCTACAAGGCCGAAGACGACGCGCTGTTCGCGGCGATCAAGAAGTTCGAGGACAAGCACAAGGGCGTCAAGATCGAGCTCTCGCAGTACCCGGTGCAGGACATGATCCCGAAGACCGTGTCTGCGCTCGACTCCGGCAACCCGCCCGACGTGGCCTATGCGGACGTGTACGACTTCCAGGTCACGGCCAAGTGGGCCTACGACGGCAAGCTCGAGGACATCAGCAGCGTGATCGACCCGATCCGCACGCGCTTCGCGCCGAACACGATCGAGACCACGTTCCTGTACAACAACAAGGATCAGAAGCGCGCGTACTACGCGTTCCCGATCAAGCAGCAGACGATGCACATCGAGTACTGGATCGACATGCTCGCCGATGCCGGATTCAAGGAGTCGGACATCCCGACCACCTGGAAGGAATACTGGAGCTTCTGGTGCGACAAGGTCCAGCCCGCATACCGCGCCAAGAGCGGCTCGCGCGCGTTCGGCATCGGCCAGCCGCTGGGCGTCGATTCGAGCGACTCGTTCTACTCGTTCCTGACCTTCATGGACGCGCACAACGTCAAGCTCGTCAGCGACAGCGGCAAGCTGCTGGTCGACGACCCGAGCGTGCGCCAGGGCCTGATCAACACGCTGACCGACTACACCGCGCCGTACACCAAGGGCTGCACGCCGCCGTCGAGCACGAGCTGGAAGGATCCGGACAACAACGTCGCGTTCCACAACAAGACGACCGTGATGACGCACAACGCGACGATCTCGATCGCCGCGAAGTGGCTCGACGACATGAACAACGCCACGCTCAGCGAAGAGCAGCGCGCCACCGCGAAGAAGAACTACACGCAGCTGATCCGCACCGCCGGCTTCCCGAGCAAGCCCGATGGCTCGAAGATGGTGTACCGCGCGGCCGTGAAGACCGGCGTCGTGTTCAAGGACGCGAAGAACAAGGCCGCGGCCAAGCAGTTCGTCGCGTTCCTGCTCGAAGAGGCCAACCTGACGCCTTACGTCGAGGGCTCGCTGGGCCGCTGGTTCCCGGTCACCAAGGCCGCACAAGAGAGCGCGTTCTGGCAGGCCGACGCGCACCGCAAATCGGTCTACAACCAGTTCAAGGCAGGCACGGTCACGTTCGAATTCACGAAGAACTACAAGTTCACCGTGCTGAACAACGAGAACGTCTGGGCCAAGGCCGCGAACCGCGTGCTCAACGAGAAGATCCCGGTCGACAAGGCGGTCGACGAAATGATCGCGCGCATCAAGACCGTTGCCGCACAGTAAGGCCATGAGTTCTGCCACCATCGACGCGCGAGTGCAATCGGCTGCGCGCAAGGCGCCGGATCGGTGGCAGTTCTGGGGGCGCATGCTGGTGCTGCCCTACATCCTGGTGTTTCTGATCTTCGTGCTGTACCCGGTGGGCTATGGCCTCTGGCTCGCGCGGCATCCGCAGAGCTACGTCCACCTGTTCGAAGACCCGATCTTCTTCCGCAGCGTGATCAACACGCTGGTGTTCCTGATCGTCGCGATCAACGTCAAGATGGTGATCGCGATGATCCTCTCGGGCTTCTTCGTGACCGAGCGCTGGTGGATCAAGATCCTGTCGCTGATCTTCATCCTGCCGTGGGCGCTGCCGTCGATCCCGACGATCCTGTCGGTGCGCTTCATGCTCAACCCCGAGTGGGGCGTGATCAACACGCTGATCTTCAAGCTCACCGGCCTGGACGGCCCGAACTGGCTCAATCACCCGCCGCTCGCGCTCGCCTTCTCGATGCTGATGCACGTGTGGAAGTCGCTGCCGTTCTGGACCCTGATCCTGATCGCCGGGCGGCTGGCCATTCCCTCCGAGCAATACGAAGCCGCGTCGGTCGACGGCGCGAGCAACTGGCAGAAGTTCCGCTTCATCACCTGGCCCTCGATGCGCACGCTCTACGTGACCTCGCTGATCCTGTCGATGATCTGGACGCTGGGCGACTTCAACAGCGTCTACCTGCTGACCGGCGGCGGCCCGGCCGACCTGACGCACGTGCTCGCGACCTTGGGCATCCGCTACCTGCGGCTGGACCAGGTCGACCTGTCGATGGCCTCGATCGTGGTCGCCATGCCGCTGGTGCTGCCCCTCGTCTACTTCATGATGAAGAGGCTCTCGAAATGAAGTGGAAGGCCGTTGCCACCGAAGCGAAGCTGCTGCTGATCGGCATCCCGCTGTTCCTGTGGACCATCATCCCTGTCTACCACCTGGTGCTGTTCGCGATCTCGCCGAAGGACCAGGCCACGACCGGCGCGCTCTGGCCCAAGAACCCGACGCTGAAGAACTTCGAGAACGTGTTCGGGCAGAAGCACTTCTACCTCGATCACTTCTGGGTGCAACTCGGCAACTCGGTGCTGATCGCGGTTGCGGTTGCGGCGATCACGCTGTTCGTCGCGACCTCGGCGGCGTTCGCGATCAGCCGCCTGAAGGTGCGCGGCGGCCGCACGGTCATGAACCTGGCGCTCTTCACCTACTTCATCCCGGCCGCGTTCCTCGCGGTGCCGATGTACAAGACCATGGGCAACTATGGGCTGCTGAACAGCCAGTGGGCACTGATCCTCGCGATGGTGACGATCGCCTCGCCGTACTGCATCTGGGTGCTGAAGCAGGCGTCCGACAAGCTGCCCTACGAGCTCGACGAAGCCGCGCGCATGGACGGCGCCTCGCCGCTGCAGCTGTTCCGACTCGTCTACCTGCCGCTGATGGTGCCGTCGCTGGTGGCGGTCGGCACCTATGCATTGCTGCTGGCGTGGAACGAGTACCTCTACGCCTTCCTGCTGCTGTCCAACGACAAGAGCGTGACGCTGGCGGTGGCGCTCGGCAACTTCCTCGCCGCAGACGACTCGCCGTGGGAGCTGCTGATGGCCACCGGCCTGATCTACGCGCTGCCGCCGGCGGCGATCTACTACGCATTCAAGCGCTACATGGTCGGCGGCCTGACGGCCGGCGCCGTCAAGAGCTGAAGAGAAGACAACAGGACTCGAGAACATGGCCACGGTAGGGTTTCGCAACGTCCAGAAGACCTATGGCAACAAGGTCAAGGTGCTGCACGGCATCAGCTTCGACATCAAAGAGGGCGAGTTCGTCGTGCTGGTCGGCCCGTCGGGCTGCGGCAAGTCCACACTGCTGCGCATGCTCGCAGGCCTGGAAGACATCACCGCCGGCGAGATCACGATCGACGCCAAGGTCGTCAACGACCTCGAGTCGAAGGACCGCGACATCGCGATGGTGTTCCAGAGCTACGCGCTCTACCCGCACATGACGGTGGGCGAGAACATGGCCTTCAGCCTGAAGCTGCGCAAGGCCGACGCCGCGCTCACCAACGAGCGCGTCGCGAAGGCCGCGAAGATCCTGAACCTCGACCAGCTGCTCGATCGCCACCCGCGCGAACTCTCCGGCGGCCAGCGCCAGCGCGTCGCGATGGGTCGGGCGATCGTGCGCGACCCGAAGGTGTTTCTGTTCGACGAGCCGCTGTCCAACCTCGACGCCAAGCTGCGCGTCGCGATGCGCGCCGAGATCAAGGCACTGCACCAGCGGCTCAAGACGACCACGGTCTACGTCACGCACGACCAGATCGAGGCGATGACGATGGCCGACCGCATCGTCGTGATGCACGACGGCATCATCGAGCAGATCGGCACGCCGCTCGATCTGTACGACCGGCCCAGCAACCTGTTCGTCGCGCAGTTCATCGGCTCGCCGGCGATGAACGTGATCGCGGGCGTGCTGCGCGGTTCGGGCAGCGCGACCGAAGTCGAGGCTGCCGGCACGCGCTGGCCGGTGCCGGCGCAGATTGGCGGCAGCGACGGCCAGGCGGTGCACTACGGCATCCGCCCCGGCGACATCCACCTCGCGCCCAGCGGCTCGGGCATCGCGGCCAAGGTCATCGTCGTCGAGCCCACCGGCGCCGAGACCGAGTTGCTGCTGCAGGTCGGCGACGCGCAGATCGTCGCGGTGATCCACGGCCGCACCGCGGCCAAGCCCGACGACACGGTGTACCTCGCGATCGACGCCGACAAGGCGCACGTGTTCGACTCGGCCGGCGGCAAGCGCCTCGCATGACATGGCTGCAACGCCCGCACCACTCGTGGTCGTGATGGGTGTCAGCGGCTGCGGCAAGAGCACGGTCGGCAAGCTGCTGGCGCGCAGCCTCAGCGCGGAGTTTCTCGAGGGCGACGACCTGCACCCGCCGCGCAACATCGAACGCATGGCCGCCGGCATCGCGCTCACCGACAAGGACCGCCGCGACTGGCTGCTCGCGATCGCGCAGCAGCTCGCCGATGCGCGCGCCGGCCGGCATGCGCTGGTCGTGTCGTGCTCGGCGCTGAAGCACAGCTACCGCGACACGCTGCGCGGCGCGGCCAGCCAGCTCGCGTTCGTGCACCTGCACGCGAGCCGCGAACTGCTGCAGGCGCGGCTAGCCGCGCGCGCCGACCACTTCATGCCGGGCTCGCTGCTCGACAGCCAGCTGCAGACGCTCGAGCCACCGGGCGCGGACGAACGCGCGATCACGCTCGATGCCGCGCTGCCGGCCGCACAGAGCGCTGCGCAGGCCGCCGCGTGGCTCGCGCAACCCGCCACCAAACCTTCGCGCAAATGACGATAACCGCCAGCACCTTCCGCCTCGACGGCCGCCTCGCTCTCGTCACCGGCTCGTCCGCCGGCATCGGGCTGGCGCTCGCGCGCGGGCTGGCGCAGGCCGGTGCCAGCGTGGTGCTGAACGGCCGCGATGCGAGCAAGCTCGCGCAGACGGCCGCGACGCTGACGGCGGAAGGCCTGCGCGTACACACGCGCGCCTTCGACGTCACGCAGCGCGAGCAGATCGACGCGCAAGTAGCGGGCATCGAAGCCGAGCTCGGCGCCATCGACATCCTCGTCAACAACGCGGGCATCCAGCGCCGCGCACCGTTCCACGAGTTCGCCGCCGCCGACTGGGACGCGCTGATGCGCACCAACCTCGACAGCATCTTCCACGTCGGCCAGTCGGTCGCGCGCCACATGATCCCGCGCCGGCGCGGCCGCATCATCAACATCTGCTCGGTGCAGAGCGAGCTCGGCCGCCCCGGCATCGCGCCCTACACCGCGTCGAAGGGCGCGGTCAAGATGCTGACCAAGGGCATGGCGATCGACCTCGGGCCGCACGGCATCAACGTCAACGGCCTCGGGCCGGGCTACTTCAAGACCGAGCTGAACGCCAAGCTCGTCGCCGACGAGACCTTCAGCGCCTGGCTGATCAACCACACGCCGAGCCGGCGCTGGGGCGATGTCGAAGACCTGGCCGGCGCGGCCGTGTTCCTCGCCAGCGATGCCTCGCGCTTCGTCAACGGCCATATCCTGTATGTCGATGGCGGCGTCACCGCCACGCTTTGAACGAGTTCCGATGACCACCTTCACGCAAGTCATTCTCTTCACCGACACCGATGGGCGCGCGCGGTTTCGCGAGCAAGCGATTCCGTTGCCCGAAGGCACGCCGAGTTCGATGCTCTCGGCGCTGATGCCCAGCGGCGGCCTGCAGCTGCGCCACAGCCCGGTCGGGTTTCGCAGCAGCTTTCACGTCACGACCACGCCGCAGTGGGTGTTCATCCTGAGCGGCCAGATGGAGATCAACCTGCAGGACGGCACGTCGCGCGTGTTCGGACCGGGGCAGCACTTCTACTCGGACGACACGTTGCCTGCTGGCACCACGTTCGACGCAAGCGTGCACGGCCACTGGAGCCGGCAAGTCGGCGACGACCCGCTCGTGACCGCCTTCGTCAGAACCTGATGATCAAGAACGTCCACGGCGGTACCGTCGATCTGCTCGGCGAGGCGATCGTCACCGGCCGCTACCCGGTCGGCAGCACGCTGCCGCCCGAACCGCTGCTGTGCGAGGAGCTCGGCGTGAGCCGCACCGTGATCCGCGAGGCCGTCAAGTCGCTGATCGCGAAGGGCCTGCTCGTCACCGGCCCGAAGGTCGGCACGCGCGTGCTCAATGAGGAGCAGTGGAACTGGTTCGACCCCGACGTGGTGATCTGGCAGTCGCGCGCCGGCCTGTCGCGCGAGTTTCTGCGCGACCTGCAGGAGCTGCGCCGCCTCGTCGAGCCGGTCGCGGTGCGCCTCGCCGCAGCGCGCGCGACCGCCGAAGACATCGCCGAGATCGAGTCGGCCTACGCCGGCATGAAGCGCTCGATCGAGGAAGGCGGCGACTACGTCACGCACGACCTGCGCTTTCATCAGGGCCTGCTGCGCGCCTGCCACAACCGCATGGTCGCGCAGATGAGCAAGGCGCTGGGCGCGCTGCTGCGCACCAGCTTCGAGATCTCGACCTCGCGGCCCGACGGCCCGGCGTCGTCGCTGCCGCTGCACCGCGCGGTGCTCGACGCCGTCATCGCACGCTCGCCGCTGAAGGCCGAGCGCGCAATCATCGTGCTGATCGACGGCGCGAACGACGACATCGAAGAGGTGCTGAACTCGCGCCGCAAGCTGCCGCAGCTGGGCCTGCCGGCGCCGCGGCTGAAGGCGCGCCCGCCGGTCAAGGCGGTGCTGCGGTAGACCCGGCGAATGCGATGATTCGGGGGATGAGCACCGTCATCGCCGCCCCTGCGCCCGCCGCCACTTCAAACAACACCCCACGCTGGCGCTGGCTGCCGCCGATCGGCAGCCGGCGCTACTACGGGATGCTCGCGCTGCTCGGCATCTTCGTGCTGGGCCCGCTCGGCGGCGTGACCGCGTCGTACATGAACTTCTCGCTCGGCTTCTTCGTCGGCGGGCAGGTGCTGGCGGGCATCCTCGGGTCGACCGTCACGCTGGGCTACGGCCCCGAAGGCAAGCACGGCGCCAACTACATGCAGACCGCCGCGGCCTCGGTCGCCGGCATGAGCGGCATGGGCGTTCTGATCCAGGCGATGGTGTGGATGGGCCTGCCGCAGCCGCCGGTGTGGGAGCTGATGTTGTTCATGGGCGCGATCGGCATGTTCGGCGCGGGCGTGGGCATGCTCTACACGCCGGCCCTCGTGGACCGCTTGCAGCTCCCCTTCCCGTCCGGTCTCGCGGTGGCCAACATCCTGCGCGCGCTCACCGACCCGGTGCTGCTGCGCCAGTCGGTCGCGCGGCTGGGCGGCGGCATCGGCCTGGGCGTCTTCGGCGGCATCGGCAGCGCGAAGATCGCCATGCTCGGCGCGATCGATCTCTCGACCTCGACCTTCGGCGCCGGCATGCTGGTCGGCGCGCGCATCGGCGTCGCGGCGCTCGTCGCCGGGCTGACTGGCCATTGGCTGATCCCGACCTTCATCTCGATCGGCTGGCT
>Ga0307509_10003621_pt1 | contig 23198 bp, 25 predicted proteins | sample 10_EM_MG_FD_202245 | JGI IMG/M metagenome (GOLD analysis project Ga0307509, IMG submission 202245) | Populus trichocarpa ectomycorrhiza microbial communities from riparian zone in the Pacific Northwest, United States - 10_EM | ecosystem: Host-associated > Plants > Roots > Unclassified | place... | reverse complement strand
CTCGCGGCGCAGCATCATGTACGTGCGGCCGAGCAGCTTCGTCTTCGCGTTCGGGTACGTCGCGGCGAGGCTCTCGGCGTGGATGTTGTGATTGATCACCGCCGCGACCGGCGCTGTCATCTGACCCTGGTCGTCGACGACGACCGTGCGGAGCCCGCGCTCGGCGAGCTGGTCGACGAGCTCGGTCACGAGGTGCGGGCCGTCGAGGACGATCGAGCTGACGTTCTCGGTCTTCGCGACCTGGACGAGCTGGGTGAAGGTCCAGTCCCCGATCAGCGCGTCGAGGCCGTGCTGGGCGGTCCACGCCGCGAGCGCGGGTGCGTCGCCTCCGAACATCGCGATCGTCGCGGCGCCGCGATCGTGCAGCTCCTCGATGACCGCGCAGATCCGGGCGACATGGCCGAATCCCTTTGCGTGCGATGCATCCGCACGGAACAGGACCGGCCCCGGGCTCATGCGACCCGGGCGACCATCTCGCGGGTCTCTTCGAGACCGAGGCGGGGCTCGGCACAGTCGCTCGAGTAGGTGAAGTCCGCGGGGACGGGCGTGCCGGGGCGGATGTTCTGGAGCGTGATCGAGTGGAACTGGAACTCGGGCCAGATCACGAGCAGGTCGTCCATGTCGCTCGTGCGGCGCGCTTCCTCGACGGAGATCAGGGTCTCGTGCAGCTTCTCGCCGGGACGGATCCCGACGATCGTGCGCGGCGTGCCGGGCGCGACGGCCTCGGCGAGCGTCTCGATATCGGAGGTCGGCAGCTTCGGGATGAAGATCTCGCCGCCGGTCATCAGCTCGAGGCCGCGCAGCACCAGCGCCACGGCCTCGTTCATCTCGATCCAGAACCGGGTCATCCGCGCGTCCGTGATCGTCAGCTTGCCCGACTTCATCTGGTTGCGGAACAGCGGGATGACGCTGCCGGCCGAGCCCATCACGTTTCCGTAGCGGACGATCGAGAACCGGGTCGCGCGGTCACCGGAGTACGCGTTCGCCGCGGTCAACAGCTTCTCCATGCACAGCTTGGTCGCGCCGTAGAGGTTCGCCGGCGAGACGGCCTTGTCGGTCGACAGCGCGATCACGCGCTCGACGCCGTTCGCCATCGCGGCCTCGATCAGGTTTCGCGCACCGTTGACGTTGGTGGCGACCGCCTCGATCGGGTTGTACTCGCAGATCGGCACGTGCTTCATCGCGGCGGCGTGGACCACGATGTCGACGTCGCGCAGCGCGGTGTGCAACCGATCGCGGTCGCGGATATCACCGACGAAGAACCGCACGCGCTTGTCCTTGATCTGGCGCTCGAGGTTGTAGTGCTTCTGCTCGTCGCGCGAGAACACGATCACCTTCTTGGCCTTCGACGTCAGGGCCTTCTCCACGAACGCGCGGCCGAACGATCCGGTACCCCCGGTGACGAGGATGGTCTTGCCGTCCAGCATGGACGTGGTGGCTTTCTGAACGATCGAGCTGATGGTCATGACGGATCTCCGAGGACGCGATGGAGCTGGGCGACGACCTCGCCGACATCGGCGTCGGTCATCGCGGGGAACAGGGGCACGCTGAGCGTGCGGGCGTAGTAGTGGTCGGTGCCGGGACGCGGCCGCCCGACCTCGCCGGGACAGCGCCGCGCGTGGAGCGGGTGCTGGAGCAGCGGGATGTAGTGGACCTGGGTCCCGATCCCCGCGGCGGCGAGCTGATCGACGACCTGCGCGCGGGTCGTGGCGAACCGCGCGAAGTCGATCGCGATGGCGAACAGGTGATAGGAGCTGGTCCGGTCGCCGGGCTCGACCGGCGTCGCGACCGCATCGGCGGGAAACACCTGGGCGAGCCGCGTGCGATAGAGCGCGGCGAGCTCGCGGCGGCGCGCGACGAACGCGTCGAGCTTCGCGAGCTGGGTCAGGCCGAGCGCGCACGCGATGTCGGAGAGCCGGTAGTTCCAGCCGAGCTCCTGGACCTCGTACGACCACGCACCGGCGGCCGGTGCCTGGAGCCGGCTCGGCTCGCGCTCGACGCCGTGCTGGCGCAGCCGGCGGATCCGTTGATCGAGGTCGGCGTGGGGGGTGACGACCGCGCCGCCCTCGCCGGTGGTGATGTGCTTGACGGGATGGAAGCTGAACACGGTCGCGTCGCTGCGCTGCCCGCCGATCGGCGTGCTGTGATACTCGGCGCCGAGCGCGTGACACGCGTCCTCGATGAGGGCGAGGCCGTAGCGCTGGGCGAGCGCCTGGAGCGGCTCGAGATCCACGGGCATGCCGCCGAGGTGGACCGGGACGATCGCGCGCGTGCGCGAACCGATCAGCGCCTCGACCGTCGTGGGGTCGAGATTTCCGGTGTGGGGATCGACGTCCGCGAACCGGACCTTCGCGCCGACGTAGTACGCGGCCGCGGCGGTCGCCGAGAACGTGACCGGCGTCGTGATGATCTCGTCACCCTCGGCGATCCCGAGAGCGGCGTACGCGAGGTGGAGCGCGGCGGTGCCGCTCGAGCACACGGCGGCATGCGCCGCGCCGAGCCGCCGAGCCAGCGCTTGCTCGAACCGGCCGACCAGCGGGCCGCAGGTCAGCATCGGGGAGCGGAGGACCTCGACGACCGCGGCGATATCCGCCTCGTCGATGGTCTGGCGTCCGTAGGGAAGCATCGAGCCTTCGTATTGCGAGGGACAGGCCAGCTCCGGCCGAGTCATTCACGCCACTTGCACATGTAGGCAGATGGCAGACGTCGTCGAGAATGACGATCAGTACGTCGCGTGAATGACGACGGCGTCGCCGGCGCTGTCGGTGACGACCGCGTGCGCGGCACCCGGGAAGGCGACCGAGCCCGCCTTCGCGAGGTACGGCGACACGACGCCCTGGGCGATCGAATCACCGGGCGCGACCAGGCTGACCTGGCTCGCGCTGACGTCGATCGGGGGCGCGAGGTCGAGGAGGCCCGCACCATGGAGGAACCGATAGCCGACGCCGGCGGAGGTCTCGATCACGACGACGTCGTGGCTCGCGACCAGGAACTGGGTCAGCTCGGGCGCGGCGGCAGCGCCGGCAGCCTCGGCGGCAGCGCCGTCGCCGACCTGCGGCTCGATCACGACGGTGTCGACCTCTGCGGTCGAGCCGGTGACGAGCGCGGGGATCTCGGTGAACCACGCGCCGTGGCTCGTCTGCGCGAGCCCGCGCGTGGCGGCATCGCTCCAGCCGAACAGGGTCGCCGTGCCGCGCCAGTAGCCGACGCGAACGCCACCCGCACCGATCGGGCCCGGCACCCAGCCGGTCGTGATCGCGTTCGCGATCACGCGATCCATCGCCGGATCGGACGAGACGTAGTCGTGACCGACCACGATGATGTGGCCGGCGATGTCGCCGAGGCACGTGCCGGAGCTGCAGATCCCGCTCTGGCACTCGCGGCCGCAGTGACCGCAGTTGAACGGATCGTCGTCGAGCGAGACACACGCGTCGCCACACTGCGTGGTCGGCAAGGCGCAGACGAGCGGAGGCGGGCCATCGACCATCGCGTCGACGCCGGTGACCGCGACCTGCGCGTCGGGCCCACCCATCGTGCCGGTCATGTCGCCCGAGCCGTGGGTCTTGTCGACCGTCATGCAAGCGCCGCCCTCGAGGTGAAAGCCCTGCATGCACGGATCGCTGACGAGCGAGGAACAGCCGGCGAGCGCGCCGGCGAGGAGGATGACGAGATTGCGGTTCACGGCGTGACTCCCACGGTGTGTGGCGCGCGCCCCGCGTCATTTGTTTGATCGCGCGGCGCGGTGCGCGCCGCGCGATCAATGACGAACTCGACGCGGCGGTTGCGGTGCAGCGCTTCGGGCGTCGTGCCCGCGTCGCGCGGATGGGTCCGGCCGTAGCCGACCGTCTTGATCCTGTCTGCGGCGAAGCCCGACTTCACCATCTGGTCGCGCACGCGCTCGGCGCGCGTTTCGCTGAGCGCCTGGTTGTAACCGTCGGTGCCGCGCACGTCGGCGTGGCCCTCGATCGTCAACATCAGCCAGTCCGGATGCTGCGCGGCGGCCTTCACGATCGCGCGGATCATCGCGCGCCCTTCGGCGTGGACGTGCGCGTGATCGGTGTCGAACAGGACGCGTTCGTCGAGGATGATCCGGTCGCCGATGACCTCGACCGTGCCGTCGCCGCAGCCACTCGCATTGTCGAGGTACTCGAGGAGGTCGGCGCACGACGGAAGCGAATCGACGATTCGATCGGGGTCGTAGGCGAGCTTCGGCTCGGGCGCCGGAGGCGGCGCGGGAGGAGGCGTCCACAGACCGACCTCGACCGCCGGCTCGCGCGGGATCGCGCGGGGATGGTCGTGCCCGAACTGGACGTCGATGCCGACGAGCACGAGGTCCGCGCTGCCGAGCGCATCGCTCGAGCTCGCCTGGACGCGGACGTAGCGCGCTCCCGGGCCGACCGAGAGATGCGCGAAGTCGAACATGTAGCCGATGCCGCCCTCGAACGTCGGGACGACATCGCTGCCGGTGATGCCACCGCCGGCGACGAGCTCGAAGTAGGCACCGCCGAAGATCACGCGGCCGGCGAGACCCGCGGTCGCGAGACCGCCGGTCTGGATGTCCATCCGGTTGCCGCCGAGCGGCGAGGCGACGCGATCGCGCAGCACGCCGGCGCGGCCACGGACACCGACGGCGAAGTGACTACCGAGGGAGAGATAGGCACCGACGGCGGGCATCGCGCCCGGGCGGAACGCCTGTTCCTGGACGTCCGAGACCGCCACCGCGGTGGGGAGCTCTGCGCTCATCCACTTGTCAGCAGAAGCCGTCCCGGCAGTGCCGAGGATCAAGATCGCGATCGCACTCTTCATGACCTACGAATCGGCCGAGAGCGGAAGCTGTTGATAACGGCGGACCTGCGCGGCGTGCATGCGATGCGCGCCAACTCGTTGACGCGCGGCGGCCAGGGTCTGGCTCCACGCGTCCTCGCGGCGAGCGAGCTCGTCGGCGAGCGATGACGGCGCGATCGCCGGCGGTGCCTCGTCGAGGATGGCCTGACGCGCCGCGACGACGCCCGCCCACGCTGCGAGCAGCGCGTCGACATCGTCGGTCTCGGGCGGCGACGCGGTCGCGTCGCACAGGCGGCGCAACCAGCGGTCGGTCACGGGATGCTCGCGTGAGCCTGCGCGAAGGCGCCGGAGAGATCGATCATGATCTTCGCGGCCTGATCGAGCGGCTTCGTCTGCAACGACATGTTGCACTCGGTCAGCCGGCCGATCACGAAGTCGTAGAGCGCTTCGAGGTTCGCGCACATCTCCGGTGCGGCCTTGAAGTCCAGCGCGGCCTTGAGCTCGACGGCGATGCAGATCGCGTGATCGATCGCCTTGGCCTTGGCCTGGATGTTCTTCGCCGCGATCGCGGCGCGCGCCTGATCGAGGTCCTGCGCGAAGCGCGCGAACAGACGTTCGACGATCAGGGTCTTCGGCGCCGACTCGAGATCGACGCGTTGATAGGCGGAAGCAGCTGCGCGGGACATCAAGACTCCTTAGGACGAGAAGATGGCGGCGAGGTACGACTTCTGCGAGTTCATGTCGGACATCGCTTTTTCGAGCGCGGTGAACTGCGCCTCGAGACGGGTCTGAAGTGCGTCGGCGTTGTCGTTGATCTGATCGACCTGGTCCTGCAGGAGCTTGAAGCGGTCCTGGAGCGACTTGCTCTTCACGGTCAACACACCGTCGCCCGACTGGGTGTAGAGCTTGGAGAGATCGGCGACGGCCTTGCCGAACCCGTTCGTCACGAACATGTCGCTGATCGCGTCGGAGTTCGTGGTCAGGGCGCTGCCCAGCTTGGTGGTGTCGAGCGACATCAGGCCGTCGCGATCGATCGTCAGGCCGAGTTGCGTGAGATCCGACCCGCCGTACTGGTTGGTCGCGAGGGCCGACATCGAGCTCTGGAGCTGGCGCAGCGTCGAGTCGCCGAACAGCGCGCTCTGGCTCGTGGCGGCCGCGTTGTAGGTGCTCTGCGCGCTGATCGCGCCGGCGACCGCGTTGTACGCGGTGACGAAGCTCTGGAGCTTCGTGGTCAAGCTGGTGACGTCGTTCGAGACCGTGACGTTGGTGTCGGGATCGGTCAGCGCCTGGGCGGAATTTGCGGTGATCGTGACGCCGGGCAGGGCGTCATCGATGATGTTGGTCGGGCGGGCGATCGTGACGCCATCGACGGTCACGCTCGCATCCCGCGCGGGGACCGTGATGTGCGAGGGGAGCCCGAGCGTGACCCCGGTCTCGACGAACGTGGCCGCGTTGGCGATCCCGGACTTCGTCGAACCGACGACGAGGCGATACGCGGCGCCGTCGTACAGGACGGAGGCGGTGACGCCGGTCTTCGAGTCGTTGATCTTCGAGGCGATCGACGCGAGCGAGTCGGTCGCGGAGTAGCTCACGGTGGCCGTGGTGCCGTTGCCCGTGATCTGGACGCTACCGTCACCGAGCGCGCCGGCATCGGCGCTGGTGAACGTGCGTGAGGTGGCGACCTGAGCAGCGGCCGTCGTGTTGACGCGGACGCTGTGGACGGCGGAGGTCGCAGTGCCGGAGACCGTCACGGAAAGATGGGTGTCGCTCGCGCTCGCGGACCGCATCTGGAGCGAAGACGGAAGCTCCAGATCACGGGCCAACGAACCGAGCGAGGTCATCGACGCGGTCAAGGCGTCGACGACGGACTGCTGACTGGAGAGCGTTGACTGCTGCTTCTGATACCCAGTCGCCTGGGTCTTTTCGGAGGCCACCAGCTTGTCGATCAGTGCGCCTGTATCGATGCCACTGGCGAGTCCCGAGAATGAAACAGCAGACATGCGTTCTCCTTATTCAGTCAGGATTAACCGCGGAGCAGCGAGAGCGCCGACTGCGGCATCTGGTTCGCCTGCGCGAGCACCGCGAGGCCAGCCTGGCTCAGGATCTGAGCCTTCGACAGAGTCGCGGTCTCGTTCGCCACATCGACGTCCGAGATGCGCGACTGCGCGGCCGACAGGTTCTCCTGGGCAACCGCGAGGTTGCTGACGGTCACCTGGAGGCGGTTCTGGCTCGCACCGATGCTGGCGCGGGCGGTCGACAGCTGCGTGATCGCCTTGTCGAACACCGCGATCGCCTTCTGGGCGTTCGTGGCGGTCGACAAGCTCGCCGAGCCGACGTGCAGTGACGTCGAGCCGAGCGTGGTCGTCGCGAGCTTGGTCACCTTGAACGTCAACCGGTCATTGGTCGTGTTGTTGATACCGACCTGCAGGCTGAGGCCCGCCGACGCAGAACCGTCGAGCAGCTTCTGGCCCGCAAAATCAGTCACGTTCGAGATCCGGTCGATTTCCTGGCCGAGCTGAGTGAACTCGGTCTGGATGTAGCTGCGCTCGGTCGAGCCGAGGGTCTGGTTCGCCGACTGGATGGACAGCTCGCGCATACGCGAGACGATGCCCTGCATCTGGTTCATGCCGCCTTCGGCGACCTGGCCCATCGAGATGCCGTCGTTCGAGTTGCGCTGTGCTTGCGCCAGCGAGCGGATGTTCGCCTTCAGGTTCTCGGAGATACCGAGGCCGGCGGCGTCGTCCGACGCGCTGTTGATACGCATACCCGACGAAAGGCGACCGATAGACGCGGAGAGCGACTTCTGAGTCTCGGCGAGGTTGCGCTGTGCATTCAGGGACGCGACGTTGGTGAGGACGGAGATCATGGATTTTTCCTTGTTTCGCTTTTCTTTGTTTGGGTGCCGAGCTCGTCGGTCCCATGGATGTCTTCGTCCGGACTCGGCGTGCGTAGAGGCTCATCGCCGCGTAGGCGAGCGCGCACATCTCGGCGTACGCTGAGGTCATGCGGGACGCTTACGAACGCCACCTGGCCGGGGTCACGCCGGGGCTCTACGAGAGCCAGTACCTCAAGGCGAACAGCCCCGCGAACGACCAGGCGTTCTGGATCAAGCACAACCTGCTGGTCCCGCCCGAGGGCGGCGGCGTGGGCGAGTTCTGGCTGATCTGGTTCCAGCGCGGCGAGGCCCCGCGGGTGTGGAAGCGCGAGGTCCCGGCGGAGCGGCTGCAGCTCGAGACCACCCGGATCGGCCTCACCGGCGACCAGTTCCGGCTCGACGCGCAGGGCTGCGCGGGCAAGATCGGCGACGCCTCGTGGCAGCTCGGGTTCAGCGGCGGCCTCGCACCGCTGTTTCACTTCGGGTCGGAGCGGTTCTACACCGCGTCGTTCCCTCGCAAGAAGCTGCTGACTCCCGCACCGAACCTCCAGTTCGACGGCACGATCGAGCTCGGCGACCGCCGGATCGACGTGGCGCGGTGGATCGGCCTGCGCGGGCACAACTGGGGCCGCGAGCACGCGTTCGCGTACGCCTACGGCGGCTGCAACGTGTGGGACGACGGCGCGACCGACCGCGTCGTCGACGGTTTCACCGCGCGGGTCCGGCTCGTCGCCGGCATGCTGTCCCCGTGGATGTCCGGTGTCGTGTTCCGCGACGGTGCGCGCGAGGTCGACCACAACCGCAAGCGCGACTGGTTCGCGCGGGGCGCCGTCGTCGAGCCGCGCCACTGGCACGTGCCCTACCGCGACTTCTCGCTCGACATGGAAGCCGGTAGCGAGCCCTACGTCGGCCTGCGCTATCGCCACCCCGACGGGCGCGAGTCGTATTGCTACAACACCAAGTTCGCGGCGGTCACCGTCGACGACGGCGCGCGGCGTCACACCAGCTCGTCCGGCGAGCTCGAGGTGCTGTACTCGCACCCGCTTCCCGGCGTCGCGCTCCATCCCAGCGAGAGCTGGACCCAGCGCGACGGGGATTATCATTCGTGACTACTTCGTCGGGTCGAGCAGCTGCAGGACATGCGCTGTGACCGACTGAGAGACCGACAGCGCCGTGCTCGCCTTCGCGAGGTCGCTCGCGGCGGCGACGGTATCGGCCTCGACGGCGGTCGAGATCGACTCGGAGATCCGGATGGACAGCTGGTCGTGCGCGGTCTTCGCGGACTCGAGGACGGCCATGTGGCCGCCGGTCTCGCCGCGGGTCTGGGCGAGCTGCTTGACCGCGGTGTCGAGGTCGGTGAGCGACGCGCGGATCGCCGTCGTGTCGTTCGTGTTCAGCGCGTCGGCGAGCGCCTTCAGCATCGGCAGGATGTCGACGCCGGAGGTCGCGGTGAGCTTCGAGCCGGGCACGGTGCCGAGCGTCGACGACACGGTGTCGGTCGAGACGCCGCGCGCGGTGGCGTTGCCGCTGTAGACCCCGGTGGCGGGATCGAACGGCTGGGTCAGCGACTGGGTTCCGGCGAGCAGGTACTCGCCCGAGGGGTCGCGGGTGTTCGCCGTCGAGACCGCGGTCTCGAACAGGGACTGCATCTCCGCGCCGATCGCGGCGCGCGAGGTTGCGGTCTGGGTATCGTTGGCGCCCTCGACGGCGAGCTCGCGGGCCTGCGACACGATGCTCGACAGTGTCGAGATCGCTCCGTCGGTCGAGACCATGCGCTCGTGGCCGATCTGGATGGCCTGGTTGGAGCCATCGTTGAGCGCGGCCATGACCCTGCCGCGCTGGGCGGTGAGCCAGGCGGAAGGATCGTCGGACGGCTTGGTGACGCGTAGGCCCGAGGAGACCTCTGCCGACAGCTCGGCGACCTTGCTCTGGTTGCGCGCGGTCGCGGCGGCGGAGAGATCGACGATCCGGTGGTCGGTGACGCGCATCAGAGTGCCTGGATGAGGCCGGTGAGGAGGTCGTCGATCGTCGAGACGAACTTCGTCATCGCCGAGGACGCGTGCTCGAACCGAGCGAGGTTGGTGAGCTCTTCCTGGGTGTCGACACCCGAGAGCGAGTCGCGCAGACCGGCGAGGTTGTCGGCGACCATCGAGTCGCGGTCGACGTCGCTCTTGGCCTCGGCGCCGGCGAGGCCGAGCTTGCCGATGATGCCGGTCGCGGCATCGGTGAGCTTCTCGGTGCCGCCGCTGGCGACGTTCGCGGTGGCGAGCGCGTACAGCGCCATGCCGCCGGTGTTGTCACCCGGCGCCGTGCCGGGACCGGCGAGCGCGAGGTTGTCGGAGTCGGCGTCGAGCGTCGTGTCGATCTTCAGCGCCGCGGCCGCGCCGGTGACGACGAACGGCGCGATGAACATCGAGTGGCCGAGCGAGCCGTCGAGCGCGGCGTTCGTGGCGTGGGTACCGTTGAACGCGTTCGCGGCATCGTAGGCGAGGCGGTCGAGCGCGTCGGCCGCGGTCTTCGCGGTCGAGTCGCGGAACGTGAGGTCGGCGCCGAGCTTGCCGCCGAGCGAGCTCGTGACGTCGCGAGTCATCGCGCCGTCGACGACCGAGACTTTTTGATAGCCGGTGAGCGGGTCGAGGGCCGAGGTCAGCGTCGCGGCGTGGACGCCATCGACGAGCACCGCGCCGTTGTCGAGGACGAACCGCATCTTGCCGTCCTTGTCGATGCGGGCGGAGCCGCCGACGAGCTGGCTGAGCTGGTTCGCGAGCTGATCGCGCTTGTCGAGCGCGGTCGGATCGTTGGTCTTCGCGACCTGCTTGTTGGCATCCGCGAGCTGCTGGGCGAGCTGCGAGGCCTGCGGGACGTTGTCGCCGATCCGCAGATCGGCGCCGTGGCGCGCATCGCTGATGTCCGCGGCCTGGCCGTTGATCGAGGTCACGAGATCGCGCGTCGCCTGGACCACCGCGTCGCGTGCGACCGTGTCGGTCGGCGTGGCGGAGGCCTGGGCGATCTTCGAGAACAGCGTCGCGAAGCGCGTATCGATCGTGGTACCGGAGGTCAGCGCGCTCTCGAGATCCGAGATCGCGGACTGACTCGCGGTCGAGCTCGCGAGCGAGCCGGAGGCGGTGCGCATGCGTGAAGCGAGGAGCTCGCTCGCGTAGCGCGAGGTATCGCCCGCACGAACGCCACCCGCGAGGGGCGGGCCGATCAACGCCTCGAGGCTGACCGTCTCGCGCGAGTAGCCCTCGGTGTTGGCGTTGGCGACGTTGTTCGTCGCGACGGCGATCCCGCTGTTCTGGGCGGCGATCCCGCCGGCCCCCATGCCGAGCAAGGACATCAGGTTCGACATCAGTACGCTCGCAGGTTCTTGAAGGTGGGGACGGTCGAGCTGATGCTGTTGGCCCTTCGGTCGTAGCCGCTCGTCTCGTAGCCGAGGACGGTGCGCACCAGAGAGGTGGCGGTGGCGGCGAGCAAGGCGGTGGCACGTGCCTCGGTACGGAGGGCCTCGAACAGCGCGCGCGCGTCGTCGTGCTTGTCGACGTGCGGGCGCAGGTCGGCGAGCCGGTTCGCGATGCCGCGCTTGAGCTCGGCGAGGACGGTCAGCTTCTCGTGATCGAGCGCGCCGATCGCGACGCGCTCGTCGGAGAACACCACGCGCAACTCTTCGCCCAGGCGGCGCAGCTCGTCGAGCTGCTGATCGGTCACGAGGAGGTCCCGCGCACGAGCTCGTCGTCGACGATGCGCGACGCGAGCTTGTCGAGATCGATCGGATACTGACCGGCGTTGATCGCCGCGCGGATACTGGCGAGACGCGCGGCGTTCGCGGGGAGGATCTCACCGTCGGCGGCGCTCGACGCGGACGAGCCCGCGGCCGAGATCGTCACGATCGACGCGGGATCCGGCTGATGAGCCGTGCCGGGGGCGGCAGCCGCCGTGGCGGGTTTGCCCTCGCGTGGGTCCGTGACTCCTGCAACGCCTGCCTGTGATTCGATACGCATTGGCGACCTCTGTAATCAGGGTTTCGGCCGCGCTATGTGGGTGTCGAGGGGGAGAAATGGAGCAGGATCGATCGCTTGGCCATCCTTGCGAACTTCAAAGTGAAGATGGGGTCCGGTCGAGTATCCGGTGGTGCCGACATTGCCGATTTGCTGCCCCGCGTCGACCCGGTCTCCGACCTTGACGGTCGTGGCCGACAGGTGGGCGTAGCGAGTCTCGATCCCGTTGCCGTGGCGCACCGTCACGAGGTTGCCGTAGGTCCCCGCGGGACCGGCCTGGGTGACCGTGCCGGCCAGCGCCGCAGCGACCGGGGTACCGGTCTTGGCCGCGAGGTCGAAGCCCGGATGCTTGATCTCCTTGTGCTGGATCGGATCGATGCGATTGCCGTAGCCCGAGGTCGGGGTGCCGATCACGGGCATCGTGAAGCGCGGTAACCCGTCGAGGTCGGGACCCTGCGGGAGCGCGACCGTGGTGTGTGGGAGGAGCTGATTCGCGATCATCGGCCCGGGCGAGTCGCTGCCGCCGTTCTTGACCGAGAGCTGCTTCGCGAACAGATCCGCGAGCCCGATGCCGCCGGCGCTCGACATCTTGTCGGCGACCGCCTCGTCGAACATCTGCTTGAACGTATCGCCGGCGAAGCCGCCGTCCCCGCCCGACTGGGGGCGCGCCTCGCCGAGCAGCTGGCGCAGGAAGAACGCCTCGAGCTGCTTGCCCGCGACCTGCGCGGGATCCGCCTTCTGCGGATGCGCGGCGAGCGGACCGGCTTCGATCGCCTTCAGCGTCACATCGTCTCCAGCTCGGCGCGCAACGCGCCGGCGGCCTTGAGCGCGCGCAAGATCGAGACGAGGTCGCGCGGCTTGGCGCCGAGGGCGGCGAACGCCGCGGCGACATCACCGACGGTGGTCGCCTTGGCCATCACCTTGATCGGGTGGTTCTGCTCGTCGACCTTGATCGTGGTGCTCGGGACGACCGTGGTCTTCGAACCCTTACCGGCGAACGCGGCGGTCGGCTGAGACACGATCGGGGCCTCGGTCACCTCGACGGTGAGCGAGCCGAACGTGATGGCGGCGGCGCGCAGGGCGACGGCTTCACCGACGACGATCGTGCCGGTCTTCTCGTCGATGATCACCTTCGCCTTGAGGTCCGGATCGACCTCGATCGCCTCGAGCTTCGCGATCAGGTCGGGGACCTTCTGCTTCCACTCGCCCTGGATCGAGACGATCACGGCCGCGGCATCGCGCGTGCGGGCCGCACCGGGGAGCACCGCCTCGATCGCGGCCTGCAGCCGGGTCGCGGTGGTGAAGTCGGCGGTGTTGAGGAGCAGCACGAGCTCGCGGGTGGGCATCACCGTCGGCGCCGCGCCTTCGAGCTGTGCGCCACCCGGGATCGAGCCGACCAGCGTGTGATTCTTCTTCGACGACGAGCCGCTCGCACCTTCGGCGGTGAACCCACCGATCGACAGCGCGCCCTGCGCGATGCCCCAGGTCTTGCCGTCTGGGCCCTTGAGCGGAGCCGCGAGCAGCGTGCCGCCCGATAGGCTCTTCGCGTTGCCCATCGACGAGATCGTGACGTCGATCTTCTGACCGGGCCGCCCGAACGCGGGGAGCTCGGCCGTCAGCATCACCGCCGCGACGTTCTTCATCTTCATGTCGTTCGGATCGACGGTCATGCCGAGCCGCTTCAGCATCTTGGTCAGCGCGGTCTTGACGACCGGCGAGCGCGTGTCGTCGCCCGTCCCGTCGAGACCGACGACGATGCCGAAGCCCGTCAGGTGGTTGTCGCGGACGCCCTCGATCATCGCCAGATCCTTGATCCGGTCCGCGTGCGCGGTGGAGGCGAGTGCCAGGGCGAGGAAGGTCGTGATGAGGAGGTTGCGCATGGGGGAGCTCAGAACGGCCAGATCTTGCTCATCACCCGAGCGAGCCAGCCACGGCGCTGGGTGTCGCTGATGTCGCCTTGACCGGTGTATTCGATCTCGGCGTCGGCGATGCGCGAGGACGGCACGGTGTTGTCCTCGCCGATGTCGATGTGGCGAACGACGCCACTCATGTAGATGTGGTGCTCCTCGGCGCCGACCATCACGACCTTCGATCCCTCGATCACGAGGTCGCCGCTCGGCAGCACCTCGATCACGCGGACCGGCAGCGTCGCGGTGACCTGACCCTGGCGGTTGATCGCGCCCTTGCCGCTGAACTTCTGGTCGGTGGTCGACGAGAACAGCTTCGAAGGATCGACGCCTGGATACTTCTTCTGGAGCGTGGCGACGAAGCCGAGCGCGTCCGGCATGCCGTACGTCGTGGCGTCCGTCTTGTCGAGCTTGGTATCGGCCTGGTGGGACGCGAGGTCCTTCTCGTCGATCTTGATCACGAGGATGTCGCCGACCCGGCCCGCGACCGGGTCCTCGAACAGTCCACCTTCGCCCTGGGCGTAGAGGCTGCCGTTCTGCGCGGTCGAGCGCTTGTCGAACTTGGCCTGCTCGAACGTGCGGTGCTTCGCCCGGTAGGGCGCGATGTGATTCGCACAACCGACGGCGAGCAGCAGGAGCAGGAGGTATTTCACGGCTGATCTCCGACGACGACCACGCCCGGCGCGACGAGCGTGCCGGCGACGACGGTCTGGTTGAACGCGAGGCGCACGCGGGCGGGTTCGCCGACGCGCGCGGGATTCTCGAGCACGCCGGCGCCCTTGATGTGGAGCTCGCCGTGGACGATGTCGACGTTGACGCGCGTGCCGCGCGGCGAGGGCGCCGGCAGCGTGAGGTCGTGCGCGCCGAGCGGCGCACCCGCCTCGAGATCTTTCTTGAGCGTGCCGCCGACGACCTGCGCCGGCGCCGCGACCGCGATCTCGACCGCGCGATGCTCGATCGTGATGTCGGCGGCGGTGATCACCGAGCCGGCTCCCATCGCGTGGGTGAGCATGGCGACGTCGGTGAGCTGCGCGAGCGTGACGGGGACGTAGACGGTCTTCTTGTGAACGGTCACCTTCACGCTCGGGCGACCCGCGCGGAGCTGCGCCGGCGGCTCGACGACGAGCCCGTCGGGCTTGACGTTCGCGAGCGCGGCCGGGACATGAACCTGGGCGACGCCGAGGTTGGCGGGCAGCATCGCGCCGAGCTTGTCGGCGATCGCGTCCGCCATCGGATCCGCGGACGCGGACGCCGAGAGCAGCAAGATGACGAGCAACGCCTTCATCAGCGGAGCTGCGCCGTCTCGCCGAGCATCTCGTCGGCGGCCTTGATCACGCGCGAGTTCACTTCGTAGGCGCGCTGACCGGAGATCAGGTCGACCATCTCTTCGACGACGTTGACGTTGGACACCTCGAGCATGCCCTGGCGGAGGTTGCCGGCACCGCCCTCGCCGGGGTTGCCGAGCACCGCCGACCCTGAGGCCGAGGTCTCGCGAAACAGGTTGCCACCTTGCGCCTCGAGGCCACCCGCGTTCGCGAACGTCGCGATCTGGATCTGGCCGAGCTCGACCGGCGCCGAGTCACTGGCGACCGTCGCGGTCACCGTGCCGTTCGCCGAGATCGTGACCGACTGCGCGTCGGGAGGAATCGTGATGTCGCCACCGACCGCGAAGCCTTCGCTCGTGACGAGCTTTCCTTCGGCGGTCATCTGGAGTGCGCCGTTGCGCGTGTACTGGGTCTGGCCGTTCGGCATCGTGACCGGCAAGAACCCCTTGCCCTCGATCGCGACGTCGAGCTGGTTGCCCGTGTTGTGGAGCTCGCCCTGGCTGTGCTCGCGCGCCGTCGAGGTGAGGCGCACGCCGAGACCGATCTCGGTGCCCGACGGTGCGGACGTGCCTTGCCCGGTTGCGGAGCCGGCGCCACGGGTCTGCTGGTAGATCAGGTCCGCGAACTCGGCACGGCCCTTCTTGAACCCGTTCGTCGAGACGTTCGCGATGTTGTTCGCGGTGACGTCGAGCTTGGTCTGCTGGGCTTCCATGCCCGAGGCTGCGGTGGCGAGTGAGCGAAACATAGGACTCCCTTACTTGGGGCCACCGAGCTCGCGAGCCGCTCGGCTCTCGACGTCGTGGTAGCCCTGGATCATCTTCATCAGCGATTCGTAGGTGCGAGAGACCTTCACGAGATCGACGACACCGCGGACGATGTTGACGTTCGAGCTCTCGAGGACTCCGCTGCGCACCTTGGCCTGCTCTCCTGCTTGTGGCGTGCCAGTCGCCGAGAACAGCGATCCGCCTTCTCGCTTCAACTGGGAGGGGGAGAACCGGGTGATCGCGAGCTTGCCGACGACGTTGCCGTCGGCATTGACGTCGCCGTCGGCGGAGATCGTGACGTTCGCGGTCTCGGGCGGCAGCGTGATCGGCTGGTTGCCCTGACCCATCACCTGGAACCCGTCCTGCGTCACGAGCCGCTTCTCGGCGTCGAGCTGGAAGTTGCCCGCGCGGGTGTAGCGCATGCCCTGCGGCGTCTTGACGGCGAACACGCCGTCGCCTTCGAGGGCGACATCGAGGGGATTGTCGGTCTGCATGAGTGCGCCGTTCGTGCCGTCGACGGCGTGGGCCGTCGTGGTCTGGACCAGCGAGGTATCGGGAGACTTCGCGCTGCTGAGCGCCTCGCGGAACGACACCCGCTCGGCCTGGTAGCCCGCGGTCGACGCGTTCGCGATGTTGTGAGCGGTGGCGTCGAGCGCGTTCGATTGCGCGACCGCGCCGGCGGCGGCGATGTAGATGCCGCTACTCACGCGAGCTCCTCGAACTCGCCGGACTTGCCGAGGATCAGGGCGCGCATCCGTGCGATGGCGCGGCCGTGGAGCTGACACACGCGCGACCGGGTGATGCCCATGACCTCACCGATCTCGGTGTAGGTCAGCTCCTCGGTGTAATAGAGGTTCAGGATCAGGAGGTCGCGCTTGTCGAGCTGGTCGAGCGCCGCGCGGACGCGGGCCTTGCCGCGGCGATGCGCGAGCAGCATCTCGGGCGAGGACTCGTCGCCGGTCGGCATCAGCGAATCGTCGTCGAGCTCGAGCGCACCGACCGACACGTGGACGATCTGCTCGAGGTTCTGCTTGTAGTCTTCGAGCGTCACGCCGAGTTGCTCGGCGACCTTCTCGTCGGTCGCCTCGCCGTGGCGCTGCTCGAGGTGCTGGATCGCCTCGCCGATCTTGCGGGCCATCCGGCGCATCCGGCGCGGCATGACGTCGCCGCGGCGGAGCTCGTCGATGACGGCGCCCCGGATCCGCTTCTCGGCGAACGAGAGGAACGGCTCCTGCCGGGTCTCGTCGTAGCGCTCCGCGGCCTCCGCGAGGCCGACCATCCCGGCGGCGACGATGTCGTCGCGCGAGATCCAGTCGGGGCAGCTGCGAGCGATCCGGAGCGAGATCCGGCGAGCGATCTCGACGTGCTCGGCGATCAACTTGTCACGGTCACGGTTGTCGTTCTTGAGTTGCTGAGCGTAAGCCTTCATCGAGAAACTCCTTGCGCGCTAGCGCGCCACCACGTCGCCGGTTGGCTCGCGAGCGAGCCGAGTGCCTTGGCAAGTTGACGAATCGCACGCGCCGCCGGAGCGTCGGGCGCGTGCACGAGAAGAGGGACGCCCACCTGGGCCGCTTCCGCGACCGCGGGATCCGACGGGATCGGTGGGAGGACGGTGAGCTCGAGGTCGAGGAAGCGATCGACGAGCGCCGACAGGCGCGCCGTGACTTCATCCGCGTGCGAGCGAGACAGCACCCGGTTCGGGACCAGGTACGCGTGCTTCAGCTTCTGCTCGACGGAGAGCACTTTCAGGCACGCGTACGCATCCGCGATCGAGAGCGGCTCGGGGTTGACGACGACGATCGCATCGGCCGCGGCACCGGCGAACATGGTCTGGACCTGACCGATGCCGGCCGCGACGTCGATGACGAGCGTCTCGAACTGCGACGCGAGCGACTCGACGAGGTCCATGATCTTGCGGAGCCCGGCCGAGCCGAGCGTCGACAGGAGGTACGAGCCGTTGAGCGCGGGGAGCAGCTGGATGCCGTGCGCCTTGACGAGCACCTCGGACAGCGGAGCGCCGCCGAGGGCATCGAGCAGGCTCTTGTCGGGGGCGACGCCGAGCAGGAGGTTGAGGTCGGCCATGCCGAGGTCGGTGTCGACCATCAGCGTCTTCGCGCCGAGCTGCGCGTAGGCGACGGCGAGGTTCACCGCGAGGGTGCTCTTGCCGATGCCGCCCTTGCCGCCGGTCACCGCGAACGCGCGGCGCTGCTTCGGAAGGGTTTCCTCGGGCTGCTTGCCGCCGCGAAGGACTCGGAGTGTGGCTGCTTGGTCGGACATTGAGGTTTAGGCGGCCTTGCTTGCGCGGAGGAGACCGGAGATGGCGAGCTCGAGGACGCGAGCCGTGGTCGGCTCTTCGAGGTCCTCGGGAACTGCCTGGCCGGTGGTCACCCAAGTGATAGGTAGCGAAAGTCGTGCCGGCGCTCGCGACAGCTCGGGCGCGTCGTCGACTTCGTCGAGCTTCGTGAACAGAAGGCGCGACGGATTCAGGCCGCGATAGCGATGCGCCAGATCTTCGATGATTGTCGCGGTACTAGCCGCGGAGACGACGAGATGAGTCTCGAGCTCGGCGAGGTTCGCGACCGCGGCCGCGAGCTCCTGGATCGCACCTACATCGCGCGGCGACCGGCCCGCGGTATCGATCAGCGTCAATTCATCCGCGGGATCGATCAGCCGCGTCAATTCTCCCGGCGTCTCGCACACGCGGAGCGGCACGCCGATGAGGTCGGCGAACGTACGGATCTGGTCGACGCCACCGACGCGGTAGTTGTCGGTCGTGATCAGGGAAACTCGTTTGCCCTCGATCAGCGCGGCGCGCGCGGCGAGCTTCGCGATGGTGGTGGTCTTGCCCACACCCGTCGGGCCGACGAGCATGACGACCCGTGCGGTCGAAGGCGCCGTGAGCGGCGCGGTCAGGTTCGGCTTCGGTGCGGGTGCCGCGACGGGCGTCGCGACCGGCTGGAGACTCTCGATCAGCTTGCGCAGCGAGGCGACCTCGTTACGGAGCTCGACGGCGCCGCGGCTGTCTGCGCCCGCGGCCTTGACCAGCGCGCGGAGCGACTTCAGCTCGCCGCGCAGCGGGCTGAGCGCGCGCTCGAGCTCGAGCTCGGCATTGAGCTGGGTCTGGGCCGGCGCACCGTGCTGGGCCGCGTTCTGGGCCGCGTACGCGTTGAAGCCGCGGGTCGGACCGTTGCGATCGGCTTGTTCGTCATCGTCGTCGATCGCTGCGGAGATCTCGCACGCCGTGCCGAGGAGGCCGCGCCGGATCTGACGCGTCGACACGATGACGGCCTGGTCGCCGAGCTCGGCCTTCACCTTCGCGACGGCCTCGCGCATGCTGCTGCCTTCGAACTTCATGATCTTCATGCGGCCTCTTGAGCGGAGATGACTCCGCGGGTGATGAACGGAACGGTCGGGTCGACTTCGCGGTAGCTGAGAACGGTGAGTCCGGGCGCGTGACGCTGGGCGATGCCGGCGACGGTGCGGCGGAGGTCGGGGGCGACCACCAGAAGGGGCGGCTCGTCGCGCATCGCGAGGTCGCGAGCGCGGGTCGCGAGGTCTTCGGTGAGCTTCGTGAGCGAGCGGGTGTGCTTGACGCCGCCTTCGCGCAGCATCTGCTCGACCCGCGGGTCGAGGACGAGCGGGCGGAGCGCGCCATCGGCGCCGAGCTGGTTGCGAGTCAACCGGCGCGCGAGGCGCTGGCGGACCATCTCGACGAGATCGTCGGCGTTCTTGGTCGCCGGCGCGTGGTCGGCGAGCGCCTCGAGGATCGTGCGGAGGTCGCGGATCGAGACGCCCTCGGCGAGCAGCTTGCGGAGGACCTGGATCACGGTGCCCATCGGCAGGAGCGTCGGGATCAGCTCCTCGACGACCTTCGCGTTCTGCTTGCCGGCGACGTCGAGGAGGTCCTGGACCTCGCGGCGACCGAGGAGGTCGTGCGCGTTGCGGCGGATGAGCTCGGTGAGGTGGGTCGCGATCACCGCGGCCGAATCGACGACGGTGCAGCCGGCCGCCTCGGCGCGGGCGCGCTCGGTGGGCGCGAGCCACTTCGCGGGCAGGCCGAACGTCGGCTCGGTCGTCGCCTCGCCGGGGAGCGCGCGGGTCGCGGCGCCGCTCGGGTCGATGGCGAGGACGCGATGGACGAACACTTCGGACTCGGCGATCACGACGCCCGAGAGCAGGACGCGATAGCCACCCGGCCGGAGCCGGAGGTCGTCGCGGATGTGGACCGCGGGGACGATGATGCCGAGCTCGCCGGCGAGCTGCTTGCGGAGCGAGGCGATGCGCTTGAGGAGCTCGCCGCCGCGCACGGCGTCGACCATGTTCAGGAGGTCGAGGCCGACCTCGAGCGACAGCAGCTCGACGGGGAGCGCGGCTTCGATCTCGCCGCGCTGGGACTTCTCGTCGGTAGGAGTCCGTCCGGGCTCGGCGGCGGTGGCGAGCGAACGCGTCGGGTCGACGGCATCAGGGGAAGCCGGATCCTTCGCACGCGTCGACGCCCAGGCGGCAACGCCGCCGAGCCCGAGGAACAAGAGGTGAGGCATACCGGGCAGGAACCCGATCGCGATGAGGAGCGCGCCGGTGATCGCGAGCGGGCGCTTGCGAGCGAACAGCTGGCCGCTGAGGGCCTTGCCGAGCTGCGCGTCGTCGCCACGGGTCGCGAGCAGCGCCGAGCCGGTCGAGACGAGGAGGGCGGGGACCTGGGCGACGAGGCCATCACCGATCGACAGGACCGTGAAGGTCTGCGCGGCGTGGCCGAAGGACATGCCCTTCTGGGCGACGCCGATGATGATGCCGGCGACGATGTTGACCGCGAGGACGAGGATGCCGGCGATCGCGTCGCCGCGGACGAACTTCGACGCGCCGTCCATGGCGCCGTGGAAGTCGGCCTCGCGCTGGACGCCGCGGCGGCGCTCGCGCGCTTCCTTGTCGGTGATCATGCCGGCGCCGAGGTCGGCGTCGATCGCCATCTGCTTGCCCGGCATCGAGTCCAACGTGAAGCGGGCCGAGACCTCGGAGATCCGCTCGGCGCCCTTCGTGATCACCACGAAGTTGACGATCACGAGGATGAGGAAGATGACCGCGCCGACGATGAAGTTGCCGCGGATCACGAAGTGACCGAACGCGGCGATCACCGCACCGGCGGCGTGCTCGTCGTTGCCGGTGAGGATCAACCGGGTCGACGCGACGTTCAGCGACAGCCGGAACAGCGTCACGAACAGGAGCAGCGAGGGGAACGACGTGAAGTCCGTCGGCTTCTCGACGTAGAACGCGACGAGGAACGTCAGCGCCGACACGCACAGCGAGATGCCGATCAGGAAGTCGAACAGGATCGGGGGCAGCGGCGCGAGCGCGATGCCGAGGATGCCGACGAGCGCACCCGCCATGATCCACTGGCCGTTGTTGCGCTTCACTTCTGACCCGCCTTGATCCGGTAGACGTAGGCGAGCACTTCAGCGACCGCGCGATACAGGTTCGCGGGGACGGGCTTGCCTTCCTTGACGAGCTTGTGGAGCGCGCGGGTGAGCGGCGGGCGGCTGATCACCGGCACGCCGTGCTTGCGCGCGACCTCGCGGATCTTCTCGGCCGACTCGTCCATGCCCTTCGCGACGACGATCGGCGCGGCATCGGCTTTCTCGTCGTAGCGGAGCGCGACCGCGTAGTGCGTCGGGTTGACGATGACGACGTCCGCCTTCGCGACCGCCGCCGACATCCGGCGCTTCGCGAGCTCCTTCATCTTGCCGCGGCGCTTGCCCTTGATGTGGGGGTCGCCTTCTTGTTCCTTGTGCTCGCGCTTGATCTCGTCGGTCGACATCCGCATCTGCGCGTTCAGCTTCCGCTTCGCGAAGAAGTAATCGATGGCGGCGGTCGCCGCGAGGACGCCGATGACGAGCTCGAGGACGTGGACGATCGTCGACGCCGCCATCGCGCCGAGCGCCACGGTGGTGTGGGGGCGAGCCGACGCGAGGCCCGCGAGGGCGAGCGACACGACGAGCCCGATCGTGACCAGCTTCAGCGTCGCGCCACCGGTGCGGCGCATCACGGCGTTGAGGCTGAACACGTTCTTCGCGTTCGCGAGCGGGTTGAGGCGACCGAGGTCGAACTTGATGCCCTTGAACGCGGGCGGCCAGCCGAGCTGGACGAGGATCGAGATCAGCGCGGCAGCAGCGGCGCCGATCACGATCGGGAACGCCGCGGTCATGAACGCGTGGAGCGCCTGGTGCGTGAGGCCCTCGTGGACCGCGCCGTCGGCCGAATTCGCGACGTCGCGGGTGAGGCCCTGGATCGCGCTCCACCCGGTCGCGCCGTACGCGATCAGCGCGATCGCGCCGCCGGCGAACGCCGCCGCCGAGACCACATCGCGCGACAGCGCGATGTCACCGCGCTTGCGGAACTCGCGGATCCGCTTCGGCGTCGGTTTCTGGGTCTTCTGCGGGTCGGCCACGGGCGCGGTATCAGCAACCGCTGTGCCCGCGCTAACTCGCTAGATTCGCTCCGCTTCGAATCGCCACCGTCGGCGGCAATGACGCGTTCGGCCCGCCGGCGTCAATGTAGAGGGGTGCGACCGATGTTTCGGGGGGTAAACAAATACTCCCAGGGGTCGACTCAGCCTGGTTCTAGTGCCGGTCAGTTAGCGTACTCGTACTCGTGCTCGTACTCGTACTCGGCGCTGGTGGGTGCCTCAGCATCCTTCCGACCATCGCCCCGCCGAAATCGAGTACGAGTACGAGTACGAGTACGACTTCTGAGCTCAGATCGGGTTGATCTTGTAGTTCAAGGTCACGCCCGTGCCGCTGCACAAGACGGTTCTCACCCGGAGCAGCAGCGCGCTCACCATCGGCACCGAGCAGTCGTAGACCAGCTCGCTCGTCGTGTCGTCCTTGTCGGAGGCCTTCACGTCGATCGCGACGTCGGCGTCGAGCATGACCGCGTACGGCCCCTGGAACGTCGCGTTGTAGCTGTTCTCGACGACGTCGGTCGTCGCGACCAGCGCGCCGCCGACGGAGATGTCGGCGTAGAGATCCGGGGTGCCGTCCGCGTCGGGATCCCACGGCATGCCATCCGGCCTCAGGTTCGGCGCGGTGATCGAGAGGTTCGTGATCGCGTACATGTGGGGGAACGCGGCCTGACAGGTCGTGCCGATGCAGACCTGATCGCCGCTGCAGGTATCGGTCGTCGCTGCGATGCACGTCGGCGTGGTGCCGTCGTCGACGCTACAGCCGGCCCCGAGGGAGACGAGGGAGACGAGGATCAGGCGCTTCACGCGTGCCGATCATATCGCGATCAAGGCGCGAGGACGTGGACCGTGTCGCGCGCCACATCGAACGCGCCCGAGACGAAGCCGCCGGCGCTCGCGATGAGTAGCGCGACGCCGAGGAGCAAGACCGCCGACAGCGCGATCGAGAACACGTTGACCGCCGGGGCCGCGCGGTTCATCACCGCCAGCCCGAGGTTGGCGACGACGGCGGCGAGCACGATCGGGGCGGCGAGGGACAAGCCGTAGCCGAACGCCGCGGTGCCCTGCCGGAGCAGGTCGGTGCTCCCGGCCA
>Ga0307509_10003620_pt1 | contig 23205 bp, 16 predicted proteins | sample 10_EM_MG_FD_202245 | JGI IMG/M metagenome (GOLD analysis project Ga0307509, IMG submission 202245) | Populus trichocarpa ectomycorrhiza microbial communities from riparian zone in the Pacific Northwest, United States - 10_EM | ecosystem: Host-associated > Plants > Roots > Unclassified | place... | reverse complement strand
TCCAGACAAGCCAAGCGACGATGGCCGAACACCACTCCGATGCGCTGCCGCAAACGGGCATGAGGGGGTGGTTAAACTACTGCTCGCACGGAACGATGTCGATCCAGACAAACCAAGCGACAATGGCCAAACACCACTCTGGACCGCCTCTTACAGTGGGCATGAGGGGGTGGTTAAACTACTGCTCGCACGGAACGATGTCGATCCAGACAAGCCAAGTCACGATGGCGAAACACCACTCTTGAGCGCCGCTTACAGTGGGCATGAGGGGGTGGTGAAACTACTGCTCGCCCGGAACGATGTCGGTCCAGACAAGCCAAGCGACGATGGCCGAACACCACTCTGGACCGCCTCTTACAGTGGGCATGAGGGGGTGGTTAAACTACTGCTCGCACGGAACGATGTCGATCCAGACAAGCCAAGCGACGATGGCCGAACACCACTCTGGTGTGCTTCTGACATTGGGCATGAGGAAGTGGTGAAACTACTACTCGCTCGGCACGATGTAAATCCTGACAAGCCGGACGTGGATGGCGAAACCCCGCTCTGGCGGGCTTCTTTCAAAGGCCATGAGGGGGTGGTGAAATTACTGCTCGCACGGAACGATGTCGATCCAGACAAGCCAAGCGACGATGGCCTAACACCACTCTGGAACGCCTCTTACAATGGGCATGAGGGGGTGGTGAAACTATTGCTCGCACGCAGCGATGTCAATCCCGACAAACCAAACAAAAGGTTGAAACTCCACTCTGGAGCTCATCTCACAGTGGGCATGAGGGAATAGTGAAACTATTGCTTGCACGGAACGATGTCAATCCTGACGAATCAAGCGACGATGGCCGAACACCACTCCAGACCTCCTCTTACAATGGGCATAAGGGGTAGTGAAACTATCCCTCGTACGCAATGATGTCAATCCCGACAGACCACACAACTTGAATGAAACTCCACTCTCGTGCGCTTCCTACAATAGGCATGAGTCGGTGATGAAGCTACAACTCGCACGTAACGATGTCACTCCCGACAAGTCGAGCCAACTAACGATGGCCGAACAACACTCCGATGTACTCCCCTGAATGGGCATGAAGAGGTGGCAAAACCACTATTCGCATCGACTAATATCAATCTCGACGGGCCACGCTGTCGTAGCCGAACACTCCTTTGCGCCTCTACCGATCTGCGTAGCGCCACTCTAACACTCCTCCAGCATCTACTGTCGCAGCCCCACCCTTTCCCGGCTAGGCTTAGAAAAGAGTTTTCCTACATTCCCCTTTCCACACCTTTATTCATATTTCTCACCATACTTCCCATATAAATACTCCCTATTACCGCAGCTCCGGTCACCTCGCGAATCTCTTTACAGCCCACTCATCCATCCGCTCCCATCCTGTCGATACTCTCCCCTCCTTTTGTATAATCATATAAACTTTCCCTTAATTTTCTCCCTTCTTTATACCACTTCTTTCGTGATCGGGTACTGTGTTTGGATTCTTTGGGTCACCGCTTGATATACCGCCGCTTCACAAAAACCTGCTGGTCTATGCCTATAAATTATCTCTCCCGTATGATATTATACCAGTCTTTATCTCCTCTCATTTCTCAAGAATTTATCTCTTAAATTTAGATAGTGTCCACACACATATCTCTTTATTCTGCCATTGTAGTGTAGTGAAAGGTGTTATAAATAGAAAGCCACTTAACAGCCCAGCGATCGATTTTGTATGAAATGAACGATATACTTAACTAACCTTACCCATTCTAGCCTTAGACTGCTCCAGATAAATGGAAGGGTGAAGAGCGGGGGATATCGTAGGCTAGACCTTTCTTTAGCCGTATTAATGTTGCTTAATATTGTTTTTTTGTGACAATTGTCGGAATCACCTAAGGTCCCGCGTCCTTTCTCTGCTGGATAGTAAATGAAAAATATCAATATGTAAATCCCGATCCCCTTTAACCATTACTCCGCCTCAGCAACGGGGGAGCCCGTTCCATCATCGTGCCAGATCGCACCCCGGGGCGCAGACTTTGGAATCGGTGTATCATACAGGCTCTTGTATTATTCGTGCCATTCTTTCTTTATTTACTTTTCTCTTTTTCTAGGCTCCTGAGACAGCTGGAACAAACACTACTGTCGCAACCGCCGCCAGGAACAGTATTTGCAGGCAGCCAGGCCGGCTTATAGATAGCCTGCATATGTACAGTCCGGCTAGGCAAGGTCAAAGTGGAACAGGCATGGGGCTTCAGGCCAGTCTTTTCCGAAGCCTGCCGGGGTTGGCCTGGACAGCCAGCCCCGGCATGCTATTCCTTTATTAGGATAGTGAACAAGGGGGAGGGTCTGTTGAGGGAGACGGGAGGGGAGATGGAGGGATGGCTCGGATCATAAGGGGGACTAGATAGGGTATCAAAAGAGTGTAGAGTTTAGGAAAGGACTGTAGGGTGTGGGAAAGGACTGCGGGGGTGTCCATAGACTGCAGGTATCAGGGGATGACGGCCGGGGGTAAGCAAGCAAAAATTGTTGACAACAGCAGAAGACGGCAGGACAGCAAAACAAATTACGAGTGATATATTATGGTGCCAGGTAGCCGACACGGTAAAGGATATTCCTGTGAGAAAGAGAAGGTTAAATAGATTGTGAAGTTCTCTGAGTATGAAGATAAGACTGAGCCAATTCATTCATCTGCATGTCTTATTTTCTCTTTGGGATACTTCTATAAATCTTTCACTTTCAACCTACTAGTGATGCCCCAACAATCTCATTGTATTATACCGATACTACTGAAGCTGACTTTCAGTAGAATAGAGGGAACTTTTCGGGAGATATGCCGACATGAAATTGTGAACTAACTTTAGAAGTGCCTAAGTGTAACAGGGGAAAAAATTCAACAGAAAAACTCCACTGGGCCATGCTGGGCCCGGCGGTGCCTCAGGTCATACTTCTTTTGCTCTACCGTAGTCTGTCTATGGAGTACAAAACGGATTGACTACCACTAGAGGTCTGTCTGGTCATACCTCTAAAACGGACAGTATAGATGGTTTGGAACACGGGGTTATAGATTGCTTTTCATGCATGATATTGTGCGTGGACAAAATTAACCGAACAACCTGGGAGTATTGCAACCAATGGCTCCGGGATCCCACAAAAATCATTACCTCTCAACAGGCACCTCATTATGCATTCTCTATTTTTTATTAAGGTTGATTGATGGCATACTAAGTGTTGGTCGCTGCCATGTATTTCAATTATTTTTACTTATATTTTTTTGGTTGGGTTGGGGTGGTTGTGTCTAGGAGGTTGACAACATCACGGCGAAAATTACCAGAGTTCGTTGATCGGTTAATTTTGTCCACGCACAATATTATACCCAATTCTGTAATTTATGTTCCATCTTCTCCAAATCCACCACCAACCGGGCCAAACCACGCCAGAGACAATCCTAGGAAAATTATGCCAATACGCGGGGTGTGATTACTTTTAAATTTCCACGGCGGCGATAAGATGCACGACGAGTGACGAGCGGTGAAACGAAACGAAACGCCAAGAAACTCACAACGCAAACGATCGCACACTCTGGTGTGGGAAAAATATTTTCACTAACAACCACCACAGGCTCACGCTCAACGATGGCTACACGATGCTCGATCTACTAATCAACAATAACGCCCCATCCCCCCATGAGCTAGTAGGGACGCCCATCCTACTCCATGTGAGTCTCCCCTTCATCGATCATGACTCCGGGCTAACAAAAGAAACACTTTCCCGCCTCCGGGCTTCCAGCTCTTTCCGGATGACCCTACAGTGCCCACGATCTTCTCCCGGCTTTCCCGAAAGCTGCACGATCCTAAAACTATCGCGCATTCCTGCATTCTCAAAGCTTTCCCGAACGTCCAAACACAAGCCTGAAGCCGAAACACATGCCCGAAGCCAAGATGACTCTCCGAAGACAAACCCATGCCTGAAGCCGGAATCATATGCCTGAATCATCAGCGCATTTCCGAAGCCATAAACAAGCGCGCTCCCAGAAACTATCCGAACAACAAAGGAATCAAGGGAGTACGGCGAGCACCACCATTTCCAACAATTACTGCTAGTTTAGTGAAGCGAAGTGAGTAGAGTGAATAAGTAAAGTGCGAGCAGTCAAACCTGCATTCCATATTCTTCCTACAAAGTGCTTAAGTTCCAAGTGAATTCGCTTAGCCCATTCCGTGCGACCCTAATCCCCCATATCGACAGTGCAGTATGCGGCTCAACAAAGATATTTGACTAGGTAATTGTGTCAGTAGGGTAACTCAACAAGCATATTGTTCTATTTTGCAGGGGTACTCTAGTATGGTCCTCGGCAGAACACCACGTGAGGCTTAGCTGTCTTAATAAAATACATTAAGCCATGTTACACAAAATAAGGGCTGAGAACCAGACCTCACCCGCACTCCATTGAGCCCGCACCACTTTTCCCGACTTTGCGAGCGTGGAGGCTTGTTGGGCGGAGGTGGTAGAGAACACGCTCCCGGAACCCGAGCGTTCATATATCTGGGCAGGAGGTACAGGTACTATATTTGGGCTACTGCAAGAAGGCTCCATACAGTCTCTTACGAGGCCGTGACGGATACCTGGTAACGGACAAGCATTCAGCGGGTATATTTTTTATCCTACTCCGGCGCAAAATAATTCACAGTGAACTCCCCGGGCGGGCGCGACAACACGAATTATACCCCCACCAAAAATACCCGAACGACCAGCCTCAACCAATTCTACAGCGGAAATCATGCAAGCAGCGGCACGAGCGATGGCAAAGAGAAAAGGAGGGAGGGGAAGATAGGGCCACTAGGACTGGAAGCATAGAGATATTGTGAATAGTGGTACGGTTGGCCGGGGATGCGCGTTGCCTGCCCCGAGTGTGAAATTCACCATAACTTATTTTGCGCGGGAGAACTGTACTGTACGGTACATGTGCTTGGGAGAATTTGATTTTCGCTTGCTAAGTACCCTAGGATACGAGTGCTAAGTTTTGCTCGTTAGCAGTGTTATGGTGGGGCATCTGTAGCCGGAGTACTTTGCCAAGCAATTATCGCCCATCTTCAACCACCAAAGGATTTTCAACCACCAGTCCACTGAGAATTATGGCTCTATTAGATGGTAGGGTAGGTGGCCCTCTACACATTAATAGAGAGAAAATAGAAATATCTCAAGTTTGGATAGAGATATTAGGGTTTAAAGGTGGGTCAAAATTTAGCAGGAGCAAGGGCAATGTCCGGGGTAGGTTAATTACTATTAATTTCCTTGGTGATGACTATTAATCGATATTTGCCAAGATATTAACCTTGAAAAAAGCCAGTGCGAATGTCCGCCTGTTCCGGCTACAGATGTCCCCCACCATACCAGGCGAATGCCTCTTTCCCCGGCCTCCTCCCCCCACGCGGCTCGTCCCGCGCTACCGTTGAATCTGACGGACCAGTGTTCTGCGTGGTCCACGATTTTTCCACTCCTCTAAATGGGGCATATGAGCCACGCAGCCTGCCTGAAAGATGCACAGGAGTAAGAAATATTCGACCCTGGGAGAATAAGTAAGTCAGGTGAAGCAGCGCACTGTTCAGTTAATTGGGATTCTACATCGAAGCAGTAGACTTTATCACTATCCCATGGGCCAGGTATCCGGTATATAGTAAATTTAGCACTAGTTGGAGCCACGGAAATAAAAAGATTTGAGAATATCGAAAATGCGTCTCCACATGGTAACCGGATACATAGCGCACAGCACCTCGTTTTCTAGTAGGCTGAACAAATGGTAAAGGTAGGAGTGTATGAAGAAGGAGCATAACCGAGCCATCCTGATCCTCTCATGGATCACCACAGATCAGCGCTTTCTTCCCCGCATGTTCTGCATCCAAATGGATATAAGAAAGAAACATTCGGTGTAATCCTTCAAGAAAAGAAATTCATTACTAAGCCTCTAGTTCTCCTCCGCCTTTAATTTAATGCCGGACTCTTGTCCTTCCTCCATCTCCATAGCCTTTGTGCACCCCTTTGATTGCCCACCCATCCATCGCCCAGATCATCTCCCCATGCTTTCGAACTCTGATAAAACAGGGGAAACTGTACCCTGAGCATGCCAGGCAGCATCAACCGATCCCTGACAAAAAAAACTGAGCTGAATGTCCCAGAGGCAATCGCGAGAGTTAGGAATCTCCTCGGCAAAGCTGGGATTAGCGAGGCGCTTTCGTTAGTCTTGTAGCCTCGCTTGTACTCGTAGGCTGTCCCTTAATATGAGTGAATTGATAAGGCCAGCTCCCTAAGCGCGCTTTACAAGTGAACTGTAGCGAATATTGAGAAATTGATACCGCAAGAACTCGAATAAACGATCCTTGTGGAAGGAACTGCAGCCGGAAATTTCCTCCTCTGGAAAATGGGCGAAAAGCAAACCAAAAATCCGCCCCGAGAGACAAAAAAAAGAAAAAAACACAAAACCTTACCAAGAGAGACAAGTCCAACGTCCTAGCACAAGGATTTGTTTATTCGAGTTCTTACTGAAAAACAGAAAATATCGGGTACCGGTGGATCTATTCTGCAGGGAAGGAAGTAACTACAAATCACGATCTATCACTGACAAAAGCTACACAAAGAAAACAGATCACACAATTCACAATCAATTCAAGTTGCTTAGCTATTTCACGAACCTTCGCCAAAGAAAAATCCTGAGACGGAAAAAAAAACGAAAAGCGAAGAGAAGAGTCCAACCTATCCTGGTTGTCCGACTATCTATTCACAGGAGATTCACCTCTTGTGGTTCGCTATCCCAATTGACTGTTGACCGTTGTCATGGTGTCCCGTGGCGGCGGTCTTCGTAGTGAAAGAAAAGCAAAGAAAGAGAGGTGAGAAACGGCTACCTTACATAGGCTCACCCTCCCCCCCTTGTCTGCCAAGCCTCAACTCACCACCCTTGTGACAAACAGGACCCCCGACTCCCAGCGAATACAACTACTCGCAATTTTCTCGCCCAAATGTAGTGCAATCATAAACTCTACGGAATCACCTCTAGCTAGCTAAGAATATTGTAACTAAGTAAAGACAAAATTTATAGGCAACATTACTCGTACGGTATCTGTAGGCTATTTGGGCAACTGCAGGTCATGCAGTCCAAATTGAAATTACTCACAACGTAGCGGCTTTGACTGGACAACTAGCAGCTTTGACCTGGGCTACCCCGGAGTTCTGCCTGGCTGTTGCCGGGGAGTCGCCAGGCTTTGGTGGCCATCAATTCTTCTAGGGGGCTGAACCAGGCTTTTTAAAACTATCGCCGAACTGGATGCCCGGGGCCACTGCTTGTAAACCCTGTGTAATATGGGTCAGTTCATAATTCTTCCTTCGTGAACCCGACTGGCTAATAAGCGAGCTGGACCGAATATTGCGAAATTAAGAGGAAGAATGATTCTAACTTGTGGTGATCCGGAGGTATTATATATACTAGTACTACGGTACAGTGCGAATCGCTTAAAACCTACACCTCAAAAAGGCTCAAACCGGAGAGCGGATGGCAGACTCAAAACACAGAATTTTATGCAGAAACCGTGAAGAGGTAGAGAATCAAGAAGGCTTGATCCCCACGGTTCGATTTTACAAAATAGGTGCAAACTGGGAAAAATTATTGAAGGTTAAGTTGCAGATTTTTGATGGGAGTGAAACAAGTTCCCAGATATTCGGAGCATAGGATACTAGGTAAAAGTGCTCGGTACTTGGTTGACTGGTAGGGTTGTCATGCTGTAGACTCTCATAGGGCTAGGTAAGCAATGGCAATTTGGTTGCGGTTGCCATTTATGCTGTTTCCACTTTCTTCTTCTTCTCTTTTTTTTCTTTGATTATTATGATACAACAATAGTCGTGACTCTTAGCCCGCACGAAGCTTCGGTAAAAAGGAAAAGGGGTAACTGCTTGTAATTGGTGAGCAATCAAACTAGTGACCTTACTTATCGAGCACCGTACAGTAGGTATCCTGTCGTGACGGTCCGGAATGGACTGTACTGTACTGTACCGCATAAAGTGGGTTCACACAAGCTTCAAAACATTTCGTAGCCAGTAGGTTTCCTCAATGCGGGTCCCGAGCAGGCTTACAGGGAACTTTAAGGAGTCGGTAAGAGGGCAAGATGATGAAAGAGCGCTGGGCAATGCAATACTGCTATCGTGCTTGGAGCCTTGAGTGAGCAATCATAAGCGAGTTTGTAAAGCCTTGGCGAACGGGAGTTAGTCAGTGGGGATGTACTCGAGTAAAGGTGGGCAAGCTACGAGTACTGACGGGGCGTGGGAATGATTGGCTGGGGCCTGCATGTGACACAAGAAGCGAAAATATGAGCAATAGAGCGAGCCCCGCTTTTGCTTGATCGACTCAACACGGGCCCCATCAACATCTTCGATAAACTATCATACCCGACTGCTATACTATCTCCTCACCTATAACCAAATTTATCCGCTATGAATACATTACCGACGGAGAACGCAGGATCAAGTATCCAAGGGGCGTGGCAGCACCGGGCGTTAACCAGCAATACCGACCATCGGATCACAAACACGATTTGTGGTGACTCGAACTCGAATATTGGGAATGTGTCAAACAGCTATAATACCACCATCAATGTAGGAATAGAGGAAGAGTCTTTGCGGATCCAAGAATGGCTATCACCACTCGAACCCCGAAAAAGGCATCAGGATGTGAGAAAATGCCGGCTTGATGGTGTTGGCGAATGGGTTCTCCGGAGAAGTGAGTTCGAGTCCTGGTGCGGGGGCCGGGAACGGGAAGGATCTGTGAATCCTACATTGCTGTGTTTCGGGGCGCAAGGGGTTGGTAAGACTTATATAAGGTATAGATGTGTTCTCCGGGAAAAAGGGACTATGCTCACAAGCAATAAAATCAGTTCATTAGTAATAGACACCCTACGGAAGCGAACTCGGGGACAGAATATCGCGGTTATGTTTCTCTATTGCGATTACCAGGCACAGAAGGACCAATCAGCGGTGAATCTGATAGGGAGTCTAGTTCGGCAGGCAGCTTCGAGAGCGCCGAGCATACCGGGCGAAATTAAAAGTGCTTTTGACGAGTCGAAGAAGGAAGATGGCGATAGCCTGCGGTTGCCGGACATGGTGAAATTAGTTGTCAATGTATTCGGATCCTTTGAGGTAGTATACCTGTCTGTCGACGCCGTGGACGAGGTGCTTCCACAGCATCGATTAGACTTCTTTCGAGCGTTACAACAAATTGTTCAAGAAACACCAAATGTGAGGCTATTTCTTACTGGGAGGCCTTACATTCGCGCGGAACTAAATAGCCATCTCACCGAAGGGGCCTATGTTATCGACATCGTGGTCGACCAAGAAGATATCACTCGATACCTAAGCCGGAAGATAGACGATAACGATCACCAAGATCCAAACTTGATGACAGAAGATCTGAAAAATCATATTATGAAAACAATGTTGGGAAAGGCTTCGGAAATGTGAGTGGCAGTACTTCTATTCTGGATTTGCATCCCTAATTTGTATTGTGGGCAGGTTTCTACTCGTTTCCTTGAATATTGAGGCGATCTTGGGCGAGACGTCATTAGCGAGTAGAAAACAAATGGTGCAAAAGGTAGCAACGACGGGCGTGGGTCTCAGCAGTGTGTATGCCCAAACACTACAGCGAATAAGGGAGCAAAAGGGGGACCGATCGCGACTCGGGATGGAGGTGCTGATGTGGGTGTCGCACGCGGAGCGGCCATTACGGATTGACGAACTCTGCCATGCTCTGGCGGTAGACTCGCAGTCGACGGATCTAGACCCCGAGAATATCCGACCGCAAGATATTGTGCTAGGGTCATGCTTAGGGCTTGTTGTGGTTGACACGGAGACATCGACAGTCCGATTAATACACTACACGCTTCAAGAATACCTCTCCCAACCCGGTATCTTGCCTAGTGCACACAAAACAATTGGCCAGATCTGCTTGACGTATCTCAATTACAAGCTTGTGCGGGGTCTCACGGCTAACAGCGTTCCGAACCTTAGAGATATGCCTTTTCTCAACTATTGTTCATTGTATTGGGGAAGCCACGCTAAAGCAGAGCTCTCAGATCGCGCGAAATCACTGGCACTGGAGCTATTGAACTATGGTGGAAACCATATCTATGCTACCTTACTTCTCCGAGAAATAGCGAGTTCCCATAATTGTTCACTTCCCCATCACCTCTGGCCTAGTTTGCTCTGTGCATCCTACTTCGGGATTGATGATGTCGTGGCAGATTTGATACAAAGGAGACGCTGTGATATCAACCAGCAAGATTGTATGGGTTTTACAGCCCTAAGGTGGGCTGCTCAACAGGGATTTGAAGGAGTTGTGAAACTACTGCTTGCACAAAATGCCGTCAAACCTGACAAGCCCGACGCGAATGACGAAACGCCACTCCGGGCAGCGTCTTACTATGGGCATGAGAGTGTGGTAAAACTACTGCTCGCACGGAAGGACGTCAATCCCAATAAGGGAAAGAAGGATGGCCGAACACCACTCTGGACCGCCGCGGACAATGGGCATGAGGGGGTGGTGAAACTACTGCTCGCACGGAAGGATGTCAATCCCAATAAGGGGAAGGATGGTCGAACACCACTCTGGTGCGCTTCCTACCGTGGGCATGAGGGGGTGGTGAACCTACTGCTCGCACGGAACGATGTTAATCCTGACAAGCCAAGCAACGATGGCCGAACACCGCTCTGGAACGCTTCTTACGATGGGCATGAGGGGGTGGTGAAACTACTGCTCGCACGGAACGATGTCAATCCTGACAAGCCAATTGACGATGGCCGGACACTACTCTGGACCGCCTCTGACAATGGGCATGAGGGGGTGGTGAAACTACTGCTCGCACGGAAGGATGTCAATCCCAATAAGGGGAAGGATGGTCGAACACCACTCTGGTGCGCTTCCTACCATGGGCATGAGGGGGTGGTGAACCTACTGCTCGCACGGAACGATGTCAATCCTGACCACCCAAGCGACGATGGCCGAACACCACTCCGGGCCGCTTCTTGCAACGGGCATCAGGGGGTGGTAAAACTACTGCTCGCACGGAAGGAGGTCAATCCCAATAAGGCAAGCAGGGATGGCCGAACACCACTCTGGACCGCCTCTGACAATGGGCACGAGGAGGTGGTTAAATTATTGCTCGCACGGAACGATGTCAATACTGACAAGCCGGACAGAAACGATAAAACTCCACTCTGGTGCGCTTCCTACCATGGGGATGAGGGGGTAGTGAAGCTACTGCTTGCGCGGAACGATGTTAATCCTGACAAGCCAAGCGACGATGGCCGAACACCGCTCTGGAACGCTTCTTCCAATGGGCATGAGGGGGTGGTAAAACTACTGCTCGCACGGCATAAAGTCAACCCTGGTAAGGCAAGCAACGGTGGCCGAACACCACTCTTGGCTGCTTCTTACAACGGGCATGAGGGGGTGGTGAAAATACTGCTCGCACAGGAAGGGGTCGATCCTGATAAGGCAAGCAATGACGGCCGAACACCACTGTGGAGCGCTTCTTACAATGGGCATCAGGGGGTGGTGAAACTACTGCTCGCACAGGAAGGGGTCAATCCCGACAACATAAGCAAGGAAGGCAAAACCCCACTCTTGGCTGCTTCTTACAATGGGCATGAGGGGGTGGTGGGACTACTGCTCGCACGGCATGAAGTCGACCCTGGTAAGGCAAGCCACGATGGCAGAACACCACTCTGGGTCGCTTCTTTCAATGGGCATCAGGGGACTGTGAAACTACTGCTCGCGCAGGAAGGGGTCAATCCCGATAAGGCAAGCAACGACGGCGAAACATCACTCTGGGCCGCTTCTTTCAATGGGCATCAGGGGGTTGTGAAACTACTGCTCGCGCAGGAAGGGGTCAATCCCGATAAGGCAAGCAACGACGGCCGAACACCTCTCTGGACCTCTTGTTACAATGGGCATGAGGGGGTGGTGGAGCTACTGCACGCACAGGAAGGGGTCAATCCTGATAAGGCAACCAACGATAGCGAAACACCACTCTGGGCCGCTTCTTTTAATGGCCATGCGGGGGTGGCGAAACTACTGCTCTCACAGGAAGGGGTTGATCCCGATAAGGCAAGCAACGAAGGCCAAACACCACTCTTGGCTGCTTCTTACAACGGGCATGAGGGGGTGGTGAAAATACTGCTCGCACAGGAAGGGGTCGATCCTGATAAGGCAAGCAACGACGGCCGAACACCACTGTGGGCCGCTTCTTACAATGGGCATCAGGGGGTGGTGAAACTACTGCTCGCACAGGAAGCGGTCAACCCTGATAAGGCAAACAACGATGGCGAAACACCACTTAGAACCGCTTCTTGCAATGGGCACAATGGGGTGGTGAAACTACTGAAGGAGCGATCTCAATCAAGACGGTCCAAGGAACGATGGCCTAACACCAGCCTGACGCGCTTTTTTAAACGGAAATGAGGGGGTAGTTTAATAAAGCTACTGCTCGCACAGAGTAATGTCAGCCCGACATGCCGATCAGAACACTCTTGATCGCCTCTTTCAGCTATTGTGAGGAGATTGCTACATTCCTCCACTCTCCAGCGCCCCCAGTCTCCCCACGTTATTTTTAAAGAGAGATTTGTATTCACTCTTGTCCTGTGCCTTCTACTTATATGCATACCTTTCGCCTCAATTTCCATATGCAAACTCCTTTTCACCATGGTTCCCGCCCTCTCTCCCGCTCTTCATACCGCCACCTTTACATCCCTGCTATCCTGCACCACACCTCACCCCTCTTCTCTCTTCCTGGCCTTTCCTTCCCATTTGTCTATGCTCTCTAATATTTATACATATCTCGCCCATGTCCTTGTCCTATGAAAGCATCTATTTTCTATTATAGTATAACCATTTAACCTTCTTAAAAAAATATTTTTTCCTTATATTTTTCTAGATTAGGGTGATTAGAGTTCAGGTTAGAATCTATGCTCTCGTTTGGTATGCTGCAGCCTAGAAAGTATCTATATTCAGTGAACCCAAGCGTCCAATCTGTCCGTCTTTCGCTATGGACGGGACGGACTCCGGACTTAGATGGATACCCGGGACGGACGGCGGTTGTGGCGTCCGTCCTGATGGTTGCCCTGGACGGACTGTGGGGACGGCAGGTGTCTTAGATGGCGCAATACACTAACCGAAATGGGTCCCCCCCTATAGATGACAACCGGGCCCTGCAGGGCCCGGCCGTCCACCCCTAGGACAGCCGCCTTACTGAGGTTCGGACGTTTTGCCCTGCCGTCCTGACTCACCCTGCGCGGGACGCCCGGGACTACTGTCCTGACGGGCCCTATAGGGCGCCCCGGACGGTTGGGAACACTGTCTATTCTCTACTTACAAAATTTCCTACGTCGACCCTTCGCTTAAATCTCGCACTCACACTCTACAGGCAACCTGAATGCGTCATGATGAAAAAAAAAAGAAGCCATGGAAAATCACACCAACCATTCGAGGCCGGGGGGAGGGCACGGGCTGGTCCTACCTCCCCTTGTTGCCTGAAACCTGCCTCACTCTGAAATCTGCTTCACGCTGATGCCTCGCAGAGAGACTTGCGGAGTGAGCTTAAGATTTCCCTTTCTATGTAGACAATACTTTATCGGTATCCATCACGTTTCATATATGATTTAATGATAAATCGGGAATGATAACCGCTAGTATAGTCTGTTTCTCTAGTCTGTTTCCCCCTTTTTTAAAAAAAAGAAAAAGAAAGAAAAAAGCAAAAGACCGAAATATGAAAGTTTAAATCCCGATGATTTCGGGCTATGACTTCTACCTTCTTCAATCTTCTCAGATCCCGAGAGATAGTCGAACCCTCCTTCACGGTCACACTCATCATACCCTGCTCGACATGCTATTCCCAGAGTTGTTTCACTGTTCTCACAAAAGGAGAGGTGAGCTTTGGATTGGTGTATCCTCCGCAGGGGAAAGCGGAAGAACCTGAAAGGAGAGTGAGAGAGTTTGATCCCGGGGGGGTTAAGAAAATTAGATGTCTTAGTCTGTGTTCTCTGCCATCCAGTCCCTCCTGCTCTGAGGGAGGACGGGACGGACTGCGGCTCATAGTCCCTCTTTTTAGGGCTGGTAGGACGGAGTGCGCCTGGGAGGGCAAGGACCAGAAGGACTGTAGGGGACTGTAGTCCTAGCGCTTGGACCTTCAGTACAGCCAAGCTGAATTCATCCACCTCCAAACGAATTATTATTGTATCATGAGACATCACTTATGCCTCTCGGCTGTCCCTTACCATTAGCGGCCTTCCCAAACCGCTCCCTGCCCTCCCTCCTGCCCTAAACTAGCCTGTGTCTCCCAGTAGGGCCCACCATCCCGTCCGAGGGCGGCCATCCTCCACTTGAACCACCCCAAGACTGACTACAGATAGCCGTCCCGTCCCGTCCAGGGCACTTGGCAGCCCCCTCAGACGGCTGCAAACTGTGTGTTGTTAATCACTGGCGCGCACCCTGACTTCGGTACCGCACTATGCCCTATAGTCGGCATACTCATCTTCTTTTGTTAGAATATACTAGAAGGAAACCGCAGGATTCACCGGTGAGTCGTACTCGGTGGGGGGTCCGAGAAGCAGGGTAGATGGTCTGATATTGAGGTGGGGAATTGCGGTGAAGAAGAGAGGGGAAAGAAGATGGCCTGACAAAGGAAGGAAATGACATAATCTTGTTCGGAATACTCCTGGGAGGGTAGTAGTTGTTTTTTTTTGTATTTGAAAGCCCCTCTCGTGGACATTTGTTCAAAGTGTAAGCCAGCAAAAGATAGTTCTTATACTTTTTTTTTCTCCATACGAGCATCCAGATTCACAATCGGTTTATCAGAAATTTATGAGACTGTGGTAGTGGCATTCTTGTTGTTAGCAGGGGAGTGCGCAAAAGGGGGATGCGGGCATAGGCCAAAAAGAATAGATATGTGTAGTGCTCTATGGGAGGCTGGTAAGATGACTTCCTTGTGATTTATATATCCTCCTGTCTCTACCGTTAATTGGTCAGTTGTGTGCAGGTAGAGGAGTCAAGAGAATCAGCGAGCTTCCCCAGGCTCATGCACCGGAGATGCTATTTTTTTCGGCTTCAACTCTTGGTATTTGGTTCTCACTATTCATCTATTCAAAATGGTTAAGCAAAATGCTCTAGTGTGAAAACAGAGGGAGAAAGTATCATAACCAAGAAAAAAGGAGATTTCATGTGCAAGGCAGTGAATCTGCATAAACACTACATAGACACTACGGTAGGGAAAGGATTACCGTCTCACAAAAACCACAACAATTGGCCTCACACTAGTAAGTTAGAGTAACCTCTCCTTGGAAGGTCGGTGTAAGCTTGCTTTTCCTGAGGGGGTGAGGGACCGTATTTTTCCGCTGTGCTTCCCCTCCATTGTAGCTACAAGCTCTCAAACCTGACAAAAGGATTGGGGGAGGGATTTGGTGGTTCAATGAATGCTTCAGGGATAGCGTTATCTGGCCGTGTGTTGCGTGGCTCATATGAATATTTGCGTTAAGTTTTTCAGCACCAGATCTAGGCAACACAACAAGCCCAGGAGTGTGGCTCAGGCAGGGTGCAGCACCCGGGTTAGCCAGATATGAGGCTCAGGCTCTTTTGGTATGACGCATTTGGTTACTGTGACTGCACATTTCAGCCATGATGAAAAACAAATCTTTGCAGCTACAGTATACTGGCTGTCGGTTTGGGCCATGCTTCTTCAGCCAGCACTCAGTTCATTATTGTTTTCAGATAAATCTCGGTTCTACTAAGTATTTCAACATAGGCAATTTTGTCAAACAATGAAATAAGGGTCTCACTGAAGTAAAGTGATTTACAAGGAAGTAGCTCACAACAGGGATCCGGCTTACCCATGGCAACTGTTGATAATCAAATCTATATTGGATTATCTCAACCAATAATTGACATACTAGCTTGGGAATCAGGCTATAGGTCCTTTTCAATACACAGAATCTGATAATGTAGTTTCTATTTCTTGGTAATAAATTGTTTCTCTGATATACTGGTTTTAAGATTGCCTAGTTCATAAATCAATTGTAATCTTTCATATGGATGAAAAAAGTAAAAACCATTTAAGAATAATATTATAAAATGGATAAAAGAATAGTATAGATCTTATATATTAAGAATAATAGGTTTTTGATTTAATTACAAGAATCTTTGAAAGTAGGACTAGTCAATAGAGAGGTAGAAAACCGCATACAAATTACATACAAATTGTCAGAATTTTAGCAAGTAACGTCACCCACCAGGAAGTATTACAGTACCGGGAAGTGTCACATATGGCAACCATGATAACCACAACCAAAAAATGCAACCACTCAACCAATTCTTAACCAAATTCCACTATACAAGATGATACCAATTGGTGGGGAATAGGAGAGCTATTTAATGGCAGGAAAGTAAAAAAAGAAAATCCTCTATAGAGGAAAACCAGAAAAAAAGAGAAAAACTACTAAAAACTACAAGAAAGAAGAGGGACCTAACCAAGATACAGGAGAATGCCAAACAATTTACAAAGTGAATCTATGTAATCTGCAATTAGTAGAACTAATATAGGAAATAATTGTTGGCAATCATTGAAGTCTAAAGTGTACTCAAATGATCAGGTAGTAGGTCAATTTAGTCGTAAAATAATTAAAATATATCTAAGATTCTCAGATCTTAAAGGAGAGAGCTGAGGGAATAAGAAGTCAAATATAGGTCTGACTCAAGTACGGTGAACTCAGGGTATGATAATTGGACAGGATTTGTTATAATTGAGGAGCATTTGCACTATTGTTATTATATTTTTGATAGATTATAATGTAACATTCTATTACAGATTTCACAAGTACTAGTTATCTATATAGTATAAATTACTTTCTTAGGATCAAGTAATACATCTCTGCCTTATAGACAAAAGAAACACTTATATAGAAGCTCTTTTTACAATATTTTCTACTAGTTTCACAATTTGCTAATACCACATGGGAATTTCAACAAAATTAGATATGAGGTGCTATTGTTTCTATGAAGAATTGATAGAGATATAAAGAGTATATTATCAGGATCAGGATCAAGATTATTATAGGTTTCTGAAGTTTGAATATAGGATAGGTAAGTGAAATAGAATATATGTATAGTTTAAATAAATTAATAAAATAGTACAAATAGAGTAAATGTTTACATATTTCATATTAGCTAAACTCCTGAGAGTTATAGATTTCTATGACAATACCACTCGGAAAAGGTATTGCCCTATTACACTGGTTTCAGTGCTTAAATAATTAATTCTCTTCTAGGAACAGATGAATTTTGCATTATTATTCGAGCCAAGCTTTTAGTCCTGAACTAGGTGCAATAAATCAAGTATAAATGAATATTTCTTTGACTAGAATAGTAAATAAGCATTATCTAACTATGCTTATATAATTTGCCACATATAGACAATTTTCTGTTACAAGTCTTCCAAGAGAAGTTCCTATATTGTAATCTATTAAAAATATAATAACAACAGCTTAATGCAACAAGAATATAACAAATCCTGCTCACTTGTCATACACTGAGTCTCCTTAACTTAAGTCAGGCCTATAGTTTACTTCCTATCCATTAAGCTCTCCCTTTCAACATCTACAACTCTTACTAATATTGCAAATATTTACCCGTAAATCGGCCTACTTCCTCAATAGTTGAGTTTACTTTAGACTTCAATAGTTGCCAACAATTATTTCCTATATTAGTTCTACAAATAGAAGATGACATAGATCTACTTTCCAAATGGTTTAGCATCCTCCTGTATCTTAGTTTGTTCCCTCTTTTTGCTTACACTTTTCAGTAATTTTTCTTTTCTTTTCTAGTTTTCCTCAAAAGAGAATTTGTTTTATTACTTTCCAGGCGTGAAATACCTCTGCTATTCTCTCTCAATTGATATTATCTTGTATGGTCCAATTTGGTTAAGAATTGGTTGAGTAGTTGGATTTTTTGGTTGTAGTTATCATGATTGCCATGTATTACACTTCCTAGTACTGTGACACTTCCCAGTGGGTGACATTAATATCTATCTATATTGTGGACCTAGGAACTAAATTTCATGGAATACCTGTTTAATCATATCTGAAGTTACTATATCAAGTTTTAAATTCTATAGACATATCTTTCAGATCTCATAAAAAATGGAATAATTGGCCTACACGCTAGTATGTTGACTTAAGGTATGTCTCACCAACCTTCACACATTTGTTTAAATTTTTCCTCTTTTTATTTCTCTATCCCAATTACATCAGACATATCAAGAGCTAGCATTGAGACTTGGAGAGATGAACCCCAGTTTTCAGTGTCGAGATACTCATTTTCTTTCAAAATAGGGACTTTCACTGCTGCCAACCTTATGTCAACATTGTAGCACAATGGCCAATTATTCCAGTTTTTACTCTACATTACACTTACCCTTTAAAAACTATTTCACAATAACTAGTATGCTTTAAGTAAATGATTAAATAGTTGAAATCAAATGATTAAACTAAGTCTAAAAAAATTTCTGATTAGATTAAGATTAGTAAACTTGAGAAGAAAGTATGTAGGTAGATTTGGCAAATATCTTGATTATATTGAAGGGTAGAAAGAGGATTATGGAAATTTAACTAGGGACAATTAATATAGAATTTGATCAATAGTACACATTCCACCAAGCTCCAAAAACTGGTAATTGACTTCCAAGGTCTATTGAGAATATTGAATAAGTGATTTGAGTTCATATAGTCTGTTATTTAAATTCAAAGAAACAATAATGATTAATTCATAGTTTTGACTAGTTTGATAATGATTAATGTACAGATTATGCAAAACATTTTGATTTACTTTCAAAAGGTATATACTTAGTTAAAATATGATCATAAAAGTTATTTTAAAATATTAAGTTTATAGATCTCTTATGTATATAGATATTGAATATGGATTCAAGAATGGAAGAGTGTTGACCATATAGCACAGTGAAATGCTACAGTGGCTGTGCATAAAATTGCCAAGTGAGCCAGTATGAGTAACAGATTGTGAACTACTCACGCGGCCGGATTGAAATCAGAAGAGGTCATTTTGAACTAGTAGATATCAAGTAAGAACTAAGTACAGATAGTAGAAACTTGCCAAAATTGTTATGTTGTCAAGATTGTCATGCTGGCCATGCCACAAGTGCTGTGGGATTTTGACCAAGTTTATTGAATATATACCACATGTGGTTAGTTCTCACTTGACATTGACTAGTCCAAAATAGACCCTTCTGATTTGAATTCAGCTGCATGAGTAGTATCTATGAATTTAAAAGAAACACCACTATATATGTTTAAAATAGGAATATGATTATTTGATAATATATCTTACAATGTTAGCTGCTTGATTCAGACTATTTTGGGTTAGTTTCATGTATTTAGTGAGTGTTGGTAATTTATTATAGCCTATGATATTGTGGTTAGTCATCTTTTGATGTTGCATTATAATGCCAAGATACTAGATTTTACACCAAAATCTTGGACTTTTAAATTGAGGATGCTAGTCCTTCTACTTGCTTTGACAGAATCAAGAAAATATACTTTTATTCTCCTTCCTTTTTTCATTATTTCTAGCTTTTTTTACATAGTTTGAAACTGTATTTGATGGGTCATGTTCTATTAAAAAATACCCTAAATGAGGTTGACACTTATCCGTTCTTGCACTATACTAAAATTCCTACAATTTGTATGTAATTTGTATGTAGTTTTCTATTTCCCTTTTGTAACATGTTTACTCCTGTCTAAAGAAAAGTAAACTAGATGGCTAGTGGTTGACCGGCAAGCGCTAGGTCTAAGGGAGGCTTCAAGAGACCCGGAGATAGAGAGATAATAGTGAAAGGGTAAGTGGAACTCTGAGATCGCCGTTCAACCAACTATATTCTTAAATCAAGAGTCTGCTGAAGTCAGCCGTTCTCCTGCTAGCCAGGAGATGAGTTTAAATACAAGAGTACTCCGAGAGTGATAGTAATCCGATATCCTGCAACCACGATTATTCCTGGGCAGTGCACCTTGCCCTGCATGTCCTGTGATCCCACATGAAACCAAAGAGTCATAACACTGCCTAAATGCGATCGTCAGCTTACATGACCGTTCCTTCACTTGGGTTCCGAAAAAAAACAACAAACATGCAAAACTAAACTTAACACAAGCTACCGGGCCTTAATATAGCTCCGGGGCTGTCAAACAATCAAACTAATCAAAGTAAGCAAAGTTGTGACCGCTTCCCATGGGGTAGCGGTCTTGCAAAGGGATATCGGTATTGACTTTAACCAAACCGGTGGTATAAATGAGATCAAGTACCAGAGACGCCAACAAGTAATTGAATAGACTCTATTACTTTTATCGAAACTACTAAGAGAAGGCAAAGTGCTTTAGGCCTGTGCGAAGCTCAAAGATTCTTGAATCGAACAGAATAGAAGATAACTGTTCAACCAACTATATTGAAAACTCTCTCTGTCGAAGTCTGATATCTCTAAGTCTGGAGTGCTATAGGTCTTTAAATACACTTGCGATATTCCATCTCGCATCAACCATATCCAAATCCTAAGGCATCAAATGATATCTAACCCATAAACAATCTAACAATAAACAAGGCTAAGGAACTTCTGGAGTTCGTATCCTAAAACAATACAAGTATCAAATAACAAGGCTTACGAGTCTCCTGAGCTCGCCTCCTAAAACAAAACATGAAACAAACTAACAAGGCATACAAGTCTCCTGAACTCGTATCCTAAAACAAATACATAAAACAAATCCATACATAAACTAGTAACCTGTACTGGTTACAAAAGTAATTAAACTTAACATAGGAAATCCTGCACTCCGCTCCTGTATACAGTTACCTGAACATGTATACATGTTACATCTTTTGACTAGTCTTACTTTTAAAAACGATTATAAATAAAATCAAACCCAGATTATTCTGAATATATAAGACTTATACAATTCTGTTATCCCTTTTGTAATCTTCTTGTTTAAGGGTTTTCAATACTTTTATTCTTATGAAAAATAATAATTGATTCATGAAATTGGCAATCTTAAAACCCTTATATGAGAGTAAGAATTTATCACCAAGAAATAAATATTAGATTTTCTGATTATCAATATTCCAAAGTCCTTAAAGCTTGATTCTCAAGGCAGGATGTCAATTATGTGTTGAGACAAAGCAAACATAACATGATTCCCGGGGATGTGGCTCCTAACAGGGATGAAGCTCACCTATAGCAACCAGTCAAAAAATAAATCTATATTTGAATATCTTAATAAATAAGAGAGATACTACCTGGAAAGTCAAGTCACATAGACTTTGTAATATTAAGAATCAGAAAATCTGGTTTTCATTTTATTGTGACAAATCTTTCCTCTGGTATAGTTGTTTTAAGATTGTCAGTTTTATAAGAATTGCACTCTTGTCTAAGGATATAGAAATCAAAAAACATCAAAGAAGATCATGAAAAAGTTGATAGCAGGATTGTATAAGTCTCACATATTCAGAATAACATGGGTTTGGTTAACTTTGTGAGAATTTTTGACATCAATCATGGTTAAAATAGAGATACAAGACTGTACAAATTACATTCAAAATATCTCAATGATACAATGCAATACTGACATTGATAGTTGTCCAATAAACTTCATCCTTTGGAATGTACTCTATTATAATACCTTAGGCAAATATATAAAGCTTAAAGGTGAATGCACAAGATTTGCTTAATCAGTACCTTAAATACAACCAATCTTACACTATGTAACGACCCTAGAATAGGTAGCTACAATAACTGCCACCTTAGCCCAAATGGTATACCGAGTGGTAACCAGAGGTGGTATGGACTGGTATACAAATAGCTGGTTAGCCTAGGACAAAGTCTAGAGAATGGTTGAGTAGCCTTGGGTACACTATTAGGCAGGGTCACCTTTTGGGAGAACATTCACATAAGGTCAAGAGAATTATGGGAATGTTACGCTGACCTCCGAGATGACTTTTGTGGTCAACTGGAGGACATCCGGAGTGGTTAATGGCATAAGAGGGCAAAGTTACCCAACCTTGGGAATTTGGTCATTATGCCCATGGACCCCAGTTACCCTACTGCGGTGTCCAAGTTACCCTACCTTCACCGGCAAAGTCATCCTAGAACTTGGAGGTCGATTGCCTCACATTCTTTGGGCTCTTAGAAGTTCTTCGGTGAACACGAATCTGCGCGGGGAGGCCCCACGCCTGTGTAAGGGTGACCCGAACATAGTATTGCACTTGGGCAGGTTTAGCTAACACCCCCCTCTGGCCCCAGGGTTTGAACGGTGTGTCATTGGCAGACGGCTGCATAGTTGCTCGTTGGCTAGTAAAAAGAGGTCATTGGAGCGACGGCAGTAACAGGGTATACGTCGTCGCCGTCCGTCCGACTGAATGTCGTTCGCAGGATATATAAGGGGAGTATGGGTAACCGCCAAAATGGAGGTCACCCATATATGGTCTCTCGGGCACCTAGGAGTCTATTCTAGCCTACGGGTAGTAGGGTAGTCTTCCTAGTGGTACTCAGGTAGTCTCAGAAGGCCAGGGTGCTTTCGAGACAAATACCTCAGTAACCAGCCCGGACCTTCTCCCCTTGATCTGTAGCATTACTATGGGTTGTTATTGGACTCTAGAGGTATGAGTCTTATCACGGTAGAGTATGCCCTGAGAGGATGGCTATGGGTAGCGCCCACTTAGCCAACCATCGGCTACATCTCACCAGGGGAGCTTGCATGTCAATTTATCACATTGGACAGTCGCCTAGATTAAATGATGGACTGCATAGCTTGTATAGAAGAAACTCATGCTTTAGTGATGGAGTTAAGTGTACCTGAGTTGGTCCGACACTTCCGGCAGGATAATTCCTGATCGAGGGTAGACCCCAGACAGCCCTAAGCAGGACAGGGTACTTGCACAAGGTCAGAGTAGTGGTAAATGTCAAAGGCTTAAATCTGATATCTACTTAAGTTTAAGTGTTTGGCATTCTACTTCGATAACCAACCTTTCCTCAAGAGAACTAAATTGAGTGAAGCTTCGAGCTTAACTATATTAAGTTTTACCGTTGATTCTTCTGAATTATTTTACCTCATCTTTATCTTCTACTTTGAGTGTTTGGTGCGGT
>Ga0307509_10003619_pt1 | contig 23211 bp, 14 predicted proteins | sample 10_EM_MG_FD_202245 | JGI IMG/M metagenome (GOLD analysis project Ga0307509, IMG submission 202245) | Populus trichocarpa ectomycorrhiza microbial communities from riparian zone in the Pacific Northwest, United States - 10_EM | ecosystem: Host-associated > Plants > Roots > Unclassified | place... | reverse complement strand
AAAAAAATATTGAGATAATAACAGATTAGATTGATCTCAGTCCCTCAGTAACCCGTGTCATAGATTCCATTGAATTTATTATTTTTTTAATAATTTTTTATAATTATATGATAATAATATATGGTTATAAAATTGAGCATCAACCTAAAAATAAAAACTTATTTGATATAGTGATAATTCTATGTAAAGCAAAAAATAAATAAATCATACAGTTTATTTCTCAACCAATCTTATATTAAACGATAAAATCGAGAAAACAAATTAAAATAATTAAAAAACCAAAAAATAAAAAATATCCGATCAATGGATGAACTTCTCAAACTTATGAACCAAGTAACTCAGAGCTAGTACGTCAAACTTGTAAACCGGGTTATGACCTCCACTTATATTATAATTTATTTATTTTAGACTATTTGTTATTGAGAGGATGAACAGTAGGACAGTAAAAAAAACACACTCCTGTAGAGTAATACTGCATAACACAACGATGAGGAGCTAGCCCCACGACCCCACATCTCTCATCGACATTGAATATTCTACCTTAAGAAATGAAAATGGTGATCGATGAGGAATTAACCTGTCACCAGCAAGCTGTCGCGTCCAGAACGAAGTTGGGTTGCCTTTACTCCTTGGTTATTTAATGCCACCAACTCAAAGATTCATGCGCAATTAATTGGTCCCCTCCCTCCCAGATTCACCACAAAAGCAAAATAATAGTGAATTACCGGGCATGACGCCCCTGCATATTGAAATTTGGATCACAGGAATTGAATGTCTTGGATAGATATCGAAAGCTGCCATTAAAATCATATGAAAATAAAGACTTCATTTTCTTTAGATTAAATATGCAAGCTACACATTTCCTAGCAGTAATCCCCCGATGGCCAGCCTTTGTATGTCGGCTGTTTCAAAGAATTCCACATGCACAGTAGCGCGTAAAGGATATTGGACTGCTCGAAACCATGTAGTATTAGTAATTAAATATGTTGAATATCTCTGGTCCTGACAGAATCCGATGTCCTTCCTATCTCTAACCTATCCTAACAGGAAATGGGAGATCCCATCTGGATTTTCTATTTGCCACCTTTGGAGTTCTGACATCCAAACTCTGCTGATCTACAACACTGCAAGAGAAGGTTTGAATTATTATGTTATTCCATTATCGAATGAATGTGTTCAGATGTTGGGTTGGATTGTTTTGTTCCCAATATATTCATGGTACTAAATCAAAAAAAAAAAAACAACAACAACACTGTTTAGATCGATCGATCATAGGCTTAATTCTCACTCTAATTGATGAAATGATCGATCATAGGTCCTCCTCCTTATAAATTCAACAATATATTTCTTGTTTTTTGTGTCTTTATCGTAAGATGGAACTGTATTTTCTTTGGCCCATTCATTGGTCTATTCTGACGTGGTTTGCACACCAATTAACATTGAAGAACGAAGATTATTAGTCCACGAGATAAAGAAAGATGGACCATACTATCAAGAAGACTAGTATATAGATTATTACGGTCGGTTAGCTAGCTAGCTAGCTATCTGCCATGGGAATATTTATGATCAAGTCTTTAATCAATAGTATATAGATTACGTAAGCATGCAGCTCATCATGATCGACCAGTATTATTATTATTATTATTATTATTAATCAATATATCTTTGACACGTTAAAAGATCGAAGGTAATAATGTAAGGTATCTAAGTACAAATACAAGTGGGTTTAACGAGGAGTTAGATCTAATTTCACCATGTTGAATTGTATATTGAGTTGAAATATGTTGGTCTGATAAGATAATAAATTTAATATTATTAGATTCAGCTATGTGCTAAGTCCAAGTACATGTGAGTTTGATACGGTACTAGATTCAATATCATTGAATTCAATTTTACGTTGAGTTAAAGTGCATGTAAATATAGAGAGATGCTAGACCTAACATCCTTAGGTTTAACTATATTTTCTACCCAACTACATGTGGGTCTGATAAGATGTTAAACCTAAATATCTTTAAGTTTAGCTACGTGCTGACAAAAATATATTTGGATCTGACAAGGTGTTAGACCTATTACCCTTGAGTTTGAAATCATTCCAAACCAAAAATATATCGAGTTGATAATCTTTTAGACCCCATGCTGGGTAACATGGATTTGTTTGTTTATTCTCATGTCTTTTAATATAAAATATTAAAAGTCAAGAATAATAATCTCTCTACATTTTTAGGTGCATAAAAATCTTTAAAAAACCTATCATATTTTTATTAACATTAATATTGTGCATGAGATTTTTATCCTTTATTAATGTTGTATAAAAAATATTTATCACTCATTAATGCTATTAAGAGAAAATGATGCTTCAATCCTTCTATTTAAGCAACATATAAATTTTAGAGGCTATATATATCTTCTGAACTATCTAGGTAAATGGTTCATATTTTTTCTATTATCTATTTATGCTTTTATTTTACAATAAAAAACAAACATTCTTATTTTTAGAAATTTAAAACTCATTCTCTTATTTATTATAATTTATTATTAAAAATAATTGATTTTATCATTAAATAATCCCTAAATCTAAAAAATTATAAATTTGTTTTGCAGGTACGAGTCTTCCATCACCCTTCATCAACTTCTTAAAGTAATCACCCTCATTCAAACACTTAATAAAAATTTTATTCATCAGCATATTGGATTTTGTAACAAGAGTCTTTTACTCTGATAATCATCTAAAGAAGAAGAAGTACTAGCCGGGTGAATTACATGCATCATGTTTGTTGCGGCATGGTGTATGGTATAAGGGTCCTTCACCAGCAGAGTAACAGACAACTCTCTCTCTTCTCTCTCCCTAGTACTCTGTATTCACGCAGAGTAAGGTAGGCAGGTCTTTTGCCATGATGCTATAGCTAGAAACCAACAATAGTGATCTGCACTAGCACAACATATTGACACCAGTTAAATGCTTCGGTGTTTCATATCTGCTAGTCTCGCATGTGGTTTAAGTTTCAGATAAAATAAGTGATCTTTCAGCTGTCATAGTTGCAACAACGACAAATATTACTCGCAGTTCAGCATAGAACCACCACCATGGCCTGATTTAATCTCTTCTCTTTCCTTTTTCTAGCTAGCTATGGAAATTTCATGTCATCAGGACTACTGTTACCATTCAAATTAAGGTTTTTTCATCACTGAAAGGATTTTCTGTTAATGGTATATGATTGATCCTGTGTCTAATTGGTCCAGGACCGACCATGCTAGCTGTGGATGATCTCGGGTCTCAAGGGCCGTTTTAGCCTCAGCCATAGCCATAATATTGCTGGTATTTTCTTTTATCTGGTTCCTCGAAAACTTAATATTTCACTCCCCCCCTTAATCTGTGTTTGTTGTCAGTTCATTAATTTAAAAATACGATTCTATGCATCACTGTACATTTTTCTTTAGAGAGGTACAGAAAACCAGAAATCTTGTATTGTTTACTTCACTGTCCTGTTTAATTCAACAGAATACTGTTAACTGTTTCTTGAGTTCACTATGTTTTTTTAACACTACTTGACATATCAACAACTTGGCATACAAGAAATTCATTCTACCTTTGCTGCAATTATAGTCTCTTAGTAGTTTCGGCCATTACTTAAAATGTGAAGGATTCGATCTTTATTATTTCTGAAGTCAAGGTTCTTGTTCAAACTAGACTAGTTCAATGTTATCTGCTCTACAGACTACATTTCCCTTGTTCAGTTGCAGAGTGTGAATTTGGAATAAAGAGCAGCAAGTCATGTAGAGAAATGAAACAAAGAAATCATATATTTTCCACAGACTAGTATTGGGAAGCAGAAAAGATGGATTCAAGAAAATCTGTCAGAAATCTTGCTGAATCCCTTCATTCCCTACTAGGGATAAAGGCAAATCTAACTTCCAACTGGGTTAAATCAGTTTGTGATATAATAAAAACCCTTCCATCTGAAAAATCAGTTGACATGCAGCCAACCAACTCTGATATTAATGATGATGATAATGAAGACGACGACGACTGCAGTGCAATTTCAAAAATAAAAGGTAAAAAAAAAAGCAGCACTTTTGCTTTCATAAATCTAGATGCACCTCTGTTCCTTATTATTCATATAATTATTGCTCACTCCCTTCTATAAAATTTATTTTCCCGTGAACAGATGAACTAACTGTCTTGACTAACCACATAAACCAACTGAACATAAAGAGGAGGCAAATCCTAAACGAGTTCCTGGACTTGAAAGGTTAGTCAGGTTTCTTTTATTGTGATAGCTTGACAAGAGACAGACAAGTTGTTGGGCTGACACTTCATGCCATGCCCACTCATTTCATTGATGATAGCCGTGAATTAAGAGTAGATGGTTTCAGCATATGCCAAATTGATTACAGTTTAATAAATGCCATGCAGGGAACATCCGTGTATTTTGTAGAATAAGACCTATCACATCTGGGGAGAATTGTGGTCATTTAAGACCAGTCGTAGCATCGGATTCAAATAAAGTTGTTCTAAAGCTTATGAACAGTAAGAGCAAGAGTTACAATTTTGACAAGGTTCTCCACCCAGGTTCATCCCAAGGTGCTTGACGTAAATCAAGTCTCTGATTATTTAATTTCCTTTTCTTCCTCCAACAAAAAAGCAAGTAGAAAGCTATTTTATCATCATATATCACGATCATGCTTTAATAGTTGGTAGCTTTCAGATGAAGTTTTTACAGAAGTTGAACCCATCATCAAATCAGTCCTTGATGGTTACAACGCCTGCATTTTTGCATATGGGCAAACGGGCACAGGAAAAACTTTCACAATGGTGAGAACCAGCTAACACTTCACTCATAGCATATTTAGGTGTTTCAGAGGTAAACGACACAGCCAAAGGACACACACTGTGCTGAAGACACAATAATCCTACATGGGTTAATGTATTCAATCTACATCCGTGTCCTCTAACTTTATGTTGTTCTTGGTTTAATATATCCTAGGAAGGTGATGAAGACACTCCAGGCATAGTGCCACGGGCCATGGAGGCTCTATTTAAACAAGCAGTAGACAGTAACCGTGCATTTCTCATCAGTTTCAGTATGCTCGAGATATACATGGGAAATCTTAAGGACTTGCTTGTCCCCAAACCAACAAAAGCAACATATCCTATGCCACCTTGGTATATTCTCATACCCTAAATGTTTCAATACATGGGTTTATCTAGTTCAATCATTTCGAAAGTATTAAGGTAATCCTTTCTAACATAATCCAAAATCTCTAAATACAGCCTTTCAATACAAACAGATCCAACGGGAGGAGTCGAAATCGACAACCTTGTGGCCATTAAAGTGAACGACTTCAACCAAGCTCTGAGGCTGTACAGATTGGGCTGCCGTTTCAGATCAACTGCCTCAACAAATTCCAACCTGACATCTAGCCGATCTCACTGGTAATCGAATTTCCCTAATTAGACTCTTATGTGTCAGTGTAATTCAGCATGAGAATAGAGCAGTCACGCAGTTGCCTTGATACATGGACTGATTCCAGAAGATTCTTCAATAAAGGGCAGCTATTATTCTCTGTTCTAATCTTGTTTCTTCTATATTGCTCACAATAGCATGATACGGGTAGCAATAACTTGCTTCAATGCTCCTGAAAGGCGAAGGGAAACAAATAAAATATGGTTAGTTGATCTCGGGGGAAGCGAGCGTGTACTGAAGACAAAGGCATGGGGCAAAAGACTCAATGAAGGAAAAGCCATTAATTTGTCACTCTCTGCCCTTGGGGACGTGATTAGTGCCCTCCAAAGGAAAAGGCATCACATACCTTACAGGTAACAGCGAACTCACCAAAATCTTATTTTCTCGGTATCTGAGCGTTTTGGCCACTCAACCCAACCCTATTTCATTCATATCTTCCATCAGAGTAAGTATAGCATTACCCACGGTTATTAAAAATAGTCATTGAATTGTCATTTAGAAAAGGATTACAAAAGGAAAAAATGAAAAAAAACTGAATTCTCTCAGATTGGCCTGTTCTCTAGTAATAAGTGAAAAAAGGAAGTAGTTTCCTCTTCCTTTCCAAGATTCTAAATGTAAACAGAAGTGCTTCATCAGCTTTTCCAAACCTAAAAATCATGGGTGGCTAGATAACGGCGGCTTCTCCAGAGTCCCAATTAAAAACTAAATTATCCCTTTTACTTTTGACAGGAATAGCAAGCTGACACAAGTTCTCAAAGATTCTCTAGGTAACAATCCTTAATCATGTCCATACTTCTGTCAATGTGATTACAGCCGCTAACCATTCACAGGGGGATCTGTTCTTACCTCATTTGGAGTACCATAATAATTCTCAAACAAAAATTTAAATCAGAGTCATCATTCACCCATATCTGTTATTTATTCCTTAATCATATTATGTGACTTCTTTAAGAAAAAAACTGATAGACATATTTGTTGTTAGAAAGCGTGGAACTCATAGACCATCTTCTGCATTGTAATCTAAGTATTCTTTGCTAATGTAGTTCCCTTCCCCCCTTGCTATCCTCAGGTAATGATTCAAAAACAATAATGCTGGTCCATGTCAGTCCCAAAGAAGAAGATTTGTGTGAGACCATATGTTCTTTAAATTTTGCAACAAGGGTGAAAGGTGTTCACCTAGGAAACGACGAAACAATTGTAAGTAGGCAAACATACTTATTTAAGATTGTGCTTGTTTACATTACCAACGAAAAGCAAAAGTATTGAGTCCAAAAACGCATAAATTAACCTCTTAATGGAATTTTCTTGAATGATGGCAGATAAAAAAATTTAACTGCATCACTTTGAATAATTTTGGAAACTCTTTCACAACCATGTTTCAAGTCCTATAAACATAATTACAGTTTTTCTTATCTGTAGCAAAACATATCAAGTAAAAAATTGGCATATTCTTGTGAACAATTGAAGTAGCAAGTAAAACAAAATAATAGATCATCTGACAAATGAGGTGGACGTTAATCATCAGGAAGCAAAAGAGAAGAAGGAAGTTGCAATGGCAAACCTGCAGCAAAAGATGAAACATATTGAAGATGAGTGGCTGCTTGCTAGAAGTGACATTGAAATATTAAACAAGAAATTAGAAAATCTAACAGGGACAAGTACATCATCTGAGGAGCAAATGGGGGCATACCATTCTTCTATAGAAGAACCACTTACAAAGAGCAGGATAGCAGATATTACAGCGAGTCCTTTATCAAAGTTACCAAGATTTATGAGGCCTACCATTTGCAGCCGAAGAAAATCTGGGACGAGGTATCAAACTTCTGAAGGAAGAGATGGCACAGTCCTTGCAAGAAGGAGAAGACCAACATTTCATCGTGCGGAGTCTGTGAGTTTCCCTGTAAAGCATCATTCAGAAAACAATTCAGACCACAGTTTTTCCAGATCTAGCTGTTTGGCAGGGTTGAACATGAAAGATAGTACTGATGATGCAACAGAATACAGCCAAGACACAACTGAAACTGGTTTTAAATTTAATGGTCTCCAAGAACAAGAAAGAGCACCAAGGAATTTGATTAGTCAAAAGCCAGGCATCAGTCACATTCAGAAAAATAGCAGTAGACAGATGAACAAAATCAACCGTGTCAAATTTTCTAAGATTGATAGCTGGCTACATCTACAGAAGAGTGAATCCACTCTAAGTGGTTGCACTCAAAGGAAAAAACGGGTTTTAGCTGTTCCTATTCCTGAGAAGAAACATAAGAGTACAGTAGAGAGTAAAGCAGACAATTTTTTTGACGAGAATGTGCATGACTATGCATATGCAAAGCAAGTTGTCAACCATGATGAAATAAATGATCTCGCAACCACAGGGGCAGTTGGAAAGCCCATATCAGAAGCGGTCATGGAAAACCCACTGAAAATGTTAAAAGATTTATTTGATGAGGACTCAAGATCAGATGTCACTTCTCCATTACAGACAACCGGGGGGGAAACAATGGTACAAAAACTACAGCTTTCTGTGGGCGATATATTAGCAGGGGATAATGAATACGACACTTTTTCTCCACAAGATGGGTGTTTTCCTAGTCTTGAAGAATGTGAGGATGGCAACAGGGTCATTGATATGTCAACTACAAAGGCACCAGAAGGAAAAATACAATGTTCAGACTATTTCCTGCTAAAGATCAGTGGGCGCAGTGAATGTTGTCCATCTGAATTATATACTACTTCCGTTTGTTCAAAAAGGGATTCTGGTGTCTCCTTTGCCGTGTTAGAACTGGAATCATGCTGTCAGCAAGCACCCACTGAATCAAATATGGAAGACAGTGAAAGACAAGGCTTTTACTCCTTTCAGTCGTTGGCAAAAGAGACAAGACATGGCCTACTTCAGTTGAACTCAGCTTTATTTATGAACAGTGAAAATCATGAGAACTTAGTTGTGACATTTGGTAAACCAGAAGGAAAATTACAGAACACAGGTAAGAACTTTGATGTCTAAACCAAATATTTCTCTCATGCCTTGACCATGTTCATTGTTATAATGGAACAATGGCCAACCTCCCATCACCTTTTTGTTTTGTTTTTCCTTTTCTTTACTTTCTCTGCAACAAACCCTCTTTGCTAACTTCCATAAAATGAAAAATAAATTATCTTACATTTATTCCTATTTAGTAAGGTCAAAGTCCACCGTCTTACAATTTGCTCATATCTTGGCCAGGAATATGCCATGTTGTTAAACAGAAAATTGAGATTTTATGCTCCAGTGCTCTTCTAGGATTGGGGCTTTATGACTTGGGACTCGACCACGATTTCTTCTACGGTTTAATGCTTTGAAGCAGCTCCAGCGGATATGTATATCTATACATTTGCCTTTCTGTCTGTATACAATATGCTCATTTCATCTTTATTATCCCTACAACATTGGGATATGTTAGAGCCATTTTGCAACAAGTATCCTTATGTTGTAAGACCTCTGTAATTTTATTTTTCTTCTATACAATTATATTAATTGTCTTGTTCAATTTTCTGAACGAGGACTCACAAAATGTACTGGCAGTATTCGATAATTAGAACTACATAGAATCTTGGGGGAAGGTGTCAAACATGCTGATTATTTATTGACCCATTTTTTTGAAATGAAAAAGGATCCTCAATATTAACAGTCTATCGTGTTTGAATAGTAATGCTCCACTCACTAATCATTTTTGCAAATGAACTGTCAATTCTGTATGGTACACCTGACATTATATTTAGCACAAGAAATAAAACATTGGAAGCAGGAAATGAAAAGGAAAAACAATTTGTGTGTGCATGAAAATCTACCAACAGCTCAGAAAAATATGCAGGTTTTGCAAAGACATACCTCCTTGATGAGAAAGGAGATGTCAAAGCCACTCCCGTCTCTACGTGAGTTTATTGCTCAGCTGTCGAACATGTGAGGCGGGGCAGGTTTTCAGATGGTCACAGCATTTAGTTATCCAATGCAACCAGAAGTTGATTTGGTAATAGATCATGCATCTTTGGAAGTAGAAGTGCGTCCTATCCCAATTCAAACAGCGCACCACTTTCCTTCTCGAAATGCTGAGAAAGTCCTAATTGCCGATTTATCTTGCTTAGAACTTCCTGTATCCTATCAAACTGAGAATGCGAAATCTCTCCTGCAATAAACTCATGAACTCTGTTATTCACTTCAATAAGACTTCCTCCTGGCATTTTTTTAACTCCTGCATCCCACATCACCTTTCTCACCACCCGAGACTCATTCCATCTACCACGAGAAGCATAAATATTCGATAAAAGTGCATAGTTTCCGCTGTTATCAGGCTCCAACTCTAATAGATGCTGCAATGCAAGCTCTCCAAGCTCAGGATCACCATGAGTATTACAAGCAGCAAGAAGAGACCCCCATATAACCGCGTTAGGCTCGAATGGCATCTGAGCAAGTAGTGTTTGTGCCTCTTTGAGGTGACCAGCGCGCCCAAGTAAATCAATCATGCAGCCATAATGCTCAATCTTGGGTTCAATCCCATACCTAGATATCATACGGTTAAAATACCATCTACCGGTTTGTACCAATCCCACATGGCTACAAGCGGAAAGGATGGCAATGAAAGTGATGTCATTTGGCTTAACTCTTGCCCTTTCCATTCGAGAGAACATTTCAAGGGCTTCTGTTCCAAGTCCGTGCAAAGCTAGTCCAGCAATCATTGTTGTCCATGTTATGATAGTTTTATGATTCATATTCTCGAATACTTGTAATGCCCTTTTAATTTCGCCAGACTTCGCATACATGTCTATAAGTGCATTGTTGAGAGGGATATTTGTAGTCAATAATCCAAGTCTGTCAATGTAGTGACGAATCCACTCCCCCAGCTCCAACGCACCCAGTCGGGCACAAGCAGTAAGCGCAACTAACATGGCAATTTCATCAGGCTCCACATTTTCGAGCTGCATTCTACGAAACAAAGCAATGGCATCGTGGGGCCGATTCGCCTGTGCATACCCAGTAATGAGAGCTGTCCAGGAGATAACGTTTCTTTGAGGCATACGTTCAAATAAATCTCGAGCATTACAGAGGTCACCATGCTTAGCATACCCATTAAGCATTGCGTTCCAAAGAGCGACATCTCCTGTCGACATGCTCATTCCATCAAACATCTTGCGCGCATCACAAATGCAACCAGAGCCGAAGGAGGAGTACATCTGGACAAAGGCCGTAAGGACGTGAAGGTCAGAGTGGAGGCCAAAGCGAATGGATTGAGAGTGAAGTTGCCTCCCAGTCTGGATCGATGAAAATCGAGTGACGGCCTTGAGAGCGAAAGGAAAAGAGTAGGAATCAGGTCGCAAGCCAGCAAGTTGGATGTTATTGTAAAGAAAGATTGAAGCTTTGGGGTGGGTGGGAGAGGAAGAGAGAGCTTTGATGATGTTGTTGTAGAGATAGATGTCGGGGGCATGGGTGATGGAGGTGAAGAGAGAGTAAGCATAGGAATAGAAGCCAAGAGAAGAGCATGCGTGAATGAATCGACTGAGGAGCAGGTTGTCTGTATCGAGAGCTCTGAGAAGCATGAAGGCATGTGTCTGGTGGATGTGCTTGAGATGAGAGGAATGGGCAATCAAGGAAATCAAAATTGATGATGATGAAACAAGGGAGCTGCAGTAGAGGAGGAGCATGGTCCTGTTGCTTTTCTTGGAGTTCAAATGTTCACCACCCAGCACTCCACTCACTCTCTCTAGCAGCCTTCAAACCCATGAGGACATAACCATCAGCTTGTGAATTTGCAGACAAGCCAACAAACCACAAGGAAGCCCGGCAGTACCCAGCCCGCAAAGAGAGAATTTTGACTCTTATCAATTTAGGCCTCACAGGGAGTATAAATGCCACCCCTCCTTCCGCGCGATTGAAAATCCTCTCAATTTGAGTAACTCGTTAAATTACTTCCGTAGAAAGAATCTAAATTTGCCCCAAAATACAGTTTTAACGTCAAATTTTAATTAATCTCTCACCAAGACAAAAAATAAAGAATAAATCATAACTTGATGCTAAAAGAGGGAAAAAAGATCGTCGAACTGTAACGATTTCTGGGCTTTCCTACTGACATCTTATGAACTAAAGAAGGAAAAAAGATTTGATTTTTTAGTTATTTTATTTTGTTTTGGCAAGATGATTTTTTAGTTAGGTGGCGACTGCCTGGTGGGAGAGTGAAAAGAAGAGGACAAAAGAAACAGTGAGCGAGTGTAAAGAAGTTGGTGGATGAGAAAGCTGTTATACTTGAGATTTGAGAAGTGAATGTAGCAGCAGCAGCAGCAGCTTAGATTTGGATTAAATGAACAGGACATGACAGCGTAGGACATGTAGACTGGTGGGGTAAAAGAACCAAGGTAAACAAGACAAGGGAGGGTATTGTGGCCAAGTTGCTAGTAACACTTAGTACTAGGACTACAGGAGTAGTGGTCTAGTGAGTTCAAAGAGAACGGGGCAAAGCGCGCTCCAACTTAACTCCAACGCCTAGCAACAGGTTAAAAAGGAACACAAGAAGCCTCCTGTCCTGGTTCATGTTTAGTTCCAAAGAATTTTCACTCATTGAAGAGGGAGGAGGCTCCATTTCATTACACTTCGCAGAGGGAGAGAGAGAGAGAGAGACAGAGTGGTAGTTTTCCTTTTACTTTACTAGACTAGTTGTGTTTTATAGAAGGGGATTTTACTTCTATTTTATAATAATAAAAATTAAAGAAAAGAAAGAAAAATGGACCAAGTCAATGGTATGGTGGTTCGTTCGTTATCCCTCCTGACTACTCCTGCTTAGCTTAGCTTCTCCTCTCCTCCTTTCTCTCCAAACCCTAAACCAAAATCCTATCACGACATCTTCATCATCCCTCCTAAACCCTTCTTCTACTACTCAAATACTTGCTGCTGCTGCCGCTCCTCCTGTCGATAGGAGTGTGCTGCGGTCTCTCATTATCTTTCAGATCTACCCCCTCCTCCATCGCTCTTCTTCTTTCTTTAATCTGTGAAAACTACTTAATTCCGTATTACCATCTAGTAGATTAGATGGAGGGGAATTCTGGCGGAGTTGGTGGTGGAGGAAGTGGCAGTGGAGGAGGAGGAGGAGGAGGAGGAGGAGGGAATGATGTAGAGCTCATGTGCAAGACTCTACAAGTGGAACACAAGCTTTTCTATTTCGATCTAAAAGAGAATCCACGGGGTCGTTACTTGAAGATATCAGAGAAGACTTCAGCCACCAGGTCCACCATCATCGTTCCCTTCTCCGGGATTTCTTGGTTCTTGGATCTCTTCAATTACTATGTTAATAATTCTGCTGATGATCAGGACCTCTTCAGCAAGGAATTGCAGCTCGACACCAAGGCATTTCTTTTTTCTTTTAATTCTCTCTCCCTCTTTATTAGAACTATCACTGATCAGCAATAGCATTACCATTCATTCCAATTAATTGATTAATCAATTCCCATTACTGACCGGCAGGTTTTCTACTTTGACATTGGCGAAAACAGAAGGGGCCGGTTCTTGAAGGTAAAATGCTATGCTTCTTATTTCTTGTTGTTAAGCAGACACAACAACAAGATTTTATGGTCTGTGACAGGGTTTAGGGTTTAGGGAAGATTGTGTTTTTGCTTCGCACTTCTGTTTATCTATCCTAATATTGGATTGAGATGGCTTGCAAATTGCTAACCTCATATTTCTATGAAATATCACTCTTGCACTCAGTGGGCTCTTCTTCTTAGCAGTTGCTGAGCCTAATACTCTTTTTACTCTTGTCTTCTTGCAGAAATCTACATACCTAGGATAGTAATAGGTTAAGCATTTCTTCCTTCACCACGTCACAATCCAACAAGAGTATTTAAAGGCACTTCCTTAACCAATGTTCCTAAATTCCGGAGGATGCTTTTATTTCCCTTCTTTGGGCTGCCTCTAGCTTGTTAATTTGGAGGAAAACTCATTCTCAAATTAATTTTGTATATTCCCCATTTTCCAATAAAAATTTCGCTTTTTTTCCATCAAATAACGAGTCCTATACAAGAGTGAAATTTTCTTTTATTACTTTCATGTTGTTCAACTCTTTAAGTTCTATTCTGAGATTAGACAGAAGAGGGCAGACCTCAAAAGAGTTTGTTTTTCAATATCTCTCTTAAATCTTCTTACTTATCATTCTGGATTATTGTTCTTTATTTGTTTTCTTCTGGTTAGTTGTTGGTACCCTCTAAGTCAGGTTACAGATTTTATTTGGAAATGCAGTTGTTACTAAAATAATGTAAATGACATGCTATAGGTTAATACTAGTACGAAACAGAGTCAGTCTTTACTTGTTATTGTCCTGTGGATCGGTAATCAATGCTTTTGAAGAGTCAATTTTCTAGATCATCTTCTTTATCCCTTCATGATCTCCATTGTTTTCCTACTGAACAGTGAGGTAACTGACCAATGATTAAGGCTTGATGATGCAACTTAAGGGCATTCACTCACCACCTCCACCTTGCTAGTCGCAATAGAATTTAAATGCATGTAAAAGAAGGGTAGAACTGATGGCTAGTAATTCCGCAAAGCATTTTGTTTATCTTAGTTAGATCAAACAGGAATAAGAGCAATTTTGAGGATGATGTCCTTGAAACTAACGCTAAACTAGGTGCTGTCTTTGAGAAACTGTTAAGAACATGTATAGCGGAATCAATAGAAAGCAGAGGAACTGGTAATACATGGGGATTATTGTATCTTTGCACTTGAAGCTAAATGCCCAGCCTCCAATCTCTTAGGCAAGTTTTCCACTAAAACAATAAGGGCAATTTGGCAGGATATTAGCAATCCTCGCACAGTATAGGATTTCATACTACCAGGCATCAAGTAGTGACAGGTTTTGTATGAAAGGCTTTGGCTACTGATGGGATCTTAAGTTTTCCAGATTGCAGTATGATCTTATTAAGAATTTTTAGCAAAATTCCTGCTTTGTTCATGTCCCAGTTTTGGATGTATCAACAAAAGTCACATCTATATATGTCCAAACATTGGTCATCCTAAATCAGAAGATTCTTACAGTTCTCCTGAACTCCCCTCAGTTGTGACCATTCCATGCTGCACCTGGACGCACTATCAGGAAGAGAGTTTTTAGCTGCAATTGCCTTTATTTGAGTTCTCTGAGCATTACTCTATTAACTATACAATGACTATAGTTTGCAAGCAGCCAACTCTTTTTAAGAAACCCACATTCTTTTGTGCAGTGCTTGATGTGCACATACTTTCCAAAGTCAATTAATGAAAGAGAGCTGTCTGAGTTGTCTTTCCTGTCTACAATGGCTCTAGAATCTAGTTTGAACTTGCAACTTATAAGACCCTTTTAGGCAATTCGTGACTACTGCATCAAAATCCCTATCCCATGGGACGGTCAGAATTTTACCTGAGGGACTCCTTTGCTTGTCCTGAAAATCCACTCTTATGGAAAGTCGCTTTTAAGAAGTTGCATATTTTACCAATGTACTCACACATTCAGCTTCAAAACCTTTCTTTCTGTCATTCTGTAATTTATTTTATATGCCCCTTATTTCCTGGAGACTTTGTTGATGCTATGAAGTGAAAATATGGTTCAGGTCTGGTTTATATAAACCTCCTAACTTGTTCAATGTAGTTTTGCGTACTGAGAAAACTTCATGGGAAGTAATGGAGCATAATAAAGAAAATGGAAGAAGAGATAAAGCCATATGTATGCTTCAATGAAATAGGAGAAGACAAAGTGTTAAGAAAAAAAATGTAATAACATCTTGAAATATTTTCTGATCTTCACTAACATCTACTTATTCTTGCAAAATTTACGGGGAAGTTATAAATAATCTGCTTAGGTTTTAAATTACCTTTTAGCAGATGTAATTTGCATGCAAAAGAATGATTGAACATATGCAAGGGTGACAGAGCAGCAGATGTAATCTTACAACTTTCAGGCATTATGCATGCTGTTGCTTTGAGAGAAAACGAAAGGAAATCTATGTTCTTCGTGTAATTTGTTTTCCCATCTTCAGGGCCCTATTCAACTTGCGTTCACTTCTCTAATAGATATATCTTGCAGGTGTCTGAAGCTTCTGTCAGTAGAAACCGAAGTACTATTATTGTTCCTGCTGGAAGTTCACGGGATGAAGGGTGGGCAGCGTTTAGAAATATTTTGGCTGAGATCAATGAAGCATCAAGACTTTTTATGCTGCCCAATCAGGTGATGCAGTTTTACATGTGTTCCGCCAAAAAAAAGTAACTTTCTAATTTATTAGAGGGGGTCTCACTTATGATTATTTCATCCATGTTTTTATGCCTGCCACAACAGCAAAGTTCTGAAACTTCTGAGCGCCTCGTTGGACTTTCTGATGATGTAGGGGCTGGCTTCATATCTGGGCACAGTAGCCAATCTGTGACGACTTCTGAACTGAATGTTGACAGGTCAGTTGAACTGCCCCCACAGGATGAAATTGGTAACATGGCGGTGTCAAAGGTAATCAGAGTTGATCAGAAAAGATTCTTCTTCGATCTTGGTAGCAACAACAGAGGTCATTTTCTGAGGATTTCAGAGGTGAGATTTCAAGAGAAGTTTCAATTATAGTCCAATAAGTCTTTCTTTTTACTTTGGGGGGGTTATCGATGAAATCACCCCTTACAGAGCCAGGAAAGCTACGTATCCATGATTCTGTGTTCTGAAGTGAAGGCTTATGGTGTCCATTTGAAGTTGTGATGGAATGTTGTCGAAATTGCAGGTTGCAGGTAATGATAGGTCCTCAATAATTCTCCCACTTTCTGGGCTGAAGCAGTTTCATGAGATTGTGGGTCATTTTGTGGAGATAACCAAAGATCGAATTGAAGGAATGACAGGAGCAAATGTTCGGACTGTAGACCCTCCTCAAAGATGAATGTTCATTATTTGAAGGTTTGAAGAGGGGAAAAAAACGAATGGTGAAGACTATTGGGGGTCGGTGAAGAACCATTTCACTGTTTATTCTGTCAAGGGGTTACTTTGCTGCAGCAAGCAGGTGTTTGGTTAGGGTGTGACTGTGGTCGGTCTATTTTTCTGTTAGTTTCTTCTTCCCTTCCTTTTCTCATTTAAGTCTCAAAATAATCCGATTTATCTGTATGATGAACAGAAAAGTTTCGGAGATGCTTTACAGTGCATTCTATGTAGGGAATAACAGAAGAAACGAGTCAGATAATTGTAATTGTTAGTGTTTAGTTTGATAGTGTGGCACGGTTGTTACATTTTTCAATAAGGCTCATTGCAGATGTTATTGTCCAGTTTCAATTTAATGTCTCAGAGGTTGTAAAGATGGCCTGCAAAGTGATTGCAGAATTGTTAAGCTTCGATGATCAGTTCAACTATTACCACCATTTTCTGGGTGTGCATTATATATCACTACCGGTTTCCTGTTAGCGAAATTCTTTTCTTTTTTCTCTTCACTTCGTTTCTAGATGTACAAATAGTAGCCGCTTCAATAAGATTTTTTATCCTGGTCGTAGGAAATATTACCTACGCGCTTGGCGCTAATGGGTTGCTTGAAGGTATTATAGTGCCTTCAAATTTTATAATAAGATAAAAGTTTACTATGTAGTGCCTTGATTGAGTGATTAGTAAAATTATTACCAGCAATAAATAAATAAAAAAACAATTTAATAGGTTGTAGTTTGAAGGAATGTAACTGTAAGGCCTTAAGGTAGCCATATAAATAATCCTGCCACCTTGCTGAAGTATTAAGATTTCTTAAATCCTTCAGTCAACTTTGGCTCTGAGTCTGTTTCCTGGTGCTCTGATGCTGTGCTCTCTTGTGCCTGGATCCAACTCTCTCTATCACTCCGCATCGACTATATTCTAATATATCTAATAGAACTTATTCCTCATCCATCGATTCATGTATAAAATATGACACAGCACAGCTCCCCTTCAATTGAAATAGGAAGAGCTGTGAAAACATATATATGCAGCCACATATAAATATATAGATTCAATGTTATTCTGATTGTATGAAAGGGAGAAAGAACATAACATTTATTTGATGAATACAAAAGAAAGAAAGAAAGAAGAAGATAGTAATTTGGAAAAAGGTAACTTGAATAAATTGAAAAGGTTTAACACATGGAGGATGAGCCACTCTATATCTTAGATGCTGTAAGGTGCGGGTTTTGGCATGTCCTTGACGATGCCACATAGTAAAGAATTATCGGGAAGATTGTACTCGTCCCTGAGGGAGCGTGCAGGGGAAAGAACACTGGCATACAGCTGTTGTCCTAGATAAGCTCTTTCCCACATCTCTGACCTGATGTTCCACAATCCAGCATTGTCGAATGTCAAAAGGATGGCAGCCCAGGATTTGGGGTAGACCTGAACGGTTGTCCTACTCACTGCGTCAAGGAGATTGTAGTGCTTTCTCTTCTCAGGGGTCCAAGTGCCTGGCTCCACGCTGTTATATATATATATATTGACCAGTTAGTTAGTTAGAGATCACAATAAAATAATTAAATATATACTGCATGTTTAATTAATCCATCCAATTAATATCGAATAATGCATTACTTACGCGACTGCAAAGAAAGAATAACCATCTAAGTGATATGATTGCATGCTCTTCTCGTGGTTCTCAAAGATGATCTCAACGAAGTTACGGAAGGTGAGGTTAAGGACATTGGGCTGTGTGACAATCTTAGCATTAGCAACGTTGGCCTGTGGACTGTCTAGGATGGTGTCATACTTGAACACCTTGTCTGCGACCCCATAGTACTCAGCAAGTTTGAGTGGTGTTTCTGGATTAACGTGAGATACTCCATTGAGGGCATAGCGAAGCTTGCCACCTTCTTGGCTAGCCGAATTTATGAGCTTAATGGTGCGGGTAATGTTGATGGAACCATAATGGTAGGAGCCTTGAGGGTTAGGCCTAGCAGCACTGGCTGTAAGGTTCCAGCGGAAGGAACGGAATTGATTGAGAGACCAAGCCCATCCAACTGGTGCCTCAGGGAGCTCAGGTGATGCTGGACCCTTGCCATTGGTATAACGGATGATGCCCTTGCCAGTAAGAACCTGCTTATTGAATCGGGTGGAAGCCACCATGTAGTAGTCTTTGGGATCTTGGTTGGCTGTCACGAGGACACTGAAGCATTGTCCAACATGGACATCGAGTGACTCGTACACGTTTTGCACCACATGGGATCCCTCCATTTCCACAAGCTTCATTGTATGGCCTTGGATCCTGAAATTGAGAGTATTCTTGAGCCCAGCATTGCAGATTCTGTACTTGTATGTCTTTCCGGGCTTCATTGTGAAGAGAGGCTCATCCTTGCCATCTCCCTTGGCGTTCTTGCCATTGACGAGGACACCATCAGGCCTTGCAAGAGTGCGACCGCTATCCAAGAGCTTCTGGAGAGCAGTGTGGCTCTTAGAGTACCAGTCATTGAGAATGACAGTGTAATCATCCTCGGGATCAGCATAAGGGACAGGGATGAGTAGACGACTATTGATGCGGAGGCCACCAAAACCACCAGTTGCACGGTGCATGCCTGTGGTTGGGTAGTAGATGTAGCTACCAATCTGGTCCTTAACCTGGAAGTGGTAGGTGTAATTGGTTCCAGGAAGGATGGGGCAGTTGGTACCAAGCACTCCATCTTGCCATGAATTCTTCCTCTGCTGGATGCCGCTCCATGTCAAAAGGAAGGGCTCGTCGAGGTTATTGAAGACATTAATGACAATGTTGTTATTACTGGTGGAGTTGATATTGGGTCCGGGGAATTGATTATTGATGAGAATCACCTGCTGGGGAACCCCCAAGGGAGAGAGGGTGCCGTAGGTGACGTTCCATGTGAAGAACAAGTAAGGGTCTTCACCCCGGACTCCCAACATTGTTCCTGCAGAGATGCAGAGCAAAACCAAAAACATCACCCCAGCCATCTCTCTGATATTTTTGTGTGCCTTTCGATCGGGTTATATATATAAATTAATATCAACCCTTTTCCTCTTTCTCCCTTTCACACAACTAATTAAATCTCAGTTTCTTCTGTCCCTATCAATGGAAGAAGACAGATTTACCTTCTTCTACATCTTGAATGCTGCCCCTACCCTCGTCTTTTATACCATGCATGCACAAAAATCAACCACTAGACTCCCGCAAATTTCCTCTCTGGCGCCTTGCATCACTCCCTTCCTCACATTTCACAACAAGAAATTTGGATCTAAGCCGAGTTTCATGCACTGCTTAATTTGCTATTTAGGGTATGGCAGAGCAATGCTTTTTTTTTCTTAAAAAAAAAAGTCGTCAAAATACGTGGTAAAGGGTAGGTATATTCTAACCTCTAATTAAATTATACTATAAATTAAGATTTCTTCTCTCACTTTTAATGTTCAGATAATGTGTCCTGAGTTAGACAGATAGCCCTTTGTACTATAAGGAGAGAATGAGAAGGTAAAGCAAGAGTCAATTATTCAGAAAATTTCAGTCCTCTCTCTCTCTTTTACCTCTAATGTGGGCAGTGTTTAATATGATCCCAGGAAAACTCTCCAGATCAAAACGGTGCCTTTGCTATTTTGCAAAGGTATTTAATTAATGCTGAAAAAAATTGTCATATTTTTTCTCCATTTTTGTTTCAATCACAACCAAATATGACCGGTTTGGACAAAAAATTATATTTACGTTTGCCTAGGTATATCTAGAGCAAGATTCAGTCAAGTGTGATCCGCCATCATCAATTTTTAACAGGTTTTTTGTTTTTTTTTTTGGGAGCTGCTTATTAGAAACATGACAGTGTAGGACATTTTAGGTTTTGTAGTTATGTTTGGGCATTAGGCCTTTTTATAATAATAATAAAAAATTTCATTGAATAAAGAGTTATTTCAAAAATTAACTCTGTTTATTTGTTAGAAGGTAGTTTTTTTTTAAAAGTAATTTTCTGAATTCCTGAAAAGTGAATTATTTTTTGATATTTGGTAGTGTCATGAAAAATAAATTGGAAAATACTTTCCAGTGTTTGATTATGTTATAGAAAATGAACTAGAAAATAACTTATTAATGTTTTTTTTTCAAGTTTATTAAAATAATGAGGAACAAACTTTACAAATTAAAAAGTTGAATGAGAATGAAAAATATATAATTTCATAAATTATCTCAAATAAAATAAATAATAATCAAAATAATAGAGATCAAATCTAACAAATAAAAAAATTGAAAGAAGATGAAATTAAAATAATAATAATTACAATTTCATAAATTATTTCAAATAAAATAAGTAACAATCAAAAGAATGAGGATCAAATTTGATAGATAAAAAATTTCAATTAAAAAAATAATAAGAGAAAAGCAAATAACAATCATGAAAATGAGGACCAAAGTTAATATAAAAATAAAATTAAATCAAATTTTAAGGGATGAAATTAAAAAAAAAGATTCAAACAAAATATATATCAATCAAAAGTTTGAGGACAAATATATATAATCAGCAAATAAAATGATATTCCTAAATTTTCACAATTTCTAGAAAGTGTTTTCCGTCCAAAATAAAAGGAAAACACTTTCTTGAAAATCAAGCCAAATGTTTCTTTGAGTGAAAAGTGTTTTCCGTTGACCAACTTTTCTAATGACAAACAAACGAAAAAGTGGTTTCTAGAAAACCATTTTCCGGGCAAACAAACGCCTCGAGTAAAATTTACTAAAAACCTTATTTTTTTATATGGAATACCTACATATATAAATTATACTTCATAGTTTAATTAGGCCTTTGGGTGACCTAAAGACATGAGATACTCTGTATCAAGAGAAAAATTTGTAAGAGAAGAAAAGTTTTTTTTTTAAGGAGCTGTTTATTAGAGACTTGAGGTGTGTTTGTGGTTGTAGTAGCGATGATGGTTCAAAGTGTTTTTTCATTTAGAAATGTATCAAAATGAAGTTTTTTTATTTTTAAAAAATTATTTTTGACATCAGTACATCAAAATAATCTGAAAACATAAAAAAATTTATTTTAAGCAAAAAAACAAATTTCAAAATTTAAGAGAACATGGTTTGCATCGCATTTCTAAACACACTATTGACGGTGGAGGATATTTTAGGTTTTTCAGTTATGATTGTGCTTTAGGCTACTTTTATAAAATTTACTAAAAACATCATTCTTTTTAATATGGAATACCTTATATATCAAATTATATATATATATATATATATATATATATATATATATATATATATATATATATATAAAGTATACTTTATAGTTTAAAATAAGACCAAAAAAATGTTCACACATGTTTATATAAATTATTAGCATTTGAGCTCGCGCTTCTAAAATATTAACGGGTAAAAGGATTGAAGTTGATTGTATATATTTATCAAAATAACCTAATCTCTTTTTGCTAAGCCTTGCATAAAAATATGCTATTGACATAAGTAAAGCTAAAGGAATGATAGTATTTATATCATTTGTTAGTGTCGGTAACTCCATGTTAATAATTTCATAAAAAAAATATGAACATTATTATTTTTGTATGTATGCAATAAAATAATTGAAATGAGGGTTAAAAACTGGCCTAGTATATAAAAAAATAATCAACCACCATAAGTGTTGATAAAAAATAAATAAATCGGTGTGACTTATTCAACCTAACAGCCTAAGATTGAATTAGTTGACCTATTTAAATAGCAATATGGTTTATAAAAAAAATTCACATAGTTGTCATCTTAACATATCTTAACCCGGGTTAACATATGAAATTTATAATATAGAAAATAGACATGATCATAATGAGTTAACCCGATTATATAACATGTCTCTTTTTTTCCTTTTTCTTATTCTCTTTCTGACTAAGCCTTGATTGGATCTTAATTGATAACATATTAGATTAAATCTGGAAGTAAATTGAAGAGTTATAAAAGACTTGAAGATGAAATTTAAAAAATATATCATATTGTATCGACTCCAATTAACTTAATTTAACGGATAAAATTTACAACCCGAGTCATGGACATGATCTTAATTAGGCATAATTTTTTAAAGATAAATGATAAAAAAACAGATGAAATTGCATTTTATTTTATTTTAAGTTAAATAAAAAAATTAATGACAACAAAGGGTTAAATTGCATAAAAACAATTAGGGGAAAATGAATTAAAAACAATAAAGAAAAGGCCTTGAATGTTGTCTTCACCGGTCAAAACTTTGATCTATGCCAAGAATTGCAAAAAAAAAAAAAATCCCTAAAAAAGAACCTAGTCACGTGAGCCTGGTGGTTTAGGGTTTAGGGTTTAGGGTTTAGGGTTTAGGTTTGGGTTTGGGTTTGGGTTTAGGGTTTGGGTTTTAGGGTTTGGGTTTTAGGGTTTGGGGTTGGGGTTGGGGTTGGGGTTGGGTTTGGGGTTTGGGGTTTGGGGTTTGGGGTTTGGGGTTTGGGGTTGAGGGTTTCAGGGTTGAGGGTTCAGGGTTCAGGGTTCAGGGTTTGGGGTTCAGGGTTCAGGGGGGTTCAGGGTTTAGGGTTTAGGGTTGTTTAGGGTTTAGGGTTTAGGGTTTAGGGTTTAGGGGTTAGGTTTAGGGGTTAGGGTTTAGGGTTTAGGGTTTAGGGTTTAGGGTTAGGGGTTTAGGGTTAGGGGTTTAGGGGTTTAGGGTTAGGGGTTTAGGGTTTAGGGTTTGGGGTTTAGGGTTTAGGGTTTTGGGGTTTAGGGTTTAGGGTTTAGGGTTTTGGGGTTTGGGTTTTAGGTTTTTGGTGTTTGTTGTTTTTGGTTTTGGGTTTTGTGTTTGGTTTTTGGG
>Ga0307509_10003617_pt1 | contig 23215 bp, 24 predicted proteins | sample 10_EM_MG_FD_202245 | JGI IMG/M metagenome (GOLD analysis project Ga0307509, IMG submission 202245) | Populus trichocarpa ectomycorrhiza microbial communities from riparian zone in the Pacific Northwest, United States - 10_EM | ecosystem: Host-associated > Plants > Roots > Unclassified | place... | reverse complement strand
ATCCGGCTATCTAGTCTATCTTTCGTTTTTTTTCAATCTTTTTTTTTATAAAGAAATCAACCAACCAACTTACTTTGCTCCCCCAAGTTATGTATTCCAACCTGCACCACTTACAATACCATCATTTCGCACGACTCCCCCCCCCGCCATTTGTTAACATGCTTGATGCTTTTTACTTGCTCACTCACTTACCCCTTTCGCCTCTGCTTGTGGTCATTTCACATTGTCTCGTCTACTCATTTATAGTTACTTGTACTGTACGTCGCTATGGCGCGGGGGCGAATTTCCCCTTTTCTTGGGTTGGCTTGGTTGGTGATATTTATTTATCGATTGATCCTGCTTTCCCCTCTACTATCACACTTACACTTACTTAAGGTCCATCCCTTTTCCTTAAATATGAGAGAATCTAAACTTTAAACACTAATCTACCCATCCATGTACAGCGCAGCGCAGTACAGTACAGTACCCGAACCAAAATTTATCTATCCCCATCCAACGCCGTGTAATCATGCAAACTCACTCGAACACCTAGATCTAGCCCAAGTCTAAGTCTAAGTCTAAGTCTACACGAGACGACCTATCTAGCCCCAACGCCCGGGAAATAAATCAAGAAAGAAAGAAAGAGAGAAAAGGATAGCCACCGACGCCGACGCCGATACCGTTGATGTATGCATAGTACACCGCAAACTCCACTGTCTGTCCAAACCCGAGGGAAAAGGAAACAAGATAACCTAGCCCCAACTCACAAAACAAATAAACAAGTAGGCAAGCCAAAACCAAGATAGCAGGAAAAGGAAGAGAGAAAAAAACTGGAATTAAAAACTAAAAACTAAAACATTACCTCCAAAACCTCTTCCTCCCCCTCCTCTCCCTCTCCCTCTCCCTCTCCCTCTCCCTCTCCCTCTCCCCCTCCAACCCGTCATCGCTCCCACTCCCACTCTCAACCTCCCTAAGCACCTGCACCACCCCTCGCCGTTCATACACAAACGGCTTCTTCAGCGCCTCATTCTCCCGTCTCCGCGATTCCACGGCGGATCTATAGGTCGGTAATCCGTCCTCATGCTCCCCACCCTCCTCCTCCTCCTCCACATTACTGCTGCTGCTGCTGCTACCGCTAAAAGTAGACGGCGTCCGGCCCCGCGATGGCAGGAACGAGGATTCGGAAGCCAAAGACGACGAGCACGAATGTTCGCACAAAGATGAGGAATAGGTGTAGTGGGTATGGGTATAGCAGGTCCTCTGCGGGCTTTTTGGCCGCCTTCTTGTCTGGCCTTCGTTGATGTTGGTGTTGGGCGGCGGAGGCCCGGTGGGGTTGGTAGGGTTCGGGGTGGTGGTGGTGGTGGAAGTCATGCTGAGACGGCCGAGGTCGGAGAGGAGCCATGACTCTAGGGATCTGGAGGCACGGTGGAGTGGTGGTGCGCTGGCTATCTTGTGGCGGTGGTGGTACTGGTGGTGAGTTGGGTTCTGGTCTAGTGGTTGGCGGGAGTGATAGGTTGTGCGGTGGTGGTGGTGCGGCATTTAGTTTGGTTTGGTTATGTGAGACCGGTGGCTGTTTTTTTTTGGAGGTTATGTAGGAAGTTGGACTAATTTTTATTGTAATCTTTCGCGAGAGGAGGAGGTGGAGGAGGAGGAGGTGGTGGTGGTGGTGGTGGTAGTAGTAGTGGTAGTGGTAGAGTGTTTGTGGATTTTCGCTTTTATTTATTCATTCATTTATTCCGCAACCCGAGCGTGAAATAAAGATATATAGTTTTCGCACAAAAAGTCCAGATGGATGGAGGGGGGGGGGGTATATAGAATATTATACCCGTAGCTATAAGGAGGAATAGGAGGAGATTTCCCGGGGTGCGTGAGTGGGCGGGGTTAACAGCAACAGGACTTCGATGTTCAGATGACGATGATGATGATGAGACCAGATCAGATCAGCAGGAGGAGGTGGTAGTGTTTCATCCCATAATACAGCCCGCACTTCTTCCTTTAGTTTTGGCTTGAAATCCGGTTTTCTGGAAGGAAGGAAGGCTCGAAAGACCCGAGGTATTACGACAAAAATTGCCGGGCCATATATAACCAATGATAATAGAGCGAGAAGGAGTGGGGGAGGAGGAGGAGGAGAGGTGGGGGAGGAGGAGAGGTAGGCGTGGATGGTAATAATTATGTGTGAGATATATTAAAAAAAAGAGAAGAAAAAAGAAGAGAGAAAAAACCTCTCTCGGGGAAGAATTCCAAAATACCGGTATGGGAAATATACCGGTAACTTATATGTTATTCAGCTGATAATTGCACTTTTGATTCTGTCCTGACGAAGGAAGGAAGGACACAGACACACAGGCACACACACCACCACCACCACATAGAAAGGATAAAAAGAAGAGAGGGATTCCTTAAACTACTTATATATCATCCCCCCCCTCCCCCCTTGTGATCGTAATAGTAATAATAATAATAATAATAAAAACAACCCCGTGGTCCACCCCGCTCTCGCCCGCTTGCTTGTTCGGAGTAAGTAACATGACTGCTAAGGGTCCAAGAAGGTGGGGGGGGGGGGGGGTGGGGATCAACCACTCCACATGATATTATTATTGTTATTACGCGGGGCCTTCCTGTTCCTGTTTCCTCGAACCGGCCGACCGGCCGGTGTCAACTATCGCATGAGAGATTTTCGTGGTAAAAAAAAGAAAAGGGTCCATCGATCGATTGATTAATTAGTTAATTTACTTGACGGCGGTATATACCCATCCATCCATCCATCCATCCGCCGCGCCGGAAGTGGGGTATAGAGTGGAGTGGAGGGGACGGGATAGGGCAGAAGAGGAGGAGGAGGAAGAAGAAGAGACAAGGCAGGGCTGATCAGACGAATGTGCTTCCAGCCTTCGATTAAGTTAAGGATAATAGTACCATAGATGGTGTTTATTCCTATAACTATCCTATCCTATCCTATCAGTGAATCAAAGGGTTGTTTCATCGGCGTGGTGGGTGTGTGTCTGTGCAGTATGTAGGAAATATCTTTCGTAGAGATGTATGTTTCTGAACGATCGGTCACCACCGGTAGGTTTTTGATACGGCAACGTATTATACAGCAGAAGCGGTATGTATTATTCGAACAAACCTATAGAATTTTTTTTTTATAGAAAGGTTTTAGTATGATACAGTATTAAACTTCTCTCGCTCACGGGTGGATGGATGGGTGGGTGAAACGTTTGCGGTTGGTTAGTTAGTCTGGCCTTCAATCGTTGTCGCTGCGGCTCTCGCCAGGGGGAATTATCATTTACTTGAATGGTACTGTACAGTAACCAACCGGGGACACCTACCCACCCACCCAGGTACAGTACTGTACTAGTACCACAGGTTCATACACGACGCGACAGAAGCAGAGTAATCCATTTCAAACAACCCAAACCCCACACAGCCTTCCCTCCCTCCATCCTTCCATCCCCCTACATTAGATCTATAATATTATAACATCTTGTCACTCACCCACTCATGCAGGGCAGGCAGGCAGGCAGGCAAGATTGGTATCACTCCCCAACCCACCATCCTACCAAGAAAACCAGTTTATGCATCATCAACAATCACTCTGTCCCTCCTTTCCCCAGACAGACTGACACCTTAATTCCTAAAGATCCCTCTCATGCTCCCACCCGGGGGCCCGGATAACCTGACCTGCTGCAACAGTATATTATAGCCTGCTCGCTCAATCCCCTATCTCCAACAATTATCATCGGCTTTAAGAAGGCGGGGGGGAACAACCTTTTCGAGGAGATTTTGATTTGGTTGGGTGGGGTGCGGGCTTTTATTATGATACTATGATATGACTATTACTGTTGAATGATTGGTTCTATTGGTCGGTCAATTATGAAATAAATAACTACGGATACTTGGACTGGCGGGTTATATAGGTAAATTTATGATAATTATTATCGTGCCGTAGCGAGCGACCAGAGTAATAAATTACTGACCAAGTTGATCAATATAGCGGGGGGCGCACAACCCGAGTGATTGGTTCGTGATCGATCGGCACTGACAATCTGGATATTATAATGATTATACACTTGCACGCGTCTAATCTTCGATATCTTCGAGCGGGGCTCGGGCTAAAGTGTTGGGTAGATAGATGGAGCCAGGTATGATATTATATGTTTCATAGTGAAAATTTCTTAAACGGAAAAGTAGTGAGAGTGAGTTAGTAGGTGGGCTATCGTAGTGGATTGTTTTGTTTTTTCATTTCCATTTTGGGTTCGATTAGGTAGATGGAGAAGGGAATGCCTGACTAGGGACTTTTATAACATAGATGTGTAATTGAGATAGGGAACTTGTGCAATGTATGGATTTCCAAATATCATATGATACCATCAGCACAGCATTATATGACAACAAAGCCCCAGCGAGGGCCCCGCCGCAGAAGGCTCCAGGCTGCGAATCCAAACAGGCCCTAGTTGTTCCGTTCCATCACATCTCACACGAGATATCATACAATACACGGCTTTACTGAATCATTTAACCTCGACTCAAAAGAAAGAAAGAAACAAAGAGGAAAAAATGAATGGCTCGACCCCGGGTTTGAACCGGGGACCTCTCGCAAGCGTACTTAAGGTATTACCCTAAGCGAGAATCATACCACTAGACCAGCCGAGCTATGATATTTGCGAAATTTTGGTTTTTTTCCAATGATTAACCCAAACCAGGTGCTTTTCAATGATCGAACAGGCCCCCTTTTACCAGGAGTGGCTTCACTCCTTGTTGGGAGAGGCGAAATAAGTTACTGTAGGCGTGGCAAAAGTATGTTACTAATTAGGGCATCGTATTCGCTGAGATGGAGTCTTTTCCTTAAGTTTTACCTAGATCCAAACATCCACCACACCAGGGGCACTGGTTTTTCCGGGTCTTCTCTCGCTGGGCCTCTTTGACTTAGATGTGTGCAGTGGCATCAATGCGACCCCCCTCTACTAGGATTGCTATGATGGAGTAACCCCATCGTGGTATGTTAGGTTAGGGCACACTTATAGGTGTGAGCAGGGCTATGACCAGACCGCACGGCGGTGACTGGTGTTGTGTGGTAGAGAGCGCCCACTGTGCGGGCCACCACAAACTTGTACTTAGTCTGAGCTGCGTTCCCTTTCTCTTTAGACATTGCACTTCTCGTCTACACTCCTTTTAGTCAACACTTGTCATATACATCGAATATCGAACACATCTCAGTTTTCCTACACTCAGCGTTCCGGGTTCCCACTTCTCACGACGACAGCTTCACAGCTTAGTCACTCGGTGCTTGTACGGCGGCATATTTCTCTGCGCTAGATCGGAGCCTCCATCATGCTAGACGATGAGAGTAGTCACGGCACTTCCACTATCGACAGTCGCTATGTCTCGGAAATAGGCTACTTTGGGGAGCATGGTGTACCGTATTTACTGCAATAATCGAACCTCACGCTAAGACGTTGGAGTTGCCTTTGCTGGTACAAGTATGCTCGAGCTCTTTTTTCTTTTTCCCCTGTCTTAAACTGGGGTTTCGGCGGTCAGTGTTGGTGGTGCTTTCGCCCGCTATCCGAGAACGGGAATTTTGGACGTCTTAGCGTGAGGTTCAATTATTCCAGTAAATACGGTATTCGCGGGAGTGGGGTGGCAACGCTGCGCTTAGGCCATTGCTGATATTGATATGGCATCACAGGCTTGCTGTTACCAGCACCAAATCCCGAGCATTGCTCCCGCATCTTCCCTTGCTCAATCAACATTGTACTTAGTGGGCTGCTCGAGACAAAACGAGTGACTGGGCATGACAGCTAGTCGTGGTACCGGTGTCATGGGCCATGCCTACAATTGCAATATACCAAGGCGGGAAGAAAGATTTGATAAGAGTATCTAACTAGTAATTCCACGGTTTGAGCCTTTCTACCATACCACCCATGCTCCAAAAACCCCACCAGATACCTGTAAGAGTGAGAGTGAAAGAGCCACAAAGGAAACACAGGTAGTTACATTTTCGGTTGACCTTTGCCGTATGAAGTAGAAATAAAACAAATCCAACCACCCAACGCCGGGCATACAGTAGTAAAGATTCCCAGGTTATCATACTTTACTACTAAAATGTCTGCTGTGGAAGGTAGAAAAAGAACCATCTCGCCGATGAGAAATGATAAGGAAGGAAGGGTAGCAAGGAAAACAAAACAAAAGATAAAGGGTACGTATTACAATGTAATTCGATGTGGGAAAGGCAGAGCGCATCGAAGTCAATCTATCAGGTGATAGACTTGGGCGGAAATTCCACACGGGAAGACGGTAACAGCAAGGATAGAAGGAATGGAAGGAAAGGAGAAGGGAGGGGACGATAAGTGACTTATCCTAGACTTACTCGATACTTTGAGACCAAACTCAAACAGGATACCCCTGAACCCCTTTGGTTGCTGCCATGAAGCCCCCAATTTAACTTTACCATAGACGCCCATCCAGCATCGATGCCAGTCAATAACTGCGGTGGAGAAGCCTCCCCAGAACACAGCGAAACCTTATAGCAAAGGCGTCTTAACCCTCCCAGGCCAGTTGCATGAACGACAGCACCTTATGAAACGAAATGCAGCATCTCAGAGATATCCCCAGAAACACATCGGGATGTTGCAGAAAGGGAGAGAGAACCCATGAAAGGAAGAAAAATAAAACAACGCCGAACAGAAAGATACCCAAACACCTGCGAACCGCTTTTATCGATAAAAGAAACCGCTAGGGAGGCCGAGATAGCAGTTTCAGAATACAAAACGAGAACAAAAGAAAATGAAGGTCCCTGCGTTGGTAGAATGTGCAAAGGGCGACTTAGACCTTAATCTGACCGTTGACGTTTCGCTGGTCGCGGGGAGGTTCTGTCAGAGGACGGAGAACTTGCCGTGGAGGGGCTAGAGAACTTTGACCAACCTAAGATCTCGTCATCATCTTCGTCTTGCTCTAACTCGCCGTACATCCTCTTCTGTTCGGTGCTTTGTTTTGCCTCCGAAAGTGTGCTGTGCCCTGCTTCATCATCACTGTCGTAACCAAGTAAGGACTCCACTTCAGGAGCAGCAAGTTCCGGTGGATGTAGACCGCCGACGGCCTCGTCATTTCCAGCGTCTGTTGCCGCTCCAGTTTCATTCGCATCACCAGTGGCTGTATCATCATCATAGTCGGTCCCGAGGTGGGCCTGATTGAGGTCATAGATTTGGTAGCCAATACCGTACTCTGTCTCACCAGGCAAAGCCTCTTGTCCATTAACGGTACCGTCGTACTCGGCATTGTAATGTTCGTAACCATCCTCATATTCGGCAGTTTCGTCAAGGTACTGGTTTTGCTCATCATCGGCTAGTTGGTCACTTTGTTCTGGGCGGCTATACCTCTGCGTGCTGGACTCATGACCATCTCCCGAAGGGTCTTGAATGTTATACTGCTCGCCAACTGGGAGGTAATCTCGGCCTCCATCTTGTCCGGCCTCGAAACCTTGCTGGCCCTCGTATTCATAATCACCATACTCCTCTTGCTGCTCTCCAACATAATCACCTTCATCTTCACCATCGCCCCCGAAGACGGGAATCGATGATAGCTCATTATTTACGTTCACATCGCCATCACTAGGGTTATGACTCTCGTTATGATCGCCATCAACAGCATTTTCACCTGGATCGATAAAATTAACGGTAGATTCCTGTTCATGGTTTTCTGTCGCCCACGTTAGTGTTTGCACAAAAATAAGGAAATGGAAAGAAAGCGCTTACCAGGGGTATCAGATGGCCTAGCCGCGTCCTGTTGCTGCTCTGGATCTTCGTGAGGTGATGGTCCGTTGTCGCCCAGATTTTGCTCCGCAGGTTCCGAGTTAACAGTGTGTGGGCTGTGATGGGATTCAGACTCTCCGAATGTCTCATAATCCTCATACTCAAGCAACTCCTCCTCCTCTTCTTCGGTAGAGTGAGCCTCATCACCCTGAACTGTGGAAACACTCTCCTCAACCTCATCAGGAGTTTGAGTATCCCTCGGTGAAGCACTATTGGAGACGGTCTCGAGTTCGAGCACTGTGTTTTCTTGGGCTCTCGGAGTTTCCGAGCCATGATTAGGCGATTCGCTAATAGAAGCGGGTGAATCTTTAGATACAGCTGTAGTGGGAGAGGGGGAATTAGGGGCTCCATCCTTCGGATTGGCACCACCTTCGTTCTCACCCTCCACACCGTTAGCAATATCATCGTTTCCATATTCAAGATCGAAATCGTCGTCGTCATCGTCGTCATCGTCATCGTCATCATCCTCTTCTTCAAATTCCTCTTTCTGTTCTGAAATACTGTCTTGATTTTCTGTTAGGTTAGGTTCTACTTCAGCGGGCTTATCGGCATCATGGGCAAACGCCGCAGGTGAGTCATCATTATTATTATAATCTTCGACTTGAACTTCTTGAAGATCGCCACCTTCGCTTGCCTCAACGAATCTCTGCTCGGAGTTCGCGTTGCTGTCCCCCGATTTGCGTCTTGCATACTCGATTGCCTTGTTGTAACCAAGGCCTTCGTTGGCAGAGCTTAGCAACATATTGATACGGTCAGACACGCTAGGACGCGAAAACAAAACCAAACGAAGCGCTTCTGGATTTTCAACGTTGTCCTGGAGACTGAGTCGGACATGAAGATCGAGGATATGCTGGAGCGAAAATTCATATGAAGACTTAGAGTCCTGCCAACATTAGACAAGTTAGTAAATACAGCCACGAGCATCAGGTGAAGGAAGTGACTCACCTCGCTAATTTCAACACCATAATCCACAATCTTAATTACCAACTCATCTCCTGGACTAACAGATCCATCCAAAACATTACGAAGCTCAGAAAACAACTCATTCATCCCCCTCAGACAAACACCGACATCTTTGATAAAAAAGGGCAAATCAACATCATCAGGAGGCGGGAATAGCGAGACGTGATTTTGTTCATACTGGACTACAACTGGGTGTGGGTCGAAATTAGGAGGCTCATCCACGAGGCTGACAGCACCTTGCCCCTCAGCCTCATTACCAGTGGTGATGGGTTGATGGGGTTGCTCGGTTGTTTCATTCGCCTGTCGCTCCTCCAAGGGCACTACGTCGTTCGTAAGGGTTACAGATGTATTTTCGCTCCAAACATTTTCCTTGTGTTGCAAGTCGCTGTCTTGGGTAACGGTTTCATGTACAAGAGCTTTTTCGGTATTTTCAGGGGGGGCGAGAGCACCATGGGGCTCTCCTGCGGATGATGCTGTTTGCTGAGAATCTGTGAGATGAGCAGTTTCACCAGCATTGGGCTCTTCCAGCGGGAGAGAGGGCTGATCAACTTGTTCTGAAATGGCTGGAGGGGTGCTGTGTGTGATTTTGGATTCTTCGTGGACAGCTGATTGTTCCTCCGGTAGTGTTTTTGGAGAGGCCTCAGGAACTGCGCTCGTAGGAACCCCACCTGGAACAGGATCGGCTTCATCATCTACCTGTTGTTTCTCAAAGATGATATCATCCTCTTCGTCCAACATGATATCGTCGTTATCGTACAGTTGATGGCTATTATCAGCATTATCTTCTTCCATACGGTAGTTGACATCAAGATCGACACCGCCTGCATTAGAGTAAACTTCGTCGGCATCGATCTCAATGTCAAAATCGGAATCCTTTCTGATATCGGTGTCCGAGTCCATCATTTCGTCATCAGTAGTAGGAACATGGGGGTCTAATAGACCTGGCAGTGCGGGGTGTGCTGGTTCCGCCTGCATGTTGGCGGATTTGTGTTGCGGGGGGTCCTGGAAGGAGTAAGTTGTCCCAGGAGTGTCTGGGTTGTCAGAAAGATCGGAAAATGGAGTAAGCGGAGCGGTCCGGCGGTCAAAAAGTGAAATAGGAATACCGCCTCGAACTGCTAAGCTCATGAATCAGGTTGGTTTAAACCGGCTAGTCAAGCAAAAGACCGTTCAAGGCTTGTTTGACGGGGCAAACTCGCGATGCAGTCGGCTAGGTTGTGTGGCGTCTCGGCCAGGGCCTGAATACACCAAGTAAAACTGTATGGTTAGTAGGTAAGTTGATTATTGGGACTGAGTTAGGTGGTTGATGGAGACTGTTGGCGTGAGAATAGAAGGGGGTGAGGGGGTTATTTGTAGGCGAGGGTTTGTTGTGAGATGGGAAAGTTGGGGGTGCAGACGCGGTGGTGAAAGGGGCACGCGGGGAAGTTGGAGTAAAATTTGCAGGTTGAACAAAGCGAGCAAAAAAAAAAAGAAAAAAACTAGTCGCCAGAGTCAGGTGCTGAGACGCACGTTCGTGGTTAAGAAAGGAAAAAAAGAACACGACTATAATAATCGCCTGCAGGACTAGGAAGAGGCCCAGATCATCGTATGAAATAATTGCACTCTTTACTGTGGTGTTGCAGTGGGGAGGTGTGCGTGTTGTGAAGAGAGGGCAACGAGGGAGAGGGATGCTTAGGGTGTGTGTGGTTGGGAGTTGGGAGGAGACTTGACTCTTGACTGTGTGTGGAGAGTTGGAAAAGAAAACCCTAAGGAGCATCCACCCGAAAGTAAGCAGGCGTCCTTGTATCACCCCCTTCCCATGCAGGCCACTGACCGGCACCGTATATCTGATTCTCCAGAGCGAAACTTTCAGCACAGCCCGTGACAGAATACCGTATGATACTATTACCCATATTTTTTTATGCTAACCAAAAAAATACTGCCATCGCTCACAACTTAAAATTAAATGAAATTTTGAGCGAAACTCACTTGAAAAAAACAACAATAAAAAGGCAGAGTGGGTAACTGTGCGGCCATAGTTGAATGCAGGGGGACCATTTTTCAGATGGCCTGTCATGATTACCGTACTAGTATCATAGAAGTTCTGAAAGGTGTCTTGTTCCAGAGAGACGTCCTGCCAAGACACCTCGAATGCCACTCCAGAGTGCGGTCCTGTTTCTTTAGAGGAATGGGGGGGGAGGGCGCTCTCGTAGAAGGATTTCTTCCATCCTTGGGAATGATTCCATTATTCTAACCTAATTTTAATCTCCATCCTTCCCCGCCCGACGGTTGCGGGTGTTTTTTTCTTAGCAATGATACGAAGGCAGCGGTACGCCTGCAGTATTTTCCTAACCGCAAGTGAAACGTTGTATTTGACCATAATAGAAAAGAACATTGATGGCATACTGGTAACTCACGCTAATATCATACCTGTATCTATATTCTTCAGAGACGGCCCAGGTACTACTGTACTCGTACACTTGTACACGTACAGTACCGAACTGTGCGCTATTGGGTTTCTCAAAAAAAAAAAAAAAACCAGGACTTTGGACTCCCTTTCGTAACTCTGAGGAAATTTACAATAACGCAAAATCTAATGTTTTCCATAATATTATATCACACTGTTTCTGTGTTGGTGCACTGTACTGTAACGTATTATATAGCAATATAAATATTATTATAATATATATATTTTCCCTTCCATCACAGTACTAGTACCGTACCGCTGCCACAATCCACGCCCAAGGGGGTAGCAGCCATTTACCCCAAACGCAAACTGATACTCCCTCATTATCTTAGGGCACTGTCATCTGCTGTATGATAGCATGACGAAAAGCCCAACCCTTCAACAGATTCTTTTCCCATGCGCCCTAGCTTGACCAAGCATAGGCAAAAAAAATAAAAAAATAGAACCCCCAAAAGTAAAGACGGCGAACGAGAGAACATTTAAAGAACCTTGAAACCCCGAAAGGAAATGCCAGAAAAGTGAATTGCATTGAGACTAAAGAAATAGGCTAAACCAGTACGGTAGCACCTTTGATTCAGACAGGGCCACAACAATCTAAGGGGCTTTGTGATGCGACCAGATACACTCCGCACACGAGTAGCGTTGCTTAAGTCGCATACTCCAGTTCTTTTTCAGTCCATTTTAGCTAATTATCCTCTCCCTCTTCGTCTTCGTTGTCGTCAACTTCAACGACAAAAAGACTCGCCGTAGGCCAGAGGCAATCTTTGACAGCTCTCTCGGATCCACCCTTCTCACCTTGAAGCTCGTATACCTTCCTTGGCATCGGGCTGACCAGCTTGAATCCATACTCGTGGGTGTATCCACTTGGCTTCTCCGGCGTTTTCTCGTTGGTTGCGCTCCCGTCCAGGTACTCCAAGCACTCCACGAAGGCATACACCTCCTCCATGCTGGCGTCCCCATTGAATCGTCTGATCACTCTTTCGCCGTTCCTCAATCTGATGCTGACCCTAGCTGTATCCTTGCCAGTCGGTTCTTCTTTCGGGATGGTTGTAGCTCTCCACTGTCTCCACGCAGTCCGATTATTTGCCAACAAAACCTTCTCTTCTGCTTTAGCTCGAGCAAGTTCCTCTTCCCTTGTTTTTCTCTCCGCCTCCTCTCTGCGTACTCTAGCTATCTCCCTATCTCGGGCGAGGGACAACTCATATGCCGAGTTTTGTTGTTCACGGATGGTTCTATCTGCTTCGTGCACAGCGCGGGTAGCACGGATCCGCTCGAGAGTCTCGGAATGGGTCGTTATAGCAGTGGCCAACTTTGAGACGAGGGTCTGAGGCGGTGTTGGTCCAACAATGCGTGAGACAACTGACATTCCCTGAGAGCTACCGGCGGAAGTAGGGGCTCTGCTTATCAATGCAGCGAAAGGAAATTTGGTGCAGTTGAGGGCCGTTGAAACTACAAAGTGCCAAACTGGTTAGGAAAACAAAGGTATTAAACAGAAGCTATTGGAGATACCTTGATATGCCTCACTGTCTTGAACACTCCCAGCCCAAACTATAATATTCTGTGTCTTAATAAATTCGACAACCTCAGGATTTATCAATGTTTCTCTGTTGAAAGATGCCGTGTCATCATGTTCATCGCTTTGGAGAACTACCAATAAGAACCTCAATTCATTCTTCGCCAAATCCAGGGCCTGGGCGTAGCCTCCCTCAAAAAACCTCAGTCCGGTCTCCGTTCCATATTCTTCTTCAAATAATCGGATGAACCTAGCAGCAGTGTCCCGGGGGTTCTGTGAGCGGCGGGCAGTTTGTGCTCGAGATGGCGGAGAAGTCGCTGTCCGGAACCGAGCCAAGAAGGGAAAGAGGGTGTAGAAAAGGGAGACAAAGGAGTTGCTAAGTCGCCATACCAGTGAAAATGGAAATAGCAGGAGCGAAATGAGCAGTGGTGGGCGTCGAGATACCGTGGTGGGTTGTGGGACAATTCGGGGAGCAGGCGAGATCGTACCACGGTTTCGTTGTCCAGCTCTCGGAGGCAAACCGGGGGTGGGTAGAGGCGGAGGAGGAGGAATTTGGGGTCGGGCTGCCACTGCTGCTTGCTCTGCAATAGCCTCGGCCACGGGATCAGCGGTCTCACCATCAAAGAACTTTGCGATCGCAACCTAGTGGTATACACATCAGTGAGAACAGGTCAAAAGCTAGGCTCAGGAGTTCAACTACCTCAACGTTCCACTGTGACCTTCGTAGTAAGGGGATAGCGTCTTTAGTTTCTTGGGCAGTCACTGCTGTAAACTGTTCTAGAGCTTGTCGTTGCGATTCCGAGAGTTGGGAAACATCGTTATCAGCCATGGTTAGATGATGATGGAGGGCTGTACAGCAGTAGTTGAGGAGGCCTGTTGTTGGTGTCAGGTTGGTTGTCGGTGATTACATGCGGTTTAAAGAAGGGGAGGTTGAGACACGGTATGGGCACCGTCGAGTGTTCAAATACCAGGGCTCTGTATGGTTGAGTGTGACGTGGAGAAAGCAAGACAAAAAAACCAGGCGGACGTAGTTCCTAAGCCCGAGAAGGGAGGGAGGCCTAAATTCAAAGGCGAATTGCAATGGTAGAGGGGAGGTGAAAATTGGAAATGAAATAGGGATATCGAGGTGATACTCTGCTATCGGAGGAGAGTTTCGTTTCGTGTGTGAACCGAAGATTACAGTGGAGGCTGACTCTGTCACTCGGTCCAGACGGTTTTTTTTTTTTGCTCTTCTGTGGATACTCAGACTTAGTCTTGGCAGAGAGGATTTTGGTATGATAGGATGCTAGAGTCTCGTGACTAAGATCCTTCTTGAGAGCATTTTATGCAGCATTAAATTTTAGACTAATACGGTACCCGACGGGATGATGCCTGAGCTGGTAAAATGTCATAAAACGTTCAATTTATGATGTAAACCGTGGGTAAGGAGTACCGGTACCGTATGTACGAGTATGATACGAGTAGCGAGGCTTCGTTACCAGGTATCAGCAGTGGGAATTGAGACAGTTTAATGATGCATATAATCTGCTTCATCCTCTTGCAAGACTACCAGTAAATTAATGGGCCGGTAGAGTGAATTTTGCAGTAGACTGCCGGTATTCCTTCCTCCCTTCGAGGCCTACTCTACCTGGTGGTCATAAATAGGTATACTTGAGGAGAAGCAGGGCAACAAAAGTACCTGTAGCATTCATCTACGAGTACAGTACGGTATCCCTCAACCCTGCGGGGCTCTTGGGATTTCTGCGTGGTATCATACAGTAATTGCTTGTATCTGTAGGCTGACTCAGACGCCAGCAGACTATGATACAATCAATGGGGGCTCATATCTCACCCAGCTTCACGGGATGCATGCTTCCACTGGCTCAGACAATCACGGACACAGTACTCGTACTTGTACCAGTATCGCATCCCGCCTCAAGCGTATCCTGACTTCCGGCAAAGTTGGGCTGGTGTTGACTCGCAGTGAGTTGGATTCAGCGGCTCCGTCTCAGCCTCACACGTCATGCCAACTCTATTTCGCCAACAACACAGCTTCTTGTCCAGTCAAAGCAGTTTTTGATGTATGATACTCGAGTACTCGAGTACTGTCCAGGGAATTCGCAATGCTGTACGGTAGGGCTCAAGCGTGCCTACTCACCTACCGGTATGACACTGGAATAGCTCGCATGCCATAGTATAATCATCTTATTTTTCACCCTATTTGCAGCTTTCCGCTCCTTTCATTCTCCTGCTAGCATCTGCTCACCTCTCGCTGTATTCGCACTACTGACCCGTCTTCGCTACCCCCCATTATCGACCATAAGCCGGATTAATCCCTTCCCACCCCTCTTCGAGCGAGTGGGAACACTCTCGAGTCGGTAAAAATGCCCCCGCTTGCGAGGAAGGTGCTCATAATAGCTGCAATCGATGGTCTCATCCTATCTCCTATTCAAAACTCCCGTAATGTGCGACCTTCGCCCCCATACGGCTCAGTGAAAATTGATTACAAGTCCAAACTCATATCCTCTTACAATCCGACCGCAGAGTCTCAGGCGACAGAAGCTCTTAGCACTTTATCTTCTTCTGTAGAGGCGCATGGAATCGGAGGTTTGTGCTAATCGAAAAATTTCTCCACATTCGATCATAGCGAGGGCTTACCAAATTCCCCCTTGTGGATGGGTGATGAGCAGGGTTGTTGAATGTGTCCCCAGCCAGTGCCTTCCTGATCGCAATAACAAGTCGTGAGCAAGTGGCTACCATTCAAGGACGCTACCCAATCTACGTAGTCACTGATGTTGCACTGATACCGCTCTCTTCCCGGAAGGATGCAGAAGCTGCAATATTCAAGACTCGGGCTGGGAAGTCTGGGGTAGGCGAGGCAGAGTCGGATGGAGCTACAGATACTGATATTGAGGAAGATGACACTGCTGTTATCGATGATGAGCTTCAAGACCAAATCGATCCGGATCTGGAATCCGTGAATCACAGACGGCAGAGCTCAATCGGCCAAGACGTAATCGGGAGGAAGGGAGCCTATGGACGTTTTGCCGAGAAATGGTTCTCTAAGAGGGGGTGGACTGTAGACCAGAGAAGAGTTGAGGGTCTTAGTAGTGATGAAGGCATTCTTGAGGAAGGGCCTAAAACCGCAACAGGGGACATCGCAGGTGCCTCCGGCGAAGAAATCATGGAGAAGCCCGGGAATCTGCCCGCCCCCGACACCGCAAAAGATGGTACTATCAGTAGCCCTGCGAGTGTGCCTGAGGGTAGTAAATTCGAAAGCGGTGCTGGGGAGGGTGAGATGGAGGCGGGTGCTGAGACCACGAAGGAAGGTGTAGCTCATAGCCTCACTCCCAAGTTACTGCGCGCTACCCGGATCCTGTTGGCATCTTCAAGAAGCTTCTTTTTTGGCTACGACTGGGATATCACAAGAAGGTGGGACACGCAAGGGAAAAACCCGAGCCCGAGCTTGCCCTTGCACGAATCTGTTGATCCCCTGGTGTGTGTCACTCGCTCCTAGTATCCTTGCCCTGCAGATGTGCGATATCGTATTGTGCGCAGTGGCGGTTCTCATATCAACATTAAGTCAAAGGCACTTTTAGCTAATATTTCGTTATTTATTGTGTAGTTTTTCTGGAACCGTGCCCTGCAGAAGCCGTTTATTGAGTCTGGAAACGACATCTTTGTGCTTCCGCTAATGCAGGGATTCGTTGGACAATTCCAGTTCTCTGCGGCAGCGCCCTCAAGTTCCGAATTATGGCCGCCTACCAACCCCGGCGAACGGGGAGTCACAGAAGTAGCAGATGAAGATGGAAAGCGAAACCTTCTTCTGACCTTGATTTCTCGTCGCTCTATTAAGCGTGCCGGCCTTCGTTACCTTCGCCGTGGGGTTGACGACTTCGGCGATGTCGCAAACTGTGTGGAAACCGAGCAAATCCTTTCTGACCAGAATTGGGATCATATTTTCTCCCATGTGCAACTCAGGGGTTCCATTCCTCTTTACTTTCAGCAATCTCCGTATGTCTTGAGGCCTAAGCCGGTGCTACTTCGTAGTGAGGCTGCAAACACGGAGGCCTTCCGGCGGCACTTCGAAAATATTGGGGGGAGATACGGTAGCATACATGCAGTGAGCTTGGTCGAGAAACGTGGTAATGAAGCAATCATTGGAGACAAATTCCAAAATTCATTCGAGAGCCTCCGCAATGCCAACAAAGGAGTCGGGTTTAATTGGTTCGATTTCCACCGGGAGTGCCGAGGGATGAGATTCGAGAATGTCAAACTTTTGTTCGACGAGATTGGGGAAACATTGGATAAGTTTGAGTACACCGAGGAAATACAAGAGAAGGGAAAACCAAGGAGGGTCAGGAACCAGTCAGGCGTACTAAGAACGAACTGCATGGACTGTCTCGACAGAACTAACGTTGTGCAATCCTTCTGTGCTCGCAACTCACTCGACAAACAGCTGATGTCTCTCGGAATAGCCTCGATGTCTGCGGAAGAAGAGATGAAAACATCCGCAGGGTTTAATATACTATGGGCCGATAATGGCGATGCTATATCAAAACAATATGCGTCAACAGCGGCACTCAAGGGCGACTTTACACGTACCCGTAAACGCAACTACCGCGGGGCCCTCACAGATTTCGGATTAACCCTCTCCCGCTTCTTCACAAATGTGGTATCCGACTTCTTCACCCAGGTAGCCATTGATTTCCTGCTCGGAAACGTCACATCTAAGGCTTTTGAGGAATTTGAGGAGGAAATGATCACTGCGGACCCAGCAGTGTCCATGAAGAAGGTTCGCGAAAACGCAGTAGAGACTTGCGCTAAAATCGTCGTAGAGGATGAGAACGAGGTCGTGCTCGGGGGCTGGGCGTTCCTGACGCCTTCAGATGAAGGCAGCAGACGCAAACCTCCCTTCCAGGAGGCCGTAGTCCTAATTACAGACCAGGCAGTCTATAGATGCAGATTTAAATTCGGTGTCGAAAAAGTTAGCGAGTTTGAAAGAGTTAAATTGAAAGACGTCATCGGTGTTCAATGGGGTAACAGCCGCGCTCCCCCTCCCCCCAGAATAATAACGCAAAGACTAACCAAAACCTCAGGAACATACATAACCTCAACCCTTACTCCCTCCAGCATTGACGAAAGACGCAACGTCGGCTTCCTCCTGAAGTACCGCCCCCCATGCACCGGAGAACTCGTCCGGGTAAACACCCGCTCTCTGAGGAACACCTTCACGAAGCCCATGGGAGAATACCGCGACCACAGTGGCTCGGACACCCACTCAGAAGCCGCTGCGCCTTCCGTCGACGCCGCCGCCACATCTTCGACCTCAGCGGCTCGCATGATGGCTTTCAAGGCGCCCGCCGACGGCGAGGACAGCGAGGTGGATCTTGTGAAGAGTGTGTGCCAAGCGATTGTTAATGCGTGTGCAAAGCAAAGACCTGCTCTCTCCATGGAGACATTTGTGGAGAGCAAGGACGTTATCGGATTGGCGGAGGCGAGGAAGAGCACAGGGCTATTGGAGCAGTGGGGGTACAATCTGAGGAAGTTGGTGTGGGCTTGATTGAGCGGGCGAAGTAGATAGGTTAGGGAGCTGGGTAGCTTCTGGTGCACATGTGTTTTTTTTCCCCCATATTTCTTCTTTTCTCCTTTCCCCGTTCTTCTCTAATGAAGGCCACACGTGCGATAATCTGTAGAAAACCGGAGGAGAAAGAAGTGACGGGGAGAGAGAAAGGGCGTTTCTGTTTTGTTTGGGAACTTTGGTATAATTGTCTCGAGTGATTGCCCGTGAGGGTGCACGAAAATTCCCAAAATACCTGGCACCATAGCTTAACCAGCTCTTCACCTTGTCCCCGCCCGAGCCCATAGAGCCTATATCCATACCGTCGTGACTGCCGCGCCGTATACATTCGTCCACTGCTAGCCCAACTCGGGCCCCATCATCCATCCATTCCCTTGCCCTGCCTTTCCATCGTGGCTATCGTAATGTGTAAGGAAGGTAAAAAAATACCATCTCCCGACCCTACGGATACCCCCCCAGCGGCCAACCAGCCCCACCCGCATCGATAGCTCCGATAAAATACACACCACAAGACACCGCTCTCCTCCCCACCCCTCCCTCCTCTTCCCGCAATCTACGTTTCTCCTTCTGCCCTCCCCACGAGCATGATGGCACACTAAGCCAAGCCAGCCCCGAACAGCAAGAAAATCAACCAAAAAATCTACAGACCTACAAACAACCACAAGAATCAACGTCAAATGCGTGTTTTGTGGACTAGAAAATATATGAAAATGGATGATGGGTGAAGACGCATCATGTCAGGCGGGGGCACATAAAAGGGGCACAAAGAAAGAAGAGGAATTCGCTAATTAACAGAGTTTAATGGTTTTGATGATTGGATTAGATTCAATTGGTGTTTGGGTTGGGTTGGGTGAGGGGCGGGGAACTTTATGGGAAATAGAAAGGGGGAAAAAAGAAAAAGACATAGGAAATCATGTGATCGCTTGCGGGATGATGCGGCTATATGGTGATTGGAAGCTGGGGTAATTGGTGATGGGGGAAGGGGAAATCCGATGCTATGGGAAGGGAAAAAGCGGAAAACAGGGAATACAAAGATAGGAGCCTGTCTTCAACAAACAAAACCGATCCATCTAAAAAAAAGGGAGATACAAAAAAAATTGACGGGATGGGAATGAGAAGGGTTAAAGCAAAGGGAAGAGGGAAGGGGGAAAAAAATAGAGCCTTACGCATTTTCAGAAATCTCATCTGGTATGAAAAACAGATTTGGACTTCTGTAGCGTGGTCATCATTACCAACAGATAATAGCCTTGACGGAATAAGAAAAGGGAGGGAAAAGGAAAAAAGAGGAGAGGCTTATAGAAACGACGAACTCCCCCCATGAACCAAGTTGAGAAACACAAACATATGAAAAATGAGAAGCCTATGCCTAATTTGAAAATGATCAGCCCACAGAATTATAAGTCCACCGTCTAAGAAAAGACGAGTATAATCCCCAAGCCATCTTTATTTCTATTCCAGCAAATAGAGACCATCTCCATCGCGGCCTTCTGTTAAACGTCTAAGAGGGCTGGTTTTGTTGGCGCTTGACCTGCTCCCGAGTCCATCTGGCTGTCTCAGTAGTTCTAGGAGCGTATTCGCGGTTTAACCGAGTCTCCTTAATCATCGCATTAATCCAATCCGCCTTAAAGTACTGAGCAATTTCACCATTGGGAAATGCATCCGCCAAATCCCTGGATGATGTAAGCCCGAAGATTCATATTTGTTTGTAAACGAATAACGTACCCGAAGACACCCATGGCTGATCTCATCAGATTCTCGGTCTTGTTAGGGTCAGCGTTAATTGCTGAGAGGAACCCAAAGATATGTTGAACGTATGGCGCAAGGAGCTGAGCTGTTGCAAAGGTTAGATTCGGTCAAAACGCCCCGAGGATGAGACTGGGTAGATTGCAGGTGGCTTACTCTTGTCTCCAGACTTGAGGGCGATAATTATACCATCGTAAGCATCCATGATACCCTCACGAAGAGAAATAACGTATTCCACCATCTCGTAGTTGCTATCGGGCGTAGGGGAGATAGAAGCAGCTTGTTGGAGCACACCCATAACGACTTGGAGATAAGTTTCGAAGTGGCCCCCTATAGCTTGAGCAACATCGCCGAAACATTGCAAAATAGCAGGCTTGAATTGCTGACTTAAGGTATTACTCTGCGATGATGGTAAGTGCCATAACAGAGGATTACGTTTAGTGGGTAAACAAACCTGGAGGTTGTTGAGTAGGTGATTCATGAAACTATCACAGTAAGGGGCTACTTTGTCGCCTATTGAACGAGAAACGTCGCTCACTAGGCCAATAGCCACAGAGCAAAGCTGTTGCTCTTCCTGGTTGCTCAATGCATTAAATAGGAAAGGTGCAAATGCTTCCATATACTTGGTGAAGTCCTCTTCAAGGGCATTTGCCATCGCCCCAACCGTGCCAAAGATAGCATCCGGGACAGAGGAATTGGGCGGTAGCATACTGAGGATCTGGAGAAGGATTCGCATAATACGATCTGCTTGGGGCATGATCTCTTTCTCCAAACGTTGAACGATACTCTGGAGTGCCCGTTAGCCAACGTTTACACATTGATACTAGTTTTGATGGGTAACCTACTCCCATAACTACTGTCAAGCTTGTCTGCATTTCCTCCAAAGTAATACGGTCATCAGGACTAACGATTTGGTTTTGGAGCTGAATGGTCTTTTCTAGTCGCTCTATAATGACAGTACATAGTTGCGCGATCGATGGCAGTTCATCTTGACCGACGTTAGTGATGAAAGAGTTAAGTACTTCATAACAAGCTGTTCGTAGTTGGTTGTCTGCATCTGGCCTGCATAATTATGATATGTCAGAATTGTCTTACCTATGAATCGATCGATAAGGAGTGGGAACCGGGCTAGAAATAGTGAACATACCTCTCAGTGGCGGCAAGTAAAGCGCTCACACTATCCTTGAAGTACTTTGACAATGGGTTTTCCTCCCCTTCGCTATCGATACCAAATCTCTCTGCCAGATTCATTAAAGCCCAACAGCAAGAACTAGCCATTTTGGGGCTGTCTTTGAGGCCAGAAAACAACGCCTGGATTAGGCTTGGTAGGTGCAGTTCGGGATCAATAGCCGTTCCACAGCAGTCGCATATTCTTCCAAGAGCGTATGCAGCGGAATCTTTGACCATTAAAACCTTATCATCCATCATTCCTACAAGTATCGGCAAAGCCTGCTTAACAAGGGGGTCCAAAAGTTTGATGTCAGGCCCCTCCATGATTGCTCCGAATGCTGAAACAGCGGCGTCTCTCAAACGCCAGTTCTCGTGTCTTAAATTCTGTTCCACAAATGCCAATACATGCTGGATAACAAACCCACCAACACAGGCAGAGTACAATTGTAGGCACTGATAAGCGGCGCGGGAGACGTTGTATTCGTCGTCTCCAGCGTCTTCGTCTTGCTTAGTAAGGAGTTCCAGTAATACAGGGACAACCTCGGGGGTTGCAATTCGAGCGAAATTGAAAAATGGCCGAAGCTCGGACCCCCCCTCAGCTTGATACTGCGAGATATTAGGATTTAAGTAGATGTAATTTGGCCCGCATTTCCCGCTTACCTGAGCGTTATCGTCTTCGATCGCAGACTCCTCTTCACACACTGTGCACCAGAATTCAATAGCTAATTTAGCAACTTCCTCCTCGTCATGTTTCATCCCAACAATGGTGAGACCAAATAGAGCCTTCTCCATATAAAATTTCATTTTGTCGTAGTAGAGACTCATGATCCTATTTAGGCAACCGAAGGCTGCCTGCTGTATCCTGAAGTCATCACTTTGGGTTGCTTCGCAAATAACCTGCATGATATAATTTCGCTCCCCATCATTGTCGAAGTTCGTTCTGACGAACTCAAGAGAATCACCTAAAGCCACCATAGCCGCAAACCGTACATCATTGTTGGACTCCTCTTTCCGAGCGCCCTGGACTACAGCGGTAAGGATCGCATTCGAGTGTTGATTCAAACTCTCCCGAAGATCAGGATCGTCCGATTCACAAATATAGCCAATAGTAGTCAACGAGGATTGCTTCAAACTATCAGAACCCTCCCCAACATTCTGCACTAACGCAGCCATCAATTCGCTCCATTGATTCTGGGGCAGTTCAATAGCTGCAATAGCTGCAATGAGCTGAGCAGCAGAGGTCCCTGCGCGATTGTTGTTTGATGCAAGTGTTCGAAGTGAATTTTCCTTCACTTGGGCCTTTATAGTGGGGTCCACCTGTGAAATCCATTTTTGTTGCACTTCAAGCAAACGTGTTCGTTCTCTAGCGGTAAGAGCGTTCTTCAGAGCAATACCAGCAGCGCTTCGAATGAACGGTTCTGTTTCTTCATTGGCGAGTTCCGCCGAAAGCATTTGAAGATATTCAGGCTGTAGTCGATAGAAAGTTAGATTACTTTGATCATAAAGGATATGTATAATGAGCGGGGATGGATAAACGTACGAAATGTTGAGAGGCAGCACTTGAAAGTTGTTGTTCAGCGGCATTACGAATCGTGGCATCTACAACGAAAACGGAAGGGTTAATATCTCTCTAGTGGGGGAAAAGATTGTAACTGTGTGTGACTTGCCCCCAGAGAGGGTGTTGGCCAACACCTCGGAAACATTCATGGTTGCGGTTGGTTGTGTTCGAGATGAGGATGAGTGGATGAGATGAGAGGTGGTAGTAGTGGTAGTGTTGTTTAGATGAGAAAATGGATGACAACAGGATTCGAAGGAGGGAAACTAAGCGGTCAAGAGTCGAGGAAGAAGGAGTGATAAAACCGTGGTGTCGTCTACTGAAAGAAGCACGAGGCTGTCACTAAGAGGGAAAATAAGTTGGACCTCGAAGGTTTGACGCGGCCACAACAAATGCCTTGTAAAGCAAGTGATGTTACACAACGTTCAAGTAGCAGCTGGACAATCTGAGATTGTTCCCTGGAATCTGGCACAGTCCACGATCA
>Ga0307509_10003616_pt1 | contig 23221 bp, 34 predicted proteins | sample 10_EM_MG_FD_202245 | JGI IMG/M metagenome (GOLD analysis project Ga0307509, IMG submission 202245) | Populus trichocarpa ectomycorrhiza microbial communities from riparian zone in the Pacific Northwest, United States - 10_EM | ecosystem: Host-associated > Plants > Roots > Unclassified | place... | reverse complement strand
AGCATGCTGCAACCTGCACGCAGAAAATACCGCAAGGAACAGAAGGGCCGCAACACCGGCGTCGCCACCCGTGGCGCGAACGTGTCGTTCGGCGACTTCGGCCTGAAGGCGACCGAGCGCGGCCGTCTGACGGCGCGCCAGATCGAAGCCGCACGTCGCGCGATTTCGCGTCACGTGAAGCGCGGCGGCCGCATCTGGATCCGCATCTTCCCGGACAAGCCGATCTCGCAGAAGCCGGCCGAAGTCCGCATGGGCAACGGCAAGGGCAACCCGGAGTACTACGTGGCTGAGATTCAGCCGGGCAAGGTGCTCTATGAAATCAACGGCGTCGCTGAAGAGCTGGCCCGCGAAGCGTTCACCCTGGCTGCAGCGAAGCTGCCGCTGAAGTGCACGTTCGTGATGCGCCAGGTCGGCGCCTGAGGAGCACATTCATGAAAGCATCTGAACTCCGCGCCAAGGACGTCGACGGCCTGAAGAAGGAAGTCGCCGACCTGCTGAAGGCCCATTTCGGCCTGCGCATGCAAAAGGCCACGCAGCAACTGAGCAATCACACGCAGCTGGGCAACACGCGCCGCGACATCGCACGTGCCAAGACTGTCCTGGCGCAAAAGAAGAAAGAGGCCGCGAAATGAGCGAGCAGCAAGTCACCGCAGCAACGCCGGCCGTCAAGGCGAAGAACACCCGCACGCTGGTCGGCAAGGTCGTCAGCGACAAGCGTTCGAAGACCATCACGGTGTTGATCGAGCGTCGTACCAAGCACGAGCTGTACGGCAAGATCGTCGCCCGTTCCAGCAAGTACCACGCCCACGACGAAAAGGGCGAGTACAAGCTGGGCGACGTGGTCGAGATCGCCGAAACGCGTCCGATCTCGAAGACCAAGTCGTGGGTCGTGACCCGCCTCGTCCAGAAGGCGATCGTGGTCTAAACCACTGCGCCTCACCAAACGGTCGGAACGCTGGAATACTCTGGCGCCCGGCCGTTTTTCACTTCCACAGCACCAGGAGAAGCACATGTTGAAAGTTGGCGACAAGCTGCCCGCGGGCAGCCTTTCCGAATTCGTCGAAGTCGAAGGCAATGGTTGCGCCATCGGCCCGAACACCTTTGATCTGGAAAAAGCCACCGCCGGCAAGAAGATCGCCGTGTTCGCGCTGCCCGGTGCCTACACGCCGACCTGCTCGGCCAAGCATGTGCCCGGCTATGTCGAGAACGCGGACGCGCTCAAGGCGGCCGGTGTCGACGAGATCTGGTGCGTGTCGGTCAACGACGCCTTCGTGATGGGTGCCTGGGGACGCGACCAGCACACCGCCGGCAAGGTCCGCATGATGGCCGACGGCAGTGCCGACTTCACCAAGGCGACCGGCTTGACGCTGGACCTGACCACACGCGGCATGGGCTTGCGCTCGAACCGCTATTCGATGCTGGTCGTCGATGGCGTCGTCAAGACGCTGAATGTCGAAGGCCCCGGCAAGTTCGAGGTCAGCGACGCCGGCACGATGCTGAAGCAAGCCAAGGAAGTGCTCGCATAAGACCGTTGACGCAGCGCGCAAAAGTGCTGCATAATCTAAGACTTCGCCGAAATTGGCTGCCGGCTCGATCGAGTGGGCGTCAATTTCGGATCTGACGATTCTTTGCCCGAACGGGCCCAAGACTGAATGCCGACACTGGGAAACCAGGGGCGCTCAAGTTGGGGACAGGACAACATGATTCAAATGCAATCGCGGCTCGACGTCGCGGACAACACTGGCGCGAAATCCGTCATGTGCATCAAGGTGCTGGGCGGCTCCAAGCGTCGCTACGCCGGCATCGGCGACGTGATCAAGGTCAGCGTCAAAGAAGCTGCGCCGCGCGCTCGCGTGAAGAAGGGCGAGGTTTACAGCGCCGTCGTCGTTCGCACCGCCAAGGGCGTGCGCCGCCAGGACGGCTCGCTCGTCAAGTTCGACGGCAATGCCGCCGTGCTGCTGAACGCTAAGCTCGAGCCGATCGGCACGCGCATCTTCGGGCCCGTGACGCGCGAGCTGCGCACCGAGCGCTTCATGAAGATCGTGTCGCTGGCACCTGAAGTTCTCTAAGCCAAGGTAGATCAGGCCATGAACAAGATTCGCAAAGGCGACCAAGTCATCGTGTTGACCGGTCGTGACAAGGGCAAGCGCGGTGCAGTGTTGCAGCGCGTCGACGAAGAGCGCATCGTCGTCGAAGGCGTGAACGTGGTGAAGAAGCACGTCAAGCCGAACCCGATGAAGGGCACGACCGGCGGCGTCGTCGACAAGACCTTGTCGATCCACCAGTCGAATGTCGCCATTTTCAACGCAGCCACCGGCAAGGCCGACCGCGTCGGCATCAAGCTCCTCGCTGACAACAAGAAGGTTCGCGTCTTCAAGTCGTCCGGCGACGAGATCAAGGCCTAAGAGGTTCCCATGGCTAAACAACAAGCAGCAAGCTCCGCCGCGCCGAAGGTGGCTCGCCTCCAGGCGATCTACCGCGATTCGATCACGCCCGCGCTGGTCGAGAAGTTCGGCTACAAGTCGCCGATGCAGGTGCCGCGCATCACCAAGATCACGCTCAACATGGGTGTGAGCGAAGCAGTGTCGGACAAGAAGGTCATGGACCACGCGGTCAGCGACCTGACCAAGATCGCCGGCCAGAAGCCCGTGGTGACCAAGTCGAAGAAGGCGATCGCCGGCTTCAAGATTCGCGATGGTGTGCCCATCGGTTGCATGGTCACGCTGCGTGGCGTGCAGATGTATGAATTCCTGGATCGCTTCGTGACGATCGCGCTGCCCCGTGTGCGCGACTTCCGCGGCATCTCGGGTCGTGCGTTCGATGGCCGTGGCAACTACAACATCGGCGTCAAGGAACAGATTATCTTCCCGGAAGTTGATTACGACAAGATCGACGTGCTGCGTGGCCTGAACATCAGCATCACGACGACGGCGAAGAACGACGAAGAAGCCAAGGCGCTTCTGACCGCGTTCAAGTTCCCGTTCAAGAACTGAAGGACCGCAAACGTGGCCAAGACCTCCCTCATTCAGCGCGAACTCAAGCGCACGCAACTGGTTGCCAAGTACGCCAAGAAGTACGCGGAACTCAAGGGCACTGCCAACGACGCGAAGAAGTCCGACGAAGAGCGCTATGCCGCTCGCCTCGAACTGCAGAAGCTCCCGCGCAACGCCTACCCGACGCGCCAGCGCAACCGCTGCGAGCTGACGGGTCGCCCGCGTGGCACCTTCCGCAAGTTCGGTCTCGGCCGCAACAAGATTCGCGAACTGGCGTTCAAGGGTGACATCCCTGGCGTCGTCAAGGCCAGCTGGTAATTCAGCCGACCTGATCAGGAGATAAATCCATGAGCATGAGTGATCCTATCGCCGACATGCTGACCCGCATCCGCAACGCGCAGATGGTTCAGAAGGTCAGTGTGGTGATGCCGGCGTCGAAGCTGAAGACCGCGATCGCGGAAGTGTTGAAGGCCGAAGGCTATATCGACAACTTCGCAGTGCGCGATGCCGAAAGCAAGCCGCAACTCGAAATCGCCTTGAAGTACTACGCCGGCAAGCCGGTCATCGAGCACATCGAGCGCGTCAGCCGCCCGGGCCTGCGCGTGTACAAGGGCCGCCACGACATTCCGAACGTCAAGAACGGTCTGGGTGTGGCCATCGTGACCACGCCCAAGGGCGTGATGACGGACCGCAAGGCGCGCCAGGCCGGTATCGGCGGCGAAGTGCTCTGCTACGTCGCCTAAAGGAGAGATCGAAATGTCTCGCGTAGGAAAGATGCCGCTGCCACTGCCCAAGGGCGTGGACGTGTCGGTGGGCGCTGAGCAGATCAGCGTCAAGGGCTCGCTCGGCACGCTGGTGCGTCCGGCCAGCGGCCTGGTCACGGTCAAGAACGAAGACGGCAAGCTGCTGTTCGCTCCGGCGAACGAATCGGTCGAGGCCGATGCAATGTCGGGCACGATGCGCGCGCTGGTCGCGAACATGGTCAACGGCGTCAGCAGGGGCTTCGAGAAGAAGCTGTCGCTGGTCGGCGTGGGCTTCCGTGCCGCCGCGACTGGCAGCAAGCTGAACCTGCAGATCGGTTTCTCGCACCCGGTGGCCAAGGACATGCCTGAAGGTGTGAAGGTGGCTTGCCCGACGCAGACCGAGATCGTCATCACCGGTTCCGACCGCCAGGTCGTGGGCCAGATCGCTGCCGAAGTTCGCGCGATCCGCCCGCCCGAGCCCTACAAGGGCAAGGGCATCCGGTATGTCGGCGAAAAGGTCGTCATCAAAGAGACCAAGAAGAAATAAGGGGCGCATGACATGTCACTGAACAAAAAAGATCAGCGCGTTCGTCGCTCCCGCCAGACCCGTGCCCGCATTGCGGTGCAACGCGTCGCGCGCCTGTCGGTGTACCGCACCAACCTGCACATCTACGCCAGCGTCATCTCCGACGACGGCGCCAAGGTGCTGGCCAGCGCCTCGACCGCCGAAGCCGACATCCGCAAGGAACTCGGCGCGGCGGGCAAGGGTGGCAACGTCGCTGCTGCCGCGATCATCGGCAAGCGCATCGCCGAAAAGGCGAAGGCTGCCGGCATCGACAAGGTCGCGTTCGACCGCGCCGGTTTTGCGTACCACGGCCGCGTCAAGGCGCTGGCCGAAGCCGCTCGCGAAGCCGGCCTGCAGTTCTAAGGAATCAAGATGGCAAAGTTTCAACCCCGGGTTCAAGACGAAGGTCGTGACGACGGTCTGAAGGAAAAGATGATCGCGGTGAACCGCGTCACCAAGGTGGTGAAGGGCGGCCGCACGCTGTCGTTCGCCGCACTCACGGTCGTCGGCGATGGTGACGGCCGCATCGGCATGGGCAAGGGCAAGGCGAAGGAAGTTCCCGTCGCCGTGACCAAGGCCATGGACTCGGCCCGCCGCAACATGCTCAAGGTCTCGCTGAAGAACGGCACCATCCACCACAAGGTGGTTGGCGAGCACGGCGCTTCGCACGTCCTGATGGCACCGGCACCGGCCGGTACCGGCATCATTGCCGGCGGCCCGATGCGCGCGGTGTTTGAGGTGATGGGCGTGACCGACATCGTCTGCAAGAGCCTGGGCTCGTCGAACCCGTACAACCTGGTTCGCGCCACGCTCGACGCGCTGAAGAACTCGACCACGCCGGCGGAAGTCGCTGCCAAGCGCGGCCTGACGGTTGAAGAACTCTTCAGCTGATCGGAGAACGAATCATGACGACCAAGCAAACAGTCAAGATCAAGCTGGTTCGCAGCATCAACGGGACCCGCGAGTCGCATCGTGCGACCGTGCGCGGCCTGGGTCTGCGCAAGCTCAACAGCGAGTCGACGCTTGAAGACACGCCCGCGGTGCGCGGCATGATCAACAAGGTCTCGTACCTGGTCAAGGTGCTCTGAAGCACCCCAAGGACAAGCACATGGAACTCAACACCATCAAGCCGGCCTCTGGCTCCAAGCACGCCAAGCGTCGCGTGGGTCGCGGCATCGGCTCCGGCCTGGGCAAGACCGCCGGCCGTGGCCACAAAGGCCAGAAGTCGCGTTCGGGCGGCTACCACAAGGTCGGCTTCGAAGGCGGCCAGATGCCGCTGCAGCGTCGTCTGCCCAAGCGTGGCTTTAAGTCGCATCTGCTGAAGTACAACGCCGAAGTGTCGTTGACCGACCTCGAGCGCCTGGGCGCGGCCGAAGTCGACATCCTGACGCTGAAGCAGGCCGGCCTGGTCGGTGAGCTGATCAAGGTCGTCAAGGTCATCAAGGCGGGCGAACTCAAGGCCAAGATCGTGCTCAAGGGCATAGGCGCGACCGCCGGTGCGAAGGCCGCGATCGAAGCGGCCGGCGGCTCGGTCGCTTGAATCCGGGCTGACCCCTCCCACATCGGATCACAGTGGCAACCAACTCGAATCAGCTGGCCAAGAGCGGCAAGTTCGGCGACCTGCGTCGCCGCTTGACGTTCCTGTTGCTCGCGCTCGTGGTTTACCGCGTGGGCGCGCACATCCCTGTGCCCGGCATCGACCCGAACCAGCTCGCCCAGCTCTTCAAGAGCCAGGCCGGTGGCATCCTGAGCCTGTTCAACATGTTCTCGGGCGGCGCGCTGTCGCGCTTCACGGTCTTCGCGCTGGGGATCATGCCGTACATCTCGGCGTCGATCATCATGCAGTTGATGACCTACGTCGTGCCCTCGCTCGAGGCACTGAAGAAGGAAGGCGAATCGGGTCGCCGCAAGATCACGCAGTACACGCGTTACGGCACGCTGGGTCTGGCGCTGTTTCAGGCGCTGGCGATCGCGACGGCACTCGAAGGCTCGCCGGGCCTGGTGATCTCGCCGGGGTTTGGCTTCCGCCTCACCGCGGTCGTCAGCCTGGTCGCCGGCACGATGTTCCTGATGTGGCTGGGTGAGCAGATCACCGAGCGCGGTCTGGGCAACGGCATCTCGATCCTGATCTTCGGCGGCATCGCCGCCGGCCTGCCAGGCGCGTTGGGTCAGTTCGCCACACTCGTCGGCCAGGGCTCGATGAGCATCGTCGCCGCGCTGTTCGTCACCGCGCTGGTGGTGGCCACGACCTTCGCGGTGGTGTTCGTCGAACGCGGCCAGCGCAAGATCCTCGTGAACTACGCGAAGCGCCAGGTCGGCAACAAGGTCTATGGCGGCCAGTCGTCGCACCTGCCGCTGAAGCTGAACATGTCGGGCGTGATCCCGCCGATCTTCGCCTCAAGCATCATCTTGCTGCCGGCCACGGCCGTCGGCTGGTTCGCGACCGGCGAGAGCTTCCGTTGGCTGAAGGATGTGGCCGATCTGCTGCGCCCCGGTCAGCCGATCTACGTGATGCTGTATGCCGCGGCCATCGTGTTCTTCTGCTTCTTCTACACGGCGCTGGTGTTCAACAGCCGCGAGACCGCAGACAACCTGAAGAAGAGCGGCGCGTTCATTCCGGGCATCCGTCCGGGGGACCAGACGGCGCGTCACATCGACAAGATTCTCTCGAGGCTCACGCTGGCCGGTGCGATCTACATCACGCTGGTCTGTCTGCTGCCCGAGTTCCTGGTGATCAAGTACAACGTGCCGTTCAATTTCGGCGGCACCTCGCTCCTCATCATCGTCGTCGTGACGATGGACTTCTGGGCGCAAGTCCAGAGTTATGTGATGAGCCAGCAGTACGAGTCATTGCTGAAAAAAGCCAATTTCAAGGCGAGCTGAAGCGACATGGCCAAAGACGATGTCATTCAGATGCAGGGCGAGATTCTCGAGAATCTGCCCAACGCCACGTTCAGAGTGAAGCTGGAAAACGGGCACGTCGTGCTCGGCCACATCTCCGGCAAGATGCGCATGCACTACATCCGCATCCTGCCAGGTGACAAGGTCACGGTTGAGTTGACGCCCTACGATCTGAGCCGTGCTCGCATCGTGTTCCGGGCCAAGTGAAGGTTTAGGAGAAGAGAATGAAAGTCGCAGCATCGGTCAAGAAAATGTGCCGCAATTGCAAGGTGATCCGTCGCAAGGGCGTCGTGCGCGTCATTTGCACCGACCCGCGTCACAAGCAGCGTCAAGGCTAAGAGAGAACGAACATGGCACGTATTGCTGGTATCAACATTCCGCCGCACAAGCACACCGAAATCGGTCTGACTTCGATCTACGGCATCGGCCGCACCACGGCGCAGAAGATCTGCACCAAGAGCGGCGTTCCGTTCGACCGCAAGGTCAAGGACCTGACCGACGCCGATCTGGAAAAGATCCGCGAAGAAATCGGCCGCATGACGATCGAAGGCGACCTGCGTCGCGAAATGTCGATCAACATCAAGCGTCTGATGGACCTGGGTTGCTATCGTGGCTTCCGCCATCGCCGTGGCCTGCCGGTTCGCGGCCAGCGCACCAAGACGAATGCACGCACCCGCAAGGGCCCGCGCAAGTCTGGCGTCGTGAAGAAGTGATCTGACGGTTCATCGTCGCATCGCATCTACAGATTGAAGAGATTCGCCAAAGAAGGTCAACATGGCTAAAGCACCCGTCAACACCGCCGCCCAGCGCGTGCGCAAGAAAGTCCGCAAGAACGTTGCGGACGGTGTCGCGCACGTTCACGCGTCGTTCAACAACACGATCATCACCATCACCGATCGTCAGGGCGGCGCGCTGTCCTGGGCTTCGAGTGGTGGCCAGGGTTTCAAGGGCTCGCGCAAGAGCACGCCGTTCGCTGCGCAGGTCGCGGCCGAAGTGGCGGGCCGTGCGGCTCAAGACCAAGGCATCAAGAACCTCGACGTGCGGATCAAGGGCCCCGGCCCGGGTCGTGAGTCGTCGGTGCGCGCGCTGGCTTCGCTCGGCATCCGCATCAACTCGATCTCCGACGTGACGCCGGTGCCGCACAACGGCTGCCGTCCGCAAAAGCGCCGTCGCATCTGAGGTCGACTGTTTTCGTCGTCGGCGAGGCCTTTGTGGCGTCGCCGACTTTTTCGCTTCTGTCGATCGATAGCATCGGCAGAAACTGAAGCCCACCGTCTGAGCGCACACAACAACACTCGCCAGACTCGCGCAAGCTGACTTCTCTTACCCAAGAGCGGCCTGCGTCAGATTGAACAAAGGACATCAACGTGGCACGTTACCTCGGCCCCAAGGGCAAACTTTCCCGCCGTGAAGGCACCGACCTGTTCCTGAAGAGCGCCCGCCGCCCGATCGGGGACAAGGTCAAGTTCGACAGCAAGCCGGGCCAGCATGGCCGCACCTCCGGCACCCGCACCTCCGACTTCGGTCTGCAGCTGCGCGAGAAGCAGAAGGTCAAGCGCATGTACGGCATCCTGGAGCGTCAGTTCCGCCGCTACTTCGCCGAGGCCGAGCGCCGCAAGGGCAACACCGGTGCCAACCTGCTGATGCTGCTCGAATCGCGTCTGGACAACGTCGTCTACCGCATGGGCTTCGGCTCGACGCGCGCGGAAGCCCGTCAACTCGTCTCGCACAAGGGCATCACGGTGAACGGCGAAGTCGTCAACATCGCGTCCTTCCTGGTCAAGGTCGGTGACACCGTCGCCGTGCGCGAAAAGGCGAAGAAGCAATTGCGCGTCACCGAGTCGGTGAAGCTGGCCGAAGGCCAGGGCATGCCGAACTGGGTGACCGTGGACGCCGCCAAGCTCGAAGGCATCTTCAAGAAGACGCCAGACCGCGACGAATTCGGTGCCGACATCAAGGAAGCGCTGATCGTCGAACTGTATTCCAGGTAATGACGACAGCGGGGTGCCGGCCTTCGCCGACACCCCTTCTCGGCTATTGGTTCGCTGTGCTTTGCCGGGCACGCAGCGAACGGCACCCCGCCCGGCGCTGTCCATCAGCCTTATCGGTGTAACGAGCCGAGGGTATTGAGACCAACAGGACTTCAATGCAAACCAATCTGCTGAAACCCAAAGCCATCAATGTGGAGCCGCTCGGCGGCAACCGCGCCAAGGTCACGCTCGAGCCCTTCGAGCGCGGCTACGGCCACACGCTGGGCAACGCACTGCGCCGCGTGCTGCTGTCGTCGATGATCGGCTACGCACCTACCGAGGTGACGATTGCCGGCGTGCTGCACGAGTACTCGGCCATCGACGGCGTGCAGGAAGACGTGGTTCACATCATGCTGAACCTCAAGGGCGTGGTGTTCCGCCTGCACAACCGCGATGAAGTGACGCTGGTCCTGCGCAAGGAAGGCGAAGGCCCGGTCACGGCCGGCGACATCCAGACCCCGCACGACGTCGAGATCATCAACCCCGAGCACGTCATCGCGCACCTGTCGCACGGCGGCAAGCTCGACATGCAGATCAAGGTCGAGAAGGGCCGCGGCTATGTGCCGGGCACGATGCGCCGCTATGGCGACGAGCCGACCAAGTCGATCGGCCGCATCGTGTTGGACGCGTCGTTCTCGCCGGTCGCCCGCGTGAGCTACACCGTCGAATCGGCCCGCGTCGAACAGCGCACCGACCTCGACAAGCTGGTGATGGAGATCAACACCAACGGCGCGATCACGCCCGAGGAAGCGATCCGCAATTCGGCCAAGATCCTGGTCGAGCAGATGATGGTGTTCGCGCAGCTCGAAGGCGAGATCAGCACGTTTGCTGACGCGCCGGTGGCCCGCAACACGCAGTTCGATCCGATCCTGCTGCGCCCGGTCGACGAGCTCGAGCTGACGGTGCGTTCCGCGAACTGCCTGAAGGCCGAGAACATCTACTACATCGGCGACCTGATCCAGCGCACCGAAACCGAGCTGCTGAAGACCCCGAACCTGGGTCGCAAGTCGCTCAACGAAATCAAGGAAGTGCTGGCGTCGCGCGGGCTCACGCTCGGCGCACGCCTCGAGAACTGGCCGCCCCAGGGCCTGGACAAGCGGTAATCCGCTTCGCTCAAACAGAAAAGACGGCTGAAGCCGTCATCGGATGACAAACACGCGAAGCGTGTTTGATCGTGCAAGCCCCGGTACCTGACACGGCCGGGGTTCAATAAGTTAGTCAAAAGGAAACCGCACCATGCGTCACCGTCACGGACTTCGCAAACTCAACCGCACCAGCGAGCACCGCCAAGCGATGCTGCGCAACATGTGCAACTCGCTGCTGCAGCACGAAGCGATCAAGACCACGGTCCCCAAGGCCAAGGAACTGCGCCGCGTCGTCGAGCCGCTAATCACGCTCGCGAAAGAAGCCACGCTCGCGAACCGCCGCCTGGCCTTCAACCGCCTGCGCGACCGCGATGTCGTCACCAAGCTCTTCAACGAGCTGGGCCCGCGCTACAAGGCGCGCCCGGGCGGCTACACCCGCATCCTGAAGATGGGCTTTCGCGTCGGCGACAACGCACCGATGGCCTTCGTCGAACTGGTCGATCGCCCGGAACTTGCGGCGACCGAAGCCAAGGCGGACGAGTAATCCGTCGCGACATCGCGTCCAAGGGCCGGCTTTTGCTGGCCCTTTTCCGTTGATGGATGCGGCAAACTCCGAGCAGCATCAAGGTCATCCGGTCGGCGCTAAGCTCCTGTCAAATGCGCAAGCAATTCATGTTCAGTCTCTGGTGGCGGCTCGCCGCGTTCGCATTGATGCTCGTCGGTGCGCAAGCGGCGCGTGCGGCCGACGAGTTTCTCGACCCGGAGGTCGCCTTCAAGCTCCAGGCAAAGGCGCTCGACGAGCGCAGCGTCGAGGTCGTGTTCACTGCCGAGCCGGGCTACTACCTGTACCGCGAGGCCTTCAAGTTCGAGGCCGTTGGCGCGACGCTGGGCGCGCCCGTGCTGCCCGCCGGCAAGACCAAGTTCGACGAGACCTTCCAGAAGAACGTCGAGACCTATCGTGATGTCGTGCGCATCACGATTCCTGTGCAGCAGGCGCCGGCCCGCTTCCAGTTGCTGGTCACGAACCAGGGGTGCGCCGACAAGGGCTTGTGCTACCCGCCGATGCAACGCGGCATCGAAGTCGCGCTGACGGGCTTTGGTGGTGACGGCGCGATGCGGGTGCTGACCGCCAGCCAGACCGAGGCGGCGCAAACCCGGGCTTCGACGAGCAAGCCCTCCGATGCGGCCCAGGTCACGCCCTCGGCGGCCGGCAACGACCTGCTCGACGGCGCACTGCGCAGCGGCAAGTTCTGGCCGGTCGTCGGCGTCTTTCTCGTCGCCGGCGTGCTGCTGTCGCTCACGCCCTGCGTGCTGCCGATGCTGCCCATCCTGTCGTCCATCATCGTCGGCCAGGGCACGCGCGTGTCGCGTTGGCGCGGCTTCGCGCTGGCGGTGAGCTATTCGCTCGGCATGGCGCTCGTCTACACCGTGCTGGGCATCGCGGCGGGCCTCGCCGGCGCCGGCCTTGCCGCCGCATTGCAGAACCCGTGGGTGCTGGGCGCGTTCGCGCTCGGACTGGTCGTGCTCGCGATGTCGATGTTCGGCGTCTACGAGTTGCAGCTGCCGGCCGCGTTCACCGATCGGTTCACCGGTGCATCGCAGCGCTTGCCGGGCGGGCGCTTCCTGCCGGTGTTCGTGATGGGTGGCTTGTCGGCGCTGATCGTGAGCCCGTGTGTGGCCGCGCCGCTGGCCGGCGCGCTCGTGTACCTGAGCCAGACCCGCGACGTGGTACTCGGCGGGGCCGCGCTCTTCTCGCTCGCGGCCGGCATGAGCGTGCCGCTGTTGCTGGTCGGCGGCTCGGCGGGTGCCCTGCTGCCGCGCGCCGGCAGCTGGATGAACGAGGTCAAGCGCCTGTTCGGCATCTTGCTGCTGGGTGTTGCTCTGTGGACGGTGCAGTCCGTGTTGCCGGCATCGCTGGCGCTGGCCTTGTGGGGCGCCCTGGCGATCAGTGTCGCGGTGCTGCTGGTCTCCCAGCCCCACGGCCACAAGCATGGCGGCTGGGCGCGAAGCCTGTGGCGGCGCTGTTTTGCGGCCGTGATCGCGGTGATCGGCATGCTGCAGCTAGCCGGTGCGGCGTCGGGCGGCACCGATCCGCTCCAGCCGCTGGCTCACTTGACGCGTCGGGCGGAGAGCAGTGCCTCTGCGTTGCCGATGTTCACGACGCTGCGCAGCGTTGCCGAACTCGACGCGGCCTTGCGCACGGCCGGGCGGCCGGCGATGCTTGATTTCTACGCCGACTGGTGTGTGTCGTGCAAAGAGATGGAGCGCTTCACTTTCACTGATCCGGCGGTTCAACAGAAGCTGCGCGGTGCGCTGCTGCTGAAGGCCGACGTGACCGCGAACAACGCCGATGACCGCGAACTGCTGAAGCGCTTCGGTCTGTTCGGTCCGCCCGGGACGATCTTCTTCGACCCGACCGGACGCGAGGTCGCAGCGGCGCGCATCGTCGGCTTTCAGGACGCTCCCCGGTTTCTGAAGACATTGCAGTCTGCTGGGCTCTGAATTCGGACAACGCCCGACCGCTGTGCTATAGTCGCAGGCTCAGTCGCGAGGTGGAGCAGTCTGGTAGCTCGTTGGGCTCATAACCCAAAGGTCGCAGGTTCAAATCCTGCCCTCGCAACCACAAATTCAATAACAAAAACAACAACTAACGAATTGGCAAACGCCGTCCCTGTGGACGGCGTTTTGCTTTGTGCCCACTGTCGGCGGTCGCCTATAGCTGCGGCCCAGCGCTTTCGGGGCGGTTGGTCGACCGATCTACTCTGAACCTTGACGTTCGCGATGCTCTTCATGCCGACGACTGCCATTTCGAACGGGGGCATGCGATCGCCAACGGGCCGCGGCCGAGGCCGGAGTCCGAACGACTGCAACTGACAGCGGCGAACTCACGCACCCGACCCGTTGCTGCCGATCAGCATGCCACGGCAGACAAACGATCAAGCGGCGCCGCGCCGGGTGCGTATCGCCGAAACGCGCAGTCTGCCACCGCGTGACGTGTCGACAATGAAGGGCAGATTCTGGTGGGTACCTGTCAACGCTTCACGAACCGATAGGCGAAACGATCCGTGTCGCCCTTGATCGAAGGATCGAACACCTTGGTCGAGTGCGGATCGTCACTTCTTGCGAGCATGGTGCTTTGCACGTCCAGTACGAAGCCGACCGCCTCCACCTCCTCACGAACCGATGCAGGCTCAATCCGATGCAGTGACTGCGCGACGCTCGTGCCCAGCCCGACGGCGGCGGCGTGGTCCACGATGACGTAGTACCCGCCGGGCTTCAGCCGCTCGTAGACAGCTCGATTGAACTGGGCCGCCGTCGCGCCCTTGGCCTGCATCAGCGCGGTGTGGAGATCGTGATAGAACAGATGCATCCAAAGAACATCCGCTTGTTGCGTGACCTCCGGCATCGCCACGAGGTCCGCCGAAACGGCTTCCACGTTCTCTCGGCCCGGCTCCGTCGCAAGCGTTCGCATCCGGCCGACCGGATCGTTCTTGAAGTGGGCGACTTCGGCCGGAACGAAGCTGAAGACCCGTCCTTCGGCCCCGACGATGTCGGAGAAGAGACGGGTCCAGTCGCCATCGCCCGGGTAAACGTCGATGACGGTGGAGCCCGCATCGACTCGTGCGAACCGGATCAACTCGGACAGCTTGGATGGGTCGTACATCGGAATCTCCTTTACGGTTGGCATTCGACGAGCGCGGGGCGTGCGAGGGGCGGTCCACGGCGGGGCCACCGTTGATCTGCACTCTCGTACTAGACCTGCGCCATGCCTCCATCGACGGCGAGATCCACACCGGTGATGTAAGAACTCTCGTCAGAGGCGAGGAACGCAACTGCAGCCGCGATTTCCTCGGGGACGCCTCTGCGACCCATCGGGATCTGCGTGGTGAACTGCGCGACCGCCTGCTCGACCTGCTCAGCGGTAAGGCCCGTCGTCGTCGCCAAGGCCGGGGTATCGATTGCTCCGGGACTCACACAATTCACGCGGATGCGGCGGTCCTTCAATTCCAAAGTCCAACCGCGCGAGAAGTTGCGCACAGCCGCCTTGCTCGCAGCGTAAGCAGTAAATCCTGGAAGCCCGAGCACGTTTGAAACCGACGAGTTCAGGATGATCGAACCGCCGTCTTTGAAGAGGGCAAGGGCCTTCTGCACAGTAAAGAACAGCCCCTTCACGTTCACGTCAAAGGTCTGGTCAAAATGCGCCTCAGTGGCTACCGCGAGCGGCGCGATTGTCCCCGCGCCCGCGTTCGCGAAGAGGACGTCGATGTGACCGTGTTTCTCTTTCACGACGGCATAGAGCCGGTCCAGATCTTCCAGGCGCGACACGTCGCCCACGACCGTCGTCACGTTTCTCTTGATGGAGGCGGCAGCCTCCACCAACTCTTTCTCTCGTCGCCCAGTGATCACAACGTGCGCACCTTCTTCCACGAAGCGCTTGGCGGTGGCCAAGCCAATACCGCTGCTCCCGCCCGTGATGACTGCAACCTTGCCTTCTAGTTTCTTCACGATCTTGATCTTTCGTTTGTGGTGTGACGCAGTGCCCTGTTCCGATTGGTACAAAGGCGCTGTACCATCTGGATCGCCGATCCAGATCCAATTTCGCAGCATCCGAACCAGTGATCCAAATATACGGATCGGTGATCCGTTTGTCAAGGAGCCTATGCGAGCCGACGCCCAGAAAAATCGAACCCATCTCCTTGCGGTCGCGCGAGAGGTCATTGCCGAGCAAGGTGTCAACGCGTCCATGCGCGATATAGCACGCCGGGCCGAGGTCGGATTGGCCACGTTGCTTCGTCATTTCCCGACGCGGGAAGCCTTGTTCGAAGCGCTGCTGTGCACACACCTGGATGCATTGGTACAGACGGCAGGCGGACTCGAGAAGTCGGATGCACCCGGTGAGGCGCTCGTTTCATGGTTCCGCGAATGGATGGCGTTCGCGCAGAGCTATCGAGGCGTTGTCGCCATGATGGCAGCCGCCCACACAAACCCGGAGTCCGCTCTTTATGCCGCGTGTGCAGCGGTGCACTCAGCCAGCGCGCGCCTGCTGCTTCGCGCACAGGCCGGCGGGCAGGCGCGCACCGACATGAATGGGGACGACTTGTTCGGCCTGATGTCGGCGCTCGGTTGGCTTGTCGACCTCCCGGCGTTCGCGCCGCGGGCCGATCATCTGTCCCACATCGTCGCCAGCGCCATCTTGCCGAATCTGCCGAGTCACGGCGTCGCCAAGCGACCTGCCAAGCCCGATCGGTGAGGCTTCGCTATGCCGGCCCCGACGCGTCCATCCGCGCGGCCCGCGCCATGGCCTGCGTGTCGATTTGCTCGCGGATCGTCGCCAGCCTGCCGTCCCGAATCGTGATGTCTAGAACCCAGTGGTCCTCGACTGGCTTGTTCGCGGCCTCGATTCTTCCCGTCGCGACGCCGACGACCAGAACACGATTTCCCTGTGCCACGAATTCCGGAGGCTTCGGGTACGGGACATCGCTGTCCTGGTTCAGGGCACCTGTAACCAGTTTGTCCGTCGATCGCACAGCGAGCCGACGTGTCGGTCGACGAGTTCGCACCCTTTGGGCGCCTCGGCCCTGATGTCCAGGACGACACCGCCGCGATTGACGGTTGCCTCGAAGGCTGCCGTGTCGTGTGGCGAGCTTCCCCAATCGAAAACGCCTTGGAAGAGGTTGTACAGGTTGGTGAGAACCCCGCCAGTCACCTGCTCGTCAATTTGATTGACGGCGCCGTCGGACGGTCCGCTCGCTCGGCGGTGGGTCCGGATGCCGTCGGCCCCAAACCCGGATGCGATGAGGGCGCTCGTCGCACTCTCGGCGTCGACCGCGCGGTCGAAGGCAAACAATGCATTCCACATGACTAGCGCCTCGACGACGATGCGCGCGGCCTTGCGGGAACTTTGGCGCCGCTTTTGCGCGGCTCGGACAGTCCGATTGCAATCGCCTGCTTGCGCGAGGTGACCTTGTGTCCCGAGCCGCTCTTCAGCTGGCCATGCTCCTCCTCCTTGATCGTCCGCTGGACCCTTTCCGATGCCCTCTTTCCATATTGAGCCATGAACATCTCCTTGCGCGCGGGCAACTGCCCCGACGGATCATGCTGCGATCGCGGCCAGATCGTGCATATCGGCAGACGTCGTTTTGCCGAGTAGGAGCAGTCCTAGATCGAGACGGCGAACCGGCCTCTTGCTGCGCGCAGCAAATCCCGATCATCCGACTGCGCTGTGCGGCCCGCCTGACGATGTGGCGACAACGAGGAGATTGCACATGAACCTGGGTCCGACGCCTCGAGAAGCGACGACCTCGTCGCTGTGCCACCGTCAGGCGGCCTGGCGCGACGCGTGCGGAGGCACCTCCGGGGAGCCTGGCGGGATCGGCGATGGCGCGGGCAGTTGGCCAACGCGCGCGCCGCGCAACATCTCCTTGAGCCAGGCGACAAGCACTGTCGTGTAGTCGCGCTGGGACGCTTCGGTGGTCAGGCCGTGGTCACTGCCTTCCAGGCAGCGGTACGTGAGCGAGTGGGCATGGATGAACGCTTCGCGATAGCTGGTCAGGACCGGTCGGGGAATGATGGTGTCGTTCTCCGACTCCACCAGCAGCACGTCGCCGTCGAAGGCGCGACATGCCTGAAGCGCACGGTTCGCGGTCGATTCGATCAGGTGGCTGCGGTACGCAACGAGGTCTTGCTGCTGATGCAACTGCAGCTTGGGCAGGTCCCAGCCGCTGTCCTGGTAGAGCGCGGGTGCTCGAAGGGCGAGCCACTTCACCGGACGAATGGTCGCGAGGATCGCGGACAGGTACCCACCGTAGCTGCTGCCGATGACCGCGATCGACGACGTGTCGACATGCGCGCGGGAACTCAGCAAGTCATACGCAGCCACCACGTCGTCAAGATTCTTCGCGCGCGAGACGCTCTCGTACTGGTCGCGCGTTTGCGCATGGCCGCGCAGATCGAACGTGAGGCAGATGCACCCGAGCGCTGAGATCTCGCGGGCCCGGGCGAGATACTGCTCCTGGCTTCCGCCCCAGCCGTGGACGAACAACACGCCCGGGATCAGGGTGCCCGGGGTGATGATGGTCCCGGCAATGGGATCCGAACCGATCGTGATTCGGACGGTTTCTTCGAAAGTGTTCATTCCTCGACCTCGACGTACTTGGTCAGCGGGTGGCCGTGCGCATCGACGCCACGGAAGGTGACCCACGCGAGCGGCGGGACGGCCACGTCGTCATAGATTTCGTAGGACCTGCTGCGCACGCTGCGCAAACTCGGCTTGTCGCGGAGCCTGTGCATTGCGGCCACCTCGGCGCCGCTTGCACCACCGATTCGCCACGATTGCTCCAGCACGCCACACACGGTTCGCCCGCCCAGCGTCCCTGTCGCGATGTCGTAGTTCCGCCGGGATGCCACCAGCCCACGAAAGCACGCGTGGGCCGCGGCGTCGTAGCGGCTCGCCTGGGCGATCGCGTTCAATTGATCGGTGCCGAGCGGCAGACCACGCAGCGCTGCCAGATCGCCACGCACGACCTGCAGTGCCGAACCTCCGTACACCGACAGGCCACGGCCGTTGCGTGTCAGTCGCTGCGTGCCGACGTACGCGGCCCGGTGGCTGCCGACCTGAACCTGGCCGACGCTGTGAGTTCGCACATCCTCGAGGTGAGACTCGAGCACCAGCCCCTCGCGGGCGATCCGGTCGGCGCCGATCGTGTCCAGGCATGCCCGCAACTCGCCGCGATCGTGGACGACGTGCTGGCCACTTCCGCCGACGCCGTCGGGCTCCTTGACGCGCAGCCGAGCGTGTTCGAGGAGGCGCTCGCCTGCGGCGAGTGCATCTGCATGACTGAACACCGAGAAGCCAGGCAATACCGCGTCGCGGACGAGTTGACCGTATCGATGCACCCAGCCTGTCGGCCGCGCCGCATCCCGAGCAATGAGCGGATGGGAGATCAGCTTGGTGGCGACGTAAGGTCGCGGGACGATCCCGCCGAAGAATCGATCGGCGTCCGCGATGCCCATGGTTCTTGCTTCGGCGATCGTGAGCGTGTGGCTGGGCACGACGTAGGACGTGGCGAGTCGGCCATTCTTGTGTGGCGGGCTTGTCGCGCCGGCGAACGGGCATCCGAGCAAGGCGGCGATGGCGCCGGCGACCGCGACCTTCGTCTGGTGATCGTGGTCTGCGGCGCCAGTGAGCGCTTCACCGCAGCGCACGAATACAACCTCCGTCGGTGTCGGGTATGAACCAGCCGTCGCGTTCGCGCGCTGGTCGATGGGTTCAATGGCGGGTCGCATGCGTGCTGCTCACCGCGCCCCGCGCGGTTCCAGGTGCTGCTCACCATTTCGTGGGCTTTGGATGGTCGTCCCTGCACAGGGAGCGGTGTTCCAGACACCGGGAGGCATTCGGTTCAGCATGGATGTGTCCTTGACGCTCGCGTGGGCCACTCGAACCCCAGATTAGCGACCGACGGGTTGTCCGCGCGTCGGCATCGTGGCTGTTCCCGCGTAGGAACACACCGCATCGTCCGGGCGATGCCGAATCGGCGAGCCGCCGCTGGTCACAGCGGAGCGGGCCGTTCTCTGCAAGTCTGGCAATTCGACGCTTGCAGCGTGGGTATGCGCTCTGGCCATTCAACCCCAGATAGAATTTTTGCCGGTTCGGCATAACGGCGTTCTGGAGCACGGAGCAATCAATGAACTCTCCGAGACTGCAGCGGGGCAGAGCCCTGCTCATCGTGCTGTTCCTGGTCTTCTTGATCGCGATATTCGCCATCTACGGTCTTCTCGTCGGTCGTGCCAACTTCGGGCGCGAGATGTGGCTGTTCTATACGGCCTGCATCTTTGTGGCCTGGCTCCTGGCGGTCGACGTTCGGCAGCGGATTGCACGTGCGCGCCGCGAAGAGGAGGATGAGGACAGGGAGGCGCAACGCGAGCCCGACCGAAATGGATTGACTCGATGAAGCGCGCCCGATCCCGTGCGAACAAGCGTGTCGCTGCCATGCTCCCGCCGGGCGAGAGTGCTGACCTCGCGGAAGAAGAACGGCGTGCGCAGAACGCCGAGTCGCTGCTGTCCGCCGCCGGCGAAGAGGATCCGGGTGCCGCGCTGGACCTGCCCGAGATAGGGGACGCGGTCCGGGGCGAGGCGCGGCGTCGACAGAAGCGCGGTGACTGAGCCGACACGCCGCGGGCTCGCTTTCGAGGTGTCGGCAGCACCACTGGAAGCGGGTCGCCGACACCTGACAGGCTCGCAGTGCTGCGAGCGGCGTGGCGGGTCAGCGGAAGAATCAAGCCGATGACCGGGCTGCACTGTGGGTTCGCAGGGTTCGTTCGAGGGCGAGGTCACGCACTCGCGTGTCAGCCGATGGCCTGCGGACCGGCGCGGACAGTGATCTGCGCCGGATGCTCATCGCTGCGCATGGTGGCCGGCCGATCCCCGTGCTGGCAGCGCTGCGAAAGGCTGTGCGCAGGCATCGACAGCAGCCGTGCCGTGTTGACCAGCGCCATGTGCGTCAGCGCCTGCGGAAAGTTGCCCATCATGCGGCGCGTGCGCGGGTCGTACTCCTCGGAGAGCAAGCCGACGTCATTGCAGGCACCGATCAGCCGCTCGAACACCGCGTCCGCCTCCGCGGCGCGGCCGGTGATCGCGAGCGTGTCGGCCAGCCAGAACGTGCATGGCAGAAAGGTGCCCTCGCCGGGGGGCAGCCCGTCCACGCCATGCACCGTGCGATAGCGCATCACCAGGCCGTCAACGACCAGTTCGCGCTGGATGGCATCGATCGTCGCGCGCACGCGTGGATCGTCCGGCGGCAGGAAGCCGACCAGCGGCATCAGCAGCAGGCTCGCGTCGAGGTCCGCGCTGCCGTAGTGCTGCACGAAGCAGCCGCACTGCGCGTCGTAGCCCGATGTGCAGACCTGCGCGTGAATGTCGTCGCGCAGGCGACGCCATTCGTCGAGGGGCCCCTTGAGACCGAAGCGCTCGACTGCCTTGACGGCCCGGTCGACCGCCACCCAGGCCATCACTTTTGAGTGCGTGAAATGCCGGCGTGGGCCGCGGATTTCCCAGATGCCTTCGTCCGGCTCGCGCCAGTGTGACGCGACAAAGCCGACCAATGCCTTCTGGATCTGCCACACGTGCGGCTCGGGCTGCAGCCCGACGCTGCGTGCGAGATGCAGCATGTCCATCACCTCGCCGTACACGTCGAGCTGGAACTGCTCCGTCGCGGCGTTGCCGACACGCACCGGGGCCGCGCCGCCGTAGCCCGGCAACCACCCGAGTTCGACTTCCTGAAGCCGGCGGTGGCCGTCGACGCCATACAGCACCTGAAGGTCTTTCGCGCTCCCGGCAACCGCGCGCAGAAGCCATTTGCACCACGCAACCGCCTCGTCGGTATAGCCCGCCAGCAGCAGCGAGTTCAACGTGAAGGTCGCGTCGCGCAGCCAGCAGAAGCGGTAGTCCCAGTTGCGAACGCCGCCGAACTGCTCGGGCAGCGACGTGGTCGGCGCTGCGACGATGCCACCGGTCGGCTCGTAGATCAGCGCCTTCAGCGTGATCAGCGAGCGCATCACGACGTCTGGCCACCGCCCGTCGTAGCGTGAGCGCGCCGACCATTCGGCCCAGGCGCGTTCGGTCGCGTCCAGCGCGGCTTGCGCGTCGAGCGCGGGCGGTGCCGGTTTGTGCGACGCGCGGTAGTTCATCACGAAGCTCGCGCGCTCGCCCTGCCGCAGCGTGAAACGCGCCACCGTCTTCATCCGCTCGCCGTGCATGGGCACGCTCGCATCGAGCTCGAGCGCGTCGGGTCCGGCGGTCGCAAGCACGCTGCCGCTTGTCTTGCGAACCCAAGGCACGACGTGACCGTAGTCGAACCGGATCACGAGCTCCATGTGCAGGGCGACCTCGCCGTGCAGGCATTCGACGCTGCGTACGATGTCGCAGCGGTCGTTCGCCAGCGGCATGCAGTCGACGAGCCGCATGGCGCCGCCTTCGATCTCGACATCCGTCTCGAGGATCAGCGTGTGTCCGCGGTAGCGGCGTTGGGTGTGTTTCACCGGCGCGTCGGGTGCGATCTGCCAGCGACCGTGCTCCGGGCCGCCCAGCAGTGCCGCGAAGCAGGCCGGCGCATCGAAGCGCGGCACGCAGAGCCAGTCGATCGAACCATCGCGCCCGACCAGGGCAGCGGTGCGGCCGTCGCCGATCAGGGCGTAGTCTTCGATCGGCAGTGGCATGGCATTGGCGCGCGGATCAGGCAGCTGTGTGTGCACTCAACGGAGAGCGGGAGAAACCAACCAGACCGGTGCGCAGCGAGCACCCATATTTGCGCCCTCCACTTGCCAGAGACGAGATCGTAGCAATCTGCGTGTCATGATGGTGGTCGCTTCCAGTCGGCCGACTTCACGACGGGAGGTCCGCTGCGGGAGCGTCGGTACTCGCTACGCGCAGCTGGTCGGCAGCAAGGCGTCATGGTCCTGACGTTGAAGAACCAACGGCGGCCAAGTGAGGGCATGCCCTCACTTGGTATCGTCGGCTCGCGGGCAGCTCACGGCCTCGGCCAATACCGGTCGCCCGCTTGCCTGTCTGCAGCAGGAGTTCACACATTCAGCCCGCAGATCCCAAGCAACTTGCGAAGCTCGGGAACCAAGCCACGACCAAAGCCATCGGCCTGGTACAAGGCCAGCCGTTCGCGCGCGCGGTGCTCGAAATCCGGGGCCTCGACCGCTGCCGCCAACAGGAGATCCGGGTGGTAGTTGAGCAGACGACGATGCCCGCCCCGATGACGCAAGCCGATGAAGGGGCATTCGTTGTCCGGCACGCGGTTGGCGCAACGTTCCAATTCGTCCAGGCTGTTCAGCGATTCAAGCCAGTCGAGCACGACGACGTCGTAGAGAGCCTGTAGTTCTTCGAGGCGTCGGGCCGCATCATCGGCGCTGGCACAAGGCAAGCCGTAGGTCGGAGAGCCCACTTCACCACCAATGATCAAACCGGGCTGACCATCATGGGCGAACTTCAAACCGTGCCGCTGCGCGAAGAATTCCAGCGACAGCACCAGCGAGGGCCCGCCATCGCCATCCTGCGCGAGCTGCAGCCGCGGTGGCAAGCGCATGCGAAGCCAGATGCCGTGGCTCATTGTCACCTGGCGTTGGGTGTCCAGATAGATCTGAGCGTCGACGCATGGCAATGTTTTGTCGAAGCAGATCTCTCCCTGACGGCCACGCCAGCCCCGGCGCGTAAACATCGGCGCAAGGGACTGTTTGAGCCACGCTTTGCGCATCGCGGGCGAGGTGTCCAGGTCCGCCGACGGCGCTGCCTCCGGGCGGTCGATGCGGGGTTCGCCCCGGCTGAGAACCTTGCCCGAGGGCAACCGAACCTCGCCGCTCTGGGGGTCGAGCACCACCCACCCCAGTTGGCGCGCTGCAGTTTCGATGGCCGGCAGAACGACGGTCAGTTCGCCCAAGGTCGGGCTGAGACTCAGCACCATCTCACTGGTGTCGGCCCCGGGCACCTCCGTCCAGAAGTCGTCGGCGCAGCCATCGACTGGAAGCGCCGCTTCGATGGCTGACAGCAGTGCGTGCACCGAAGCCTCATCGCCGAAACGCAGCTGATGTCGAAGTTCGCGCAATGTCGCCTCGGCCTGCGCCAGGCTGGAAGGTATGGGGCGCTGCCATAGATGAACGACGTAGCTCATTGTCTCGAGGTTAGCACTGCCCCTTGGTAGCAGCCATTCTCCGCCGATGGACCACTTCGGGTCGGCTTCGACCGGTCGTCGGTGTGCCAGCAATGGCTGGTGCCGAGGGCGGATTCAACTGGTCGACGCAACACACTAGAACCCGCTCAAGCGGAAGGAGTGTTGCAGATGACGTACCGGACCAGGACCTACTACACCGGCAGCCAGAAGGCATTGATGTGGGAACGCTGGAA
>Ga0307509_10003615_pt1 | contig 23240 bp, 20 predicted proteins | sample 10_EM_MG_FD_202245 | JGI IMG/M metagenome (GOLD analysis project Ga0307509, IMG submission 202245) | Populus trichocarpa ectomycorrhiza microbial communities from riparian zone in the Pacific Northwest, United States - 10_EM | ecosystem: Host-associated > Plants > Roots > Unclassified | place... | reverse complement strand
ACATGTACTCCTGTTGCGCAGCATAAATAGCCAGCATTCCGGTCCTCTAGATAGTATATAGTTCTTTATGGTTTTTCGTTTCCTTAAGCCTTCGGTATAGAGCTTGACTATTTCGATATTTTCAACAAACCCCCACCGATGCAGGTGGCCTCAGATCCCGTTGCTCCATACCCTGCGCCAGCCCCTTCAGATTTGTTGACCACTTCCAATGATAGCATACCGGTATCATACCAGTGCCGTCCTGTTGTGCCCCCCTTTTGAAGGAACGATTAACCGAGTCCCGCCCGATCGGGAATTTCCTTCTGGCTGCCGGCAGCGGGGGCGAAGTTTAAAATGGGAGAGGGATCACTCCATCATGCGCGGTATTTATGCGGTGCATTCCTCAGTAGAATTCAGCATGCCGTGCGCCTCATTGCCCCTCACACCGCAAGCCACCGAGAGGCCCCGAGAAAAAAACTACTCGAGAAACCCCGGCACTCGCTTCGCTCGACCCACCGGCAGCAGGAGTACAAAGTGTCGGTGCCATTGTCGCGGAGAAAAAATAGGACTTTACGAACAAAATCGTTTCATTTTCTTGGTAGGATAGCTTTTGTTATCTGGCATCAGGGCGTGCATGAGAGGGAGTTCCGCATTCGGTGTCTGGGCATTCAAGTGAAAACACTTTACGAGGGCAAAAGACGAGCTTGTGACATAAAAGTCTTCATGGCTTAGTTGGTTAAAGCGTCGGTCTCATATCTTTCAGATGTGACCCACTCCTAGAGAGGGATATCCGAAGGTCGCGAGTTCGACTCTCGCTGAGGACAGTTCTTTTTTTAGTCCCGAATGACTTGCTCTTTTGTACCAGGCCCTTCGGACAAATTTTGCAGCCCCAGTGCTCCAGAAAAGCGGCGCATATCCATATCATAGATAATATGGAGTGGGGCTCGGCCCCAGTGGGATTGTCTACGACTTCACTGAAGTATAGGAAATCCCTCATGTCCCACGCTCCTCCAGCCAGAAACTGCATACTAAGATCCTGTTTGGTACTCCAGGATTAGACAAGGATTTGGATTTAAAGCCCGGACTTGGAGCCAAAGTCCAAAAACCCGAGGACCGAGGCATTGGATCTTAGGCCTACCAAACACAGCTAGACCCAGATTTGGACTTTCATAAGTTGGTAATCATCTGTGCATCACATCAGATGTAAATCTTAGTGGTTTACCAATGGTTGACCACCGAGACCAAGGGCCGTTTGGCGTGACGTACCGTACTTTGACTTCCAAACCATGGTTACTAGGTAAATGAGGGATTATTATAACCAGGGTACTGTTTGAAGGACATAAACTTTCCAACCACGGCTTGCGGTCCCGGCACCCCTTTCATTTTTTTTATATGCCCTGTTGGGTAGGCTGGCAAAATTGTGATTTCTCACCTTCATAGTATTCTCTTCACGATTTAAATATATCTAAATTGGGTCCCTATTCACCAGGTATCATAACAAAAATCGTGATTTTTTTTTTAAAAAAATGCTGCGATAATTTAAAATTGCAAATTTTCCCTCAGTGGTCATAGGGTAAGGGGTAAAATTAAATATATTTCAAAACATGTTCAGTATCGTATACGGTACAGTACCGGTACAGTACCGGTACCGGTACCGGTATATATGGATGTTTATGGAGAGAAATATTTTTCCCCCCAGACAAGGTAAAATTTATTATATCATACCATATCATATGAAAAAAAATTCATAGGATTAACTTAGTCGCCTGAGGGCCGAGGGAAGTATCACAGGCTAGATGATGTATTATATCATAGGTCAGGCGGATGGTATCCAGAAAAATGCAATTTATGATACCATACTTTTTTTGGGACACTGTAATTATTTCATTTTCACATTTTATCGCCATTTTTTCTAAATAGTGCCTGGGGGAATGCGGCCTTAATTTTTTTTGGAGGAGGGAAACAGTTTCGGTCCGCCTGGGGCCAGGCGCAACGGATTTTCAAACTTTACCCCAACCAAGGTCCCACAACCATAGTTTGTAACTTGGGCCGTTTCAAATCACATCACGCCAAACGGCCACCCTAAACAAAATATAATAGAACGGGAAGGCTTTACGGTTAGACAACAGTAACTGTGTTTTTCAAGAAAAGTCAAGTCCAGACTCAAGACATGATCCCGATTTCGAGTCCCAATCCTAGCTTACCAAAGATTGCCTAATAAACTACCCCGCCAACCCACCGTGTGATAACCACAACTTGCGGGTCACAATTCTTCCCAGACGACCCAGCTACCGGCGGATGGGGCTTGCATGTATGATATCCTCGGGGCGATCGACCGAACATGTGTTACCGAAGGGAACGTACTATATTCCCCCAAGCATTTTTTCGGAACCATCTCCACAGCACCGTGAACTTTGCGCCACTAGAGTGCAAGCATTTCCATGCAGGCCTGGGACGGCATGAAGAATCTCACCTAAATTTGAAATGTCGGATAAAGATTGCAGACTGATTCAAGATGGTTGGTTGGAAGTGAATTTCTGGGGCGTCTGCCCGTTCTGCTTTGAACACCTGCTGCCGTTGAAGATAAAGATTTGTTTAACGTAGCACTATGTATCAAAGCTGTCTATCTCTCTAGTCGTGCATGTTGCGGCATCGGTTTCTGAAAATGCGGAATGACATAATTACTCCGCTCTCTGCCTTAGGAACGCCTGCCTCGGTCTGGGGACTTGTGGCTTGTTTGGAGTGTGCAGCACTGGTGGGGAGAGATGTTACGAGTCGATGAGATAGTTCTTCCGTATATTAAGTGTTTATACTAAGTGATTACACCGGAATGTAACTTGCTGTCACGGTGAAATATCAGCTTCGCAATCATTGCACACACCATTCATAGCCCGGCTTAGGTGCGAGTGGGGGCTATGGGAGAAAAAGGGGGGGGGCTGCTGATATTCACGGGACCGATGATATCGTTAGCGAAAAATTGTCACTGATTCAGATTGGGCGTTCCGGTAGCCAGCTGCTTCACACTTGTGAGTTTTCAAGTTTTGCGCTCGACAGAGATTCCTCCTCTTTTACCACCCGTCTCTAAATAGCCTGCCGCCTATGTATGATACAGCGTCCTTGCTCGCTGATCGATAATGTTAAAAATGAAAGAAGCTGTGCTTCCGAGTGATACTCTATGAATAACCTAAACACCAACATAAGGTTTTCAACAATGGAAAACAGGTAATGGGTATATCAAATCCAAAAAGAAAAGCCTCTACTCTTCGCCTGAAATTCCGTTCGCTTCTTTGTCCTCCGCTTCCTCTTCAACACATCTCCTGCACACGCATTTACCACCAAGGCTACCAAACGCGTCCCGTTGACGGTCTTTATACTCCATCCGCACATCACAGTAATGTGTCCAGCACTCATCCCCTCCCCTCACTGCTACAGTTGGGGCCGCGGATTCAGAATGTTTCTTATGCCGACTAAAGCCGGTGAACTTGACCTCGTTCTCGCACTCCCAAGTCACGGTTGGTTCACAGGAATGGTTGAACATGGAGTAGAGAGTATGAACCTAGTGGTGACAGTCAGCCACGCTGGTGACGATGGGGAGGAGTAGTGCATACAGCCGCAACTTCAGTTCTTCTAGTCTTTGCACTAATCCGCGCGCTAGCTACGGATATAAACTTTGCTCTAACGGTCTGCATAACCCACAAGTCAAAGAAATCCAGGTACTTCGGGTCGAATATATCCACGTCCATTTCCTGGAGCATCTGTATAGGCTGGAGGACCTGGTGGGTAAAGTTGAACGGTAGAGCAATAGCTGGAATGTGCTTTAGTGGCGGGCGGGAGACACCATAGAGGTATTTCACGTCGGGCAACGCGAGGGGGTGGACATCAAGGGTGAGAGCCATAGCGAGCGTCTTTAGTAGAAGCAGTGAGTATGCAGAATTAGTACTTGCCGTAGCGTTAATGTCGCGATACAGCCACGTAAAGTCTCTCCCGCAGAGCGCCGGATGGTAACTATTTCACCCATGAAAATTGGTATGGGGAACGTCAAACACCCCCTCTCACTCACAGAGTATTTCTAATCACCTTTTGAAAGCCTTCTGCCTGCACTCTTCCGAGCACCACATGACGCCGCTGTCCTCGTCCCCCTCCCAGCAGTCATCGCAGACTTCGTACTGATCCGGCAGATCCCCACCGCAATACTCGCACAAACTAGAATTCTCAGGATCAGCAACGACCGTTAGCGGGGATGCCTCGCTGAAGAAGGTCTCGCCTAGGAATATATCCTCCTTGGCATAAACCCCCAGATGCTTATCCGAGGATCTATCCCCGTCGCCGGCAAAAGATAAATCTCGCTGCAAGACCGGCAAGTCAACGACCTTGAGCTCGGCTTTTGCAGAACACTTGGCCATCGCGGTGTTGAGTGCTTCCAAAGTTTCGTCGGAGAAGCGGTCCGGCTCCATGCTGTTCCAAGGGTAAACTTCTCTTCTCCATTCTCCCAGACGGAGGATCGCCTCTTTTCCAGGGATATGACTTCCCGCTGTTAGTCACCCGCCCAAACCCGAATAGGGAGATCCATTTGGGGAAAATCACGGGCCGGTTACCTACTCCGGGGCTTCGAAATTGAAATTTGGGTATCGTGTTGCTCCAATTCCTTTGTAGCGCATCGAGTCTTCATGGCAGCCAATTTCTTGGAGCGCTATGCTGAGGTAGGAGAAGGCTTTAGCCTCCATCTCCGCTGCGGATGGTACCATTTAGCAGATTCGTTGGAGAAGGGACGGATCAATTCCCAACCTATCTCTGAAGTAACTTCTTCGTCGTCCTCTCTGACCATATCAACAAGCAGCAAAGCCCTGTAAGCGTCTCCCGCCGCTAGGTCTGGAAACGCAAGCCTCAAGTGAACTAGCGATCGCTCTAGATATGCGAGGACACTGTGCGGCTCAAGCTTCAGAACTTCTGTGCAAATTTTGCGAGCGCGAACACACTCTCCTTTCGAAATCGCTGATCTGGCCTGCTCAAGCAAGGATTCCAAGCTCGGTGATTCAGAGTACGCACCCGCAAGGGCTGCATCGGAATCGCGCATATGCATCTTGAGAGAATATTGGCATAAAAGGGGTTTTTGGGCGAGAGGTGAAAGAAAAGAGCGGTGGTGGAGGATTCCCGTCGAATTTGATACCCCGCCCTTTGAGGCTCTTCCGCTTGCACTAAACTATTTTTTGCCCCTTGAAAAAAAAAAGGGGGGGGGGAGCGCTTATCGTTTCCTTATTAGGTTGAGCTGGTTGGTGTCCCCTGAACCAATAAAAAGTGAAAAAGAACTTCCCCGGGAAGGCTTGAACTTCCAACCTCTCGATTAACAGTCGAACGCGCTAACCAATTGCGCCACGGAGAATTGTTGTTCACACAGTCATAAATATTCATATACCGTACCTCTTACCAAGCTGAAGCAGCAAGACTGAGCCATCCCCCATCAGGCCACATAAACCCAGTCTGCTCAAGCCGCTGAATTAAGGCTGCCCCCGTTTTGGTAGTGAGGCACCAAAATAGAGGCAATTTCAGATGAGTACACCATAACAGACATTGGAAGGGTATTAATCGAAATGGATGGCTAGAACCAGTCCCCCATCTACAAGTACCGTAGTGGATAAACTCTCCTCCCGACTAGCACTGTCTTGCGATGCTTATTTAAGGAACTCATATCCTCAGAAGCGCAAAAAGTAGCATGACACAGGCTCTCAGGTAGCAAGAGTATTAGGGCGATATTTGAGTCCGGTAATATGGATGGTATCCCTAGAACTCGAAAATTGATTAAGTTAATAGTCGGGATGTCGGGGGGGGGCTCTTGTTCGGTGCCAGATCTAGGTGCTTTCACTGTGGTCCCGCTGTAAAGATGTTTCGCCCGCCATCCGAACACACCAGAATGGAAGGGCATTTTGAGCTGGCGAACGCTCGGTTGCGAGCACTAGAAGACCGTTTCCAGGCCGAAGTCACGAGAGAGGGGAGCCCTTTTTCCGGATCTCGGGCCCCAAAACAGGAGTTCATTTATTCACATAGCACCATTTGAAAGCACCCGATTGCTTGAAAGCCCGTCTGCTACAGCTAGGTCACTTCTTCTGCCAAATCACCAATACGAGCAAATCCTCTAAAAAACGAATGTTTATTCCCGCCGTGTGAGTAGACTTTTTGTTACAGGACCTCAAATACTTCCGGGCACCATCTTAAGAAATCCAATCCTCCCCAGTACTTCCGGGTCGGAATTTCTCACAAACCCCCCATTACCACCTGTCACCTCCACCCATAAGTCTACCCGCTGAAGGAGGAGGCATATTTTCGTTACAACACCATTCCGAAATCGAGGGATAAGATCGTTCAAAGGAGATCGAAGGAAAAAGAAGAAACAGAAGCGGAAAAGTCGAAATCGTCGATTTAGATTCCGATCCTAGTCTTACGCCAATGTCTCCTCTTTGCGTTGTACCTGCGCCGTGGGAAAGATAAACCAAGTTAGCGAAATCTGCAAACAACCGCGAAACGAGCGGAACGGAGCGGGCGGGATGCAGTAGCTACCGGATGGTGTTTCCGGTTCGGAGACGAATCCACTGGGGAATCGGGCGATTTTGCTTTTGGGCTTTGGCAAGCTTTTGCTTGGTGCGGAAAGATTTTTGGCTCTATTTTTCGCGGTGAGAAAGGTGAGTATAATTGTCGGCTGACGGAATTATCGTGGGGGCGATAAAAATGGGGATACGTACAGGCATTGCTCAGCTTGTCGGTTGTATCTTGCTCGGTGTCGTGCTGAATTTGGTTGTGGTTGTTGGCTGCGATGGAGGGATGGGGAATGTGTCGATGGTATGAGTGAGTGGTGCGTGCTAGGGTTTGTGCCCTCCGAAAGCAGTCAACACACACAAACGCGTAATTCACAACACATCACTCTTAACTCAATTACCCAATGGATGCTATCATATTATACAAGTAAAATTTTAGCCATGAACTAAATACCGGTATTACAGCGGCGGCATAACGAAAGTGAGGGAACAGATAAGTGTGTATAGGGTTTGCAAAATAGCATAACTTACCCAATACTGGACCAAATCAACCATAAAAAAACGGAGAAATGCGTGCGAAGTAAGGAAGAATAAAAGTACTGTTTTCTTGACTATTGGCGGTGGGTAGGAGGAATACTATCCGTTGCATTAGTGGGCACAATTTGGTTGGCACTCTTCCCTTTCTACGTCAGATGTCGTTTCGGGAGGCGGTATCCAGGAAAGTTGGGCGCGCAGCGCACACTATGAGAAGCTTAGAGTATTCCCAGGACTCATGCTATCCCATTTTTTTGATACCCATCTTTAAAATGTGATACCGAAAACCCTTTAAGGACTCTCCTTATGGTAGCAGACGGCCATAAAATAAACCTGCCTCAGACATAGCCCCCGGAAAGACCTAATCTAGTGTGTGGTTCCATCCCCCTAAGCCCCACTAGTCCAACGACAGTATTGTTTTGTTTATTGTTTAAAACTTCGGGGTGCCAGAGACACCATGTATCATAAGAATATCCTAGATCAACTTAAAATCACTTCGAGTAAATGCAACTCTGCCCAGAAAACAGGGGGTAAGCTATTACTTACCATAGGTTACCTACTTCCCAAGCCTTTGTTACAATATTCAGGATAAATACTACCAGTGGTTGAAAGCAAGACCAAAGCTTTCGTTAAATTCTTTGTGTCGGTGTTCTTTGTATCGGTGGAGCAACAGATCACGTGTTATCACTCGCTTCGATTACTTGTCTTCTGGTTCAAAGGGTGTCTGCGATCTGTGTGGTGGGGCAATGGTAGTAACATTTGGGCCATGAAACTCACAAAATTTGAACTGATCGATGTACTCTAGGATCTGATATTAGTGCATTGTAGGATTACAGCTTGGAAATTAGTTTAGAGTACTCTACCCCCCCCCCCCTCATCCGTAGAAAAAATCTCGAGTGTTGAGCTTGGCCAATTGCCCTCTCTTGCGTTTCCTATCGAAGGAAATTTTCAGTATACATGCCACAGAGGTTTGCTAGGGTTTGTTAGCGCATATTTGGTATGCTGAATTTGTTTACCCTTTCTTTGGACTTCTAGCTGTTTGATGGGGTATGGTTTACTTGTCATACCATGTTAATAATAATATTATCCCCCCCCGCTATGGGTGTGGTGAGTCTACCCTGGACTATTGGAAAAGATCGTAAGGTCATGGGACTATCTACTCTCAATACCCCATGGCCCTCCTTCGCCCAAAATAGTATGCAGTGGGTAGCCTCAGAGGGTGACAGACCCACCCACGGAAAGAGGGGGAGATCGGACTGGAGTAATGGATTGGGGCACGGCAACCTAATGGCAGTGGTAATGGCAGCAGCGGTGGCCCCAAGCCATGAGAACGACGGTAACAGGAGAGTGTTAGTAATGGTGACGATATGGATGATGAGGGTGGTACCGGCTAGGGTGATTATTGGAAGGAGGCGAAGGATGCGCGGAACGGAGAATGCAAGGGGCCCAGTGCACCGCTAGAGAAGCACGGCAGCTGTTATACTGTGCAGAACTACCGTTTTCTGGATAAGGGGAGATATCTTTTGATTGTCTAGTGGGCACGGTAATGAGTGGTTGATTTTTTTTCTTTCTTCACATTGCATGCGGCAGTGTCGCAGTGAGTGATACTGTAGGTATTACTGGGAAGCAACCATCAAAGACTGGACAAAGAAATCCTTGAACGAACAAAAAGCACCTGTGAAAAAAAAAGGCTTCTTTCTACATTCTCCACAACCTCATAACTTAGGAAATAAAGCTTACAAGATAACATCATTTCAGCAAATATTTTCTGGGAATACATATCATGCCCTCCACTTCCAGGGTGTCGGTGGGAAGCAAGGAAGGTGTGAAATAGAATAGAGGTAGATATTGATAGCTTAAGCAATTGAAATTCATGGCTCGTTACCACCTCTTCCACCATTCTAATGACGAACTAAACGTTGCTTTTCAAAGATGCTGCGTCCAAAGGAGAAAAGTCCTCCATTAGCCACTTGGTTAATCGAATGCAGCGGGAGAAGGGAGAAGGCTACAAAAGCCGATGTGGTAGGGTAGTGAAGGCCGACCCAAATAAGTCGAGACTGATGTCATTCCAGCTATCCTGAACAGGGGAGCAGGAATAGAATTCAACAAGACTAAAATACCGTAGAATGCTCAGCCTTTCCCTCGACTAGGATCACGACAGCCTGCAAGTGAAATAAGAAATGTTCCAGAGTTGGTTTCGACAGGTGCCATGGAGTATGTTCCCGGAGAATTTCAGAGGCACAACTTTTGTCATAAATCAAGGCAGCTTGAACCAATGTGACTTCAGCTTGAGCCGGATTTTCTTCCTCGACAGTATCCCGAGTACGGACCCCAAATAGTTGCAGTTTTCTGACATCTCTCTATCAAGAATGGAGACCCCAGTATCGAATGCGAAATGGTCAATAGAAGTAAGGACTGTGCTCGCATCGAATCGTTTTATACCGTATTCAGGGTATCTAATCCTCGATAGTTCTATGTAAAAAGCTTACAGGGAGGTGGTGCCAACATAGAATGTGGGCCCTCGGCAGAGAGAGGGAAAGGAAAGGAAAGAAAAAAAAGTTGTGGATAAGGATAAGGATAAGGATAAGAATTGTGGGTCTTCCCTCCGTTTTTCGCAGAATGGGATCTGGGTGAGTCTGAGTTGTGCTCGAGAGTCCTGGAAGTCTCCCCATAACACCCGAGAGAAGGCACTAAACAAAGGTTTCATTGCTGAATTATGGGGACTAGTCTATTGGAAAGCCTTAGTTACAGCTCCAACCAGCCGACACCAACAAACTCAAGGTTTTTCAAACATAACACTACCACCGAGCTAAGGAAATCTATTCGGCAGGTAGCAGATAATGAGAAGGTGTTTGGCACAATGGGGTTCCTGGGAAATACCGTTTTATGTAGTCCTGGGTTGTTTTATTTCAAACCCCAGCTATCCTTACTCTCGCCTTATCGATCTAGTTGCTTACCCCTGGGCTACACTTTTACTCATACAATGAAGTACCACGGGTTTCTGGAAGGGGACCCAGACCTCTTGTTCTCCAATTTCAGAGATGCAGCTAGAGGATTTTGGAACATAGACGAAGGACCTTTGATGGGACATACAGATATCCCATTCGGTTCAATATCGCCTGAGTTTCTGCAGTGTTGCGACCGACCCACAAATAGTTTCGGATGGAGAAGATTACAATGCGGAACACCACTGATTTGGAGGACATAGAGAGTGAATATTCGATAATGCCCATCACCCCCCTGAGCATACCAAAGAGCCCCCTAGAAACCGCCATCGAAGCCCTTAGTCCCCTCATACCTATGATGCCCAAACCGGTACTACAATAATATAGTTTGTGGAAGATATTCTATCCTACACTCACCATATAAATTCGGAGGTTCGTTACAAAATACTAATATCACATCACCTCTCAACCTCACTATAAATTTCACCAACCTTCCCCTCCCTATCACAAACACCTCCTCCAACTCAACACCCCTCGCAAAATACAACCTTAACACCCCTAAAATATCCGATAGTCAAATCACCTATCTGAAGCCAGAAGATCGCTCCCAGGTTATCCTCAACGCCCCTCCACTGCAAAATGTCTAGCGACCAACATGAATTAGCCCGCGCAAAGCACGAGATTGAGGTTCTCAATGACCGCATCCTCGAACTCGAAAGCCTCGTTGTCTTTCTTAGAGTTCAGCCTATGGAGAGCAATCTCTATAACGAGCAGCCACCATTTAAGGAGGTTGCTGACAGGCTTGAGGCCATCAAGGAAGGCTTGATTGGCGAGAGAGAGGAACTGATGGGGCTTGTTGATCGGTTGAAGGAAACCCTGGAGAGGAAGGAGCGTGAGCAAGGCCTCTAGTAACTAGGGGGGTCAGAGTAGGTAACTCTCGGGTTGGCATTTGTCTGTATGATAGAAGGCGGCTTAGTTTTTTAATCTAAAGGGCTGCATATTTTAAACGCTTGCTCTGTGCTGGTATGTGTGCAGGTAATTGGTTGGTCGGGATAGAAGTGGGGTGCGGTGTGCTCGAGTGATCAAATGGTATAGTAGGTTACCCTGCTGTGAATTACAGCTGTAAGGAATGATACCATGCCGGATAAAGGTATTTCGCGCTGTAAGATTTGGTGTCGATTAGTGTCGCTTTTTGCCATAGAAGTCTATTCCGCAGAAAGTGCGAATCGATAAAGCTTTTTTTTCCTATAGAAAGTGGATTTGCGGTACCTAGAGTGCAGAGATCGCGGAATTGTTAGATAAGATACTTGGATATGAGACTTTGGCAGTATGTGAATAGGATTCTGTGCGGCAGGGTGCTATCAAGGTAGTGTGTAAAGTTGGACTTGATGTTCTTATACGGAGTGAGGGAGTTAGTGTATTTAAAACCCTGAATTGAGATTTCTTTTCCTCAGCTGTACGCCAGATGCAAATCCCGCCCCATTACATCTCCATTGAGGGCTGAAGTATTTCCTTTAGATTGGCCAGGCTAATCGCCTATGGTGGGTCTGCGCAAACTGCGGCGGTGCACCACACCGCACAGCAATCTACATAGACTTATCATACAAACCCCGATGCAGTCCTAGTGAATGGCTGGGTTATTGGGATTGCCCTCCGGGCGAGGTAGGATGTGGCTCATCATGTAGGTCTAATATGCACATCATAGCTGTTGGGTATAGTAGTTGGAAGTATAAGACGCAGGAGTACACTCATGAACCATTGAAGCTAAGGCAAGGCAGCTCTCAACAGCAAAATATTAGCAATAGATACCAGGAAATAGAATATAGACAAGGGTTCAGAACTTGACGAACATAAAACTCTTCTACTGACTCCAGCCGCCTCCTCCCCAACCTCGGTCCCTCCTTCGATTTACTGTCCTTCAAGATCTCTTTGTCAACATCCCATGCCCTTTGGAATTTCAGAAATGCTTCTCACACATGCCACATCAGTTATGCTTCATTGGCAATGTTGGTCTTACTCTCCTAGAAAATAAATCTCCAGCCTCTTTGATGCCTGTCGGAACACACCACCACCTTTTGCTCTAGAAAATTTGCCACGATCCTCCATCCACCGACACTTCCGGTAAGCTTCTTATCTGCATCGGAAGAGAATGAAGGGGGATATGAGAAGGGAAAATTGTTGTTTGAAGATTCTGTTTCTTCCCCCCTTTCTCCCCAACACCCCGGGAGACGGTGAAGGCGACGGGGTAGGAGTATCATACCAATGCGAACTATCTTATTCAAGGTCGATCCTAATTTCTCACCCTTACCCTTCCCCCCAACTGCACATCTCCGTTTCGGCTAGTCCGTCTAGTCGAAGTATTAGTGGCAGAAGAAGGTACAAAGGAGTTTGCAGCTAACTAAAAGGAAAGAGAGGTTTTGGAGGATAGTGTGCCGGATATTGAGCCATAATGTTTTGCCTGAAAACTGAGAATCCAAGGGTGATGCTGTGAATAGTCCCTTGCCCTCCTCTGGGTCCAAATACTTGAGCCCACATGCACTAAAATGTATTTGAAGCCCCAGTCCCTGATGAATCCATAGTAATCTCAGAGAGAAAAATCAACCTAAAACACTTTTTCGAACTTTCATCACTACGCAGGGCGCTGTCACTCTACTCGGGTAGTGGCCATAGGGCATGGGGTTATGCAGTTGTGCGGATAACGTACCCGACGGGGAAGTTGGCCATGACGGGGAAGTTGGCCACTTGCAACCACCAAAAATCCCGACTTACACCAAATGAATTTTCTCAACTATCATACTCCACAACCATGGTAGAAAAGGGCGGGAATAAAATAGGTGAAGCTTTACTGGGCTTCAAATAATTCATCTGTGGAAAAGAAAATTCTGGAATGCTTGTTTCTGGATCTACCAAGTCGTGTTTAGGGAGTGCACCTGAAGAAATCACAAAATTTACTATTTCTTGACAACCACTGTACTTTATGAGCTCAATATCTGACAGAGTGTTCTCTTAAATCTTAAGAATGTGAAAATTTAGTGGTAAAAGCTGTTAGTTTAGTAATTCAGTCACAGAAGTAGACATTGCTTCATCTATTCTTTTCGCAGTAGGAATATATTTCTTGATAATTTACCATCATACACCTACCATAGTTCAAGAGACCCGTGAAGACTCAGAATATGAAGTCTTCCTCTCTTACAAGGGAATTTCACGATCTCAAGAGGATCAGTCATGAATACCATTAAATTTAACAAGTCTTAATACTAGATTTGTATAGGACAATCAATTAGCAGTAATGAACTGCTCTTGGTGGACTTCAATTATTTAGTTACATAGGTTTTGTTTTTAAATGTCTATTACTTGATATTGTCATATTTATTAAGTTTTCAATATTATTTTTTAAAGACATAGCTACTGATATAGTCTGGTTAAATTTGGTGTTTTGTATGTAAATAGTAGCCAACTTCCCTGTCAGAGACATTAGATGAATATGCAGGTTTGCGTTTTCCCTATGTTTGGGATATCAATTCAGCTAATACACAAAAAGTGACAATATTCAAATACCCCCCACTCCCAATAGCCTCAACACCTTCCCTTATTATGTTTAAGAATAACAGCGCACCATATGCTCTGTAGAGCTAAGAATAGGCTCTGCCCTATTACAATGATGAGTAAATCATTCTTAACAATCCTTTGTGTTAACCTCTTCAGCACTTCCACAATATCCTCCAAAATCTCACTTTGCTCTATATTTATTCTTCTAAAGTTTATTACCTTTTCTCTTATTCTCATTTCCATACTCCTCAAAGTAGCAAAATCTTTCTCTCTTTGACAATCAATCCAGGATTCTTCCTTCATAATCTCAAGGTCAACTAAGATGGCCACTATAATTCTATTGATATAAGAATATTGGTTTCACCAATAGAGGTATCCTGTATTGCCCTCCTTATCCATAAAATCTATCTCAACTCTGAATCCATATTCAAGGTTGAATGCCTATCCCGAAACATGTCCTGAGCAAGACCTGGGATCTCTGAGAGCTATTTCTTCAAATTTGTTTAATGCCACACTGGTGATCACAAGATCTGTATTGCCAGTCATGTGTAACAATCCTACCCGGTACAGGTTAATATGCACCAGATTATGACTTGCTTATATTTGCCCTAGATTATTCTTATAGCCTTCATAACACATAAGGCTCATATATCTGTTCATTACTGATAAGACTCACTTATAGTCTATTGAGTTGATCCCACTATCTTATAATAGCATAAGGTGTATGATTCTATTATATAGAATAAGAATACTTGCATATAAGTCAGAGGTAAAGGTGAAGAGTTTGCATTCCAAGTGGGGTGTAAGAAAGTACTTAGATCATTGTGTAAAGAACTCTAACTACCAGGTCAGAGACCTCCCTTAAATAGATTTTATCACCCAACCCTAAATCTGGTGACTCATAACCTATCAGTCATACAGTCCTATAACTACCTAAATCATGCCTGAGATTCCTCAGCAGTTGCTGTGCAATATACCATAAACAAATCATAACTCATAAAACTGGTTATGTGCACTAATTGCATCACATAAGTGAAACCCATCACGTAAAGCATGAGTCATGCGCAAAATAACCAATTATATCCAATGATATTATGCAAGTATGAGTCATGTGAGAACAATGAGTCAAAGTGACATCATAGTGTAAAAGATAACATACCTATGACTAATAACTATTTGTCATGTGAAACCATATCCTTGCTTAGTCACAATTTTTGACATCATGAATGAAAAGCCATGAAAGAGGAGTGCTCCTCCTCCAATGACCACAAAGTTGCCACTGTGTTCTTCACCAACAATTTCCCATACAGCTCTTGCTGCTTCCATTGCAGCCAATTGGCATTGTAGGAGGAATGTAGATTCGGTCAATGCTTGGCCTGCGGTTCTTGCACGTTCTGCAGCCATAATATCGGAGCGCTGGGGAGAGGCAGAGGTCTGAATGGAGAGAAAGTGGATACAAGGCTCTGCCTACAAAATGCAAATGCAGGGGGGGGGAGGGTCGCGGTGGATCGTAAGAGAGCGAATTATAACAAAAGGATGAAGGAGATATTGCTGGTCTGTCTTCGTGGAATAATCTTGGTGGAAATTTTCAAGAGGGAAAAAAGGGGGGGGGGATCGGAGGGGTGAAACGGTTCCTGGATATTAGGGGTGCACATGTGTTCGTCACAGGCTTCGTACACATTCCTGTACAGTGGTGGGAGTTGTGTCGTATACTCGTAATCCACGGATCTTGGTAAAAACCACCATGTCCGTAGGTATAGCCATTCGCCAAATTCTCATACAGTACCCTTCCGAGTGCCACTAGACATTAGAAACGCTTCGCCAACACTCTACTTCTATTATTTAATAGAACAAATTGTGATAAGAGCTTACAATGTCCCTAGAGGAATATCCAAAAGAGAGTTATCAAAAAGAATCTAGGTGGCCGGTTCTTATGAATAGGTATTGCTCTTGAGGTACAAGAAAGGGTATGGAACTTTACGAATGCGAGTGTACCTGCATTTGGTATATGAGGAAATGGCATCAGTAGCATGCCATAAATATCAAAACACTGACTGGAATATAGAGCCGCAACAATTTCCGCTTGGAAGAATGCTCTATAACTTATCCTCTATCCGGTAAATCTTTCCGGGAAGACCAACTGACGCAAATTAAAGAAAAACAAAGATCCAAGTTTGATCTAGCGGCTTTAGCCTCCTATATTTCCAAAAAAAACTTCATCCCAAACCCCCCTCTACATTTATCGTCTTTCATCTCTCATAGAACCCCTGGTGATGATATTCACCCCCTCTCACTCGACTCCTTCCTTCCAATAGGGTTAGGGTTGAGAAGATGGCAGCTTGAATCAAAACTCCAGCTGGGACAGCCACGCCGGCTCGGTGAAACTAACAACCCTCGATTGCAGACTTGAAAATGAAGATGGATGGAGGGCCTATATATTGGTAGTATGGGCTGTAGGATGAGAGCAGCAACAAGTCACTCCTCTACAACACATCTCCTAATTCCCCTCCCTAACCGCAAAAGACTAAATCCTAGAAATCCTAGACTCATAAAACGAAACGACAATGTCTACCCCATCCAGCCCCATAAATATAGACTCGCAAACATTCGATTACCTAGTAGAAGCCGGAACTGTCCCCTTCGGCCGCACCTCAGAACACCGCCTCCGCCCACCGACACCCTTCGCACAAACCCACCAGCACACCCCATTCATAGACCTCTTTCCGCCAGCCGTACATTCGCCTCCAGATGCCCCCTGCGCTACTCCTGCTAATTCTTCTATGACTACCACACTCCCAACATGTCCCGTCTGCCTAGACTGCCCCATAAATATGATATACCCCTGCCGTCACGCAACGTGCTTGAAGTGCGCGTTGGAGATATGGTATACGGGGGCCACTAAGGAGAACATCGCCCCGAGGGAGTTTAGTTGTCCTATGTGCAGGGGATTGGTGCACCGTATGGGAGTTGTGCTGGGTGTTCGGGCCGGGGATGAGGAGGCGGGGGACGAGGAGGACGAGAATGAGGAGGTGGTAGAGGTTGAAGGAGTGAATGTCGCCGTTGGAGGGTGGAAGAGCGTGCACTGGTGGGTTGGGAGAAACTGTGACTTTTTGGAACCAATTGAGGAGGGGGAGGAAGAAGATGGGAATCGGGAGATGCAAGGGTAGAGTTAAGGACAAGAGAACAGTAGGAGGGTTGTTCTTCGGTGAAGATTTGGAGTTGTTATAGCGCTTTTTTCTTTTTTTCCTTTCATTTCCGGAGAGCTTTCTTTCTTCTGTGGTTGGGGGATGGGGGTTTTCGGGACTAATGTCGTGGGTTCTTGTGTTACGGGTGGTTTCGTGCCCCGCGAGGGAGGAAATAGAAATAAAAATCCCATGTTATATTCCATCGGCCTACTGTACCCTTTAGTTGCCGGTTTGTGACGACTACCCTTTCTCTTGGAAATAAAATAATACAAGATAAACACCCACCGTCCTCTCCCTAGTCTGCATCTCTAAACTGGGGGTTGCTGAGGGGTTCCGGGTAGTCCGACCGGTTAAGTCTTGGGGGGGGGGGACCGCTCGGTCGAATCTGGTTGATGCTAATAACTCGACATGACTAGATTAGGTAGTCCACTCTAGTCGGGACTAGTCCTAGAGCTGTCTGTAGAAAGAGATTGCATGTTCTAGGTCAGTTGTGATGGAAAAAGAAACCGGAAAAAGCGCGCCGGGCTAACTAGACACAACATCAAAAGTGACTTGGGCCCTACTCGTAATTGCCTGGCCTTTGTAAAAACGAATGCTATTGCATATGGGCAAAATCCTGAGGATCCGACAAATTTTTTCCCATATGCAATAGTAGTCGTTCTTACTGGCGTTAGGCAATTGCGAGTATAGACAGCTTTCTAGTAGCTTGAGACAGTGCCGAATTTTAAGTTGGGCTTGACGGTAGGAGGTGTGTGGGTAAGTTCAAGTAGATGGCGTTTACCTTCAGTTGAGTGCCGTGTGGGGTCTGGTGAAATTTCCTAACCCACCTCTGAGGCAACACAACTTTTCTGACCCTTCGGCTAGAAGAATTTAGAACGGTGGAAAATTGAGTAAGCACTTTTCCACCGTTTATCATATTATGCAACGATCCAGGTTGAGACGTCACCCTCTAGTTTTATCATCCAAATTTTAGAAACAGACGGTTAGGTAAACAGGCCCTTTCAGTAGTCAGCAATGATTTTGTTGTGTTTGTTCCTTGAGCCACCGGTTCGTTGACCTGCCTCTAATATCAGTATAAAAAATGATAAATAATGATAAAAGCAAAACAGGATTCTAATAATCGGGTTAAGATATTGTGCTGTAGATAAAAGACTAGCACGGGCGAATGAATAGGGGCACATTGCACTGGTGTTGCGACAACAATAGGTGTCCGGCTTCAATTCGCATGCACCAGCACCAAAACGGTACAGAAGCAAGCAAGCCTGCTCTCCAACAGTTACCTCTATATATCGCTTATTTACACTGCGCTTGCCTTTCCCCGGCTTTATCGAATGAATAACAAAAATTTAGTTTTGGTTAAGCGCTAAGTTGTAGGGTTGTGGGGATGAGTTTTTATCGAAACCAGCCAGCAAAAGGCCGCGCAGGTTGTATGGCCTGGCTGGGCCGGTTCGATCAAGCCTAGTCTAGTCAGTTCCAGCAATCATGACTGTTCGATCGATCTAATCCACAATTAAGACAGACTAGGGGGGGGGCGTCTAGACTGTCTAGTCCGGCTCAGCCCTCCCCCGACGTTTCGAAACTTTGGGTTATTATGTGGATCATAATAGGGTAACCTTGAAAACAATTTCTGTCTTGCACAAAAAATCTTCTGGTATTATACTTGAACATGCGTTGCTATCTCCCCTCCGAATTCTTGTGGAACTCATAGTCACCTTCTATCACTCGAAGCCAGCATCATGAGATTTGCTGACAAATATCTCTCTAAGCTCATCCAAGGCTCGAAGGGCCCTTATTTGCATCCCCCGCGAGAACAGGGGACTAATAGACTACATGAATTTAAAAGTCACATCGGAGAAGCTACGGTTTCCAACAAGATCACCTTGACCTTTCTTTTACTTAAAAGCCATAAGTTCTTGACCGAGCTGCTTTGGTCTTTTGGTAGGTACTGTGCTTAATTGGCTTATGGCTAACCAATCCATTATAGTATCGCCGGCGCGGTATTCTCTTGGAAATCCTCGGAGCACCGCATCTTCGGTTTCCGTGCTTCTCGGCCATATAAAATATTTGAAGGTGTTCCAAATGGGAATTATCGTAATTTCATTTAATAACCATACTTTCTACAATTGGGTTGTGATCGCACTTTCTTTGATTGGGGATAGTTATCTCGGTTTTCCGCCATTGGCTTGCGTACAGCCTATCAGACCTTACGCTTTTTAAAGTCGAAACCCCTTGTCCGATCCCATTTTTTATGCCAAATTCATCCATTTTCGTCCCCCATATCTCACGCTATGAGATTCTGTCAAAATTTGGTACTAGGTTAGAGAGCCTGCAGATAACATGGGGGATATGACGGAAAGGCTATTCCTAAACAAGAGAAAACACATGCTAAGCTCAATCAGCTTCCACAGGGAGTGCCCCCGCACAGTGCGGCTTCGGGCATATTCCTTCCATCCACTCTTGACCCCCTACAGTCTCGCTATTACTTGAGTACCGGCACTCGAATAAGAATGAGAAGCCTATCCCCTCCCCCGAAAATAGTTCCCGACTAGGGGGCCTCCGTAACGAACTCTACCCTTACCGGCGCCGGACAAGAAGAACAAAGACAAATCGAGGCTTGGTGTAGCACGCATACCCTGCTGGAGCACAGAGTAACTACCTGCAGGCGGGGGAAATCAATGTTTTTGATATCGGCCAACTCCGATGAAGGTGTCAGTTACCCTATTCGATTCGATTGGGCGGCTTCCAATTGCTGCATCACATTTCTTTTATGCAGTCCTAATGAAACTCAGGTTTTCTCTCTATTTTCCACCCACATGGTTGAATCATGAGGAAGACATTCCCGATTACTCTCTGAGCATGTGCTCGAAATAGCAAGATGTTATCTTTTAGAGCAAGAATCTAGATTTATGGTCATGTGGATTGATTCGATGTGGGTTCTGTATCATTCCTTAATACTATTGTACCTCAACATGCACCGTCTACTCGTAATATTCTGACGTTTGTGAACACGACTGCTATTGCATGCCACCAAATTCCTGAGGCTCTGATTGTATCTTGGTTGGCTGCGGATTTGGGGACGGGAGATGGCGATGGTGATAGACAATTTGTGTTGGTTTGGAGGTTTGTGATGTTTTATTTTTATTTGTTTTTGTTTTTTGTTTTTGTTTAACTAGTAGACGCCGGTTAGGTTTAAACTAGTATAAATATATTGAATTTATGAGGCTCTGGCCGATTCTTTGCCCATATGCAGTAGCAGTTGTGTTCACAAACGTCAGAAAATTAAGAGTACGTACAGTACCTGCATAAGAACCCAAATATACCGGTACCGTCCTTGTGCTAGGGGCATTGGGGCTTCCCCTCTTTGTGAGGTCGGGTGTTTTTTCCTTCTTTCCCTTTGTCTCGGCCGATAGATTCCTGGTGCTCCCCTCGCCCCCCCCCTAATTAGAGGTTCCGAACCACCCAGCATAAGGACCGTTGATCGGAGTACTTACTGTACTCGAGTAGGATCCCGACATACATACCAACCGACATAGGCCTAGCCTTCTTTTCGCTTCCCTCTTTGGGATTTGCTAGGTACAGTACGGTACCGGTAGGGATTGAAATGGACGGAAGATCCGAACTCCTTCAACTTCTCAGCCCTGCGCAGCTTCGCGAACTAAGTGAGGTTCCAGGAGAGCTTTCGGCAGTTGTGGGTGGTGTTAGAATCATGTGCGGGGGAATTTCCATGCTACACGACGAGCCGTTTTTGTTGAAGGAGAAAAATCTTGGCGTTGGAAATATTCACTACTCTTATTTGCTCGCCAAAATCTGGCGTCAGAGTCAGCGGAAGGGAAGCGCGCAACCACCCGTTCGTAAGTGATGAGTTAGACTCACCATACACTGCTTGGATAAATAGCCCCTCTGTTTTCTTAGGGCATCTAACATACAACCCTAACAACCCCCGAACCTCATAGTATCACATACACCGCCTACCTAACAACCATCGTGCCAAACAAAAATAAAAAGTCTTTTTGACAATGGCCGAACCGCAAGCAAACGAATTCCGAACCGGAGAAATCGTCACTATCGCCTTCGCAATAATCACAGCAATTATTGGCCTGCTCCAATTGTTCCCCAATTGGAGGCCCTGGAAGCCCACACAGTCTGTTGTATGTTAACTTTAATCTGGTCCTACCCCATCTTGCTTAGGGCCGTCGTTTTCTTAAGTATCATATTATATTTCTTATGCGAATACCATACTAATGGCGTCATAGCTGCCCACTAAACATCAAGAACTTCGGTAACAGTTTGCCCACAACAACTCTTCAAGACTTATTTTGTTTTGGGTAGCGTCTAACGCGCGGCGATTAGTCCGGTCATTGTCGTCAACTGCGTCGGTCAGCTAAACTTCCAAAATCCAGAGCACGATGTTGACCTAGAGCGGGGTTCTCTATCCAATCTAACGGTGGTAAGGAATACAGAGAGAAGGGTCAGGGAAATATAGAAGGATAGTGTATAATATAAAGGATAAAGATCTAGCGGTGTAGTGAGGGTTAGAGTATGATTTAAGGCTCTCGTTTATCTCGATATTTAACTTTTTCTTCTTTCCCGTTCACCAGCGATTTATCCGTAACTAGCACCACTCATACCCGTTTGATACTGTACCCGCATAATAACCACTCTTGGCATCCTAGTTATGCTAGACTTTTTAGCACTTGCTGGTTTTTTTTAATATCCGGACACCTTGGCACCAAGAAGCATACAAAATAGAGCCATGGCGTCCGAATACTTTTGACAAATGCTAGTACTTTATATGCTTATCTTATTTTCGTCTGATAGTCTAAGGTTGGCAAATGCTGCAATAGGATCCAATCTGGCTTGGCAATCTCCTCATCTCAGATACGGTATGTATGTATATATATTGTAAAATTTGGAAAGAGAGCCCCAAGGCTGGCCAGAGAGAGATATTGTCTGAGGAGGGGGGGGGGGGCGCACATTCGGAACGGAGTCTTATGGCATAAAGTTAGTAGTAATGAAGATATTGCCATGGACGAAAAAGGAGCTATGGAAGAAAAGGTTCATTTATGGCTACGAGCAAAAAGTAGAGAGAAATGAATAACTTTTATCTTGATCACTTCAGTTTCTTCAAATATTGTACGAGTATGATGCCTTCATGACAAAGTAAGGTTTCCACTTTGGCCCAAGCCGGGGGGGGCAAACCCGCAAGGGAAACCGAACCGCCGGGGTAACACACGAGATTTTCTTTTTATGGTGCTGGGGACTTGAAATCAACAGCAACACCAAGGAAAAAGAAAATTCTCAGAAACTTTTTCAACCACCATCACATCTTTGAAAATGCAAATGGCTTGGTAGAATTGTTCGGGAGACTACTTCTCTTTGATTATATGATTTTTATTTTTATTTTTATTCCGAATTACCCATCAACCCATGAAAACTTGAATAATGAGCCCTCACACTACTTGTGGTAGGTTGAATTAAGGCATGTCTCGCCAAGGTTCATGCATTTGTTTAATTTTTTCCTCTTTCTACCATACTTCGCCACCCAAATCACTGCAATCACGTCGAGGGCTAACACTAAAACTTAGAGAAGGTAAACCCCAACTTTCAATGCTAAAGCACAACCGTTTACTTTCGAAACAAGGGACTCTCCGTCAACATATTGTACCAACGCGAGGCCAATTATTCCATTTTAAAACTTACTCCCACCAAGCCCAAGCTCTATTTTATGTGTATTGAATTATGTAAGCAAAATGAATTATGATATTCGCGAGGGGGTGATTTCACATGCCCGGCACCATCTTATACCATAATTTAAACATAGGCAACGGTATAATAAGTTGGGCAGGTTTTAAGAAAGTCCTCAATCCCACTTTTCGTAGATTATACCCTATTGCAACTTATTCAACCTTAGAGCCTGTTTGGATATGTACAGCGGCTCCGTTCCCCTATAATTGAGAATGGCCCATTTCCCTTCCATTTCAAAAAAAAAAAAAAAAAAAGAGAGAAAGGGAGGCCCATTTCTGCAGCAGAAAGCGGTCGCAAGATGGGATGGTTGTGCTTTGTTTGTCAAACGGACTCTTCCGTATCTAGGAACTACTTGTAGGCACCCGGGACCATAACAAGAGCCAACGACGCGCCACGTACCATGCCCAATGCTAGTTTGTCTAGAAATTCCTGATACCACTAACTTAAGCCTCTCACATAAGTGCTCACTCACTTTCAAGAAATAGCCTCAGGAGGATTTTTCCCCTAGTGAGCCTTTTATAAAAAACAGTAAATCCTGGCTATCACCGAACAGGAACTAAACCTCTATCTAGGTCTCGAGGGGGGGCTTATGATAGTTGATTTTTGTATGATACTACTATTTTTGATTTTAGGGGATAGTTTGTTGGCTTTGTATGATAGTGTCATTAATCGTTTCGCGGTCATCAATTTTAACGCTTAAAATTTAAGCGGAGCGTAAATTCCTGACATGACCCCGCGCTAACAAACACTCTCAACTAACCCCCCACCCTCATTCG
>Ga0307509_10003614_pt1 | contig 23247 bp, 16 predicted proteins | sample 10_EM_MG_FD_202245 | JGI IMG/M metagenome (GOLD analysis project Ga0307509, IMG submission 202245) | Populus trichocarpa ectomycorrhiza microbial communities from riparian zone in the Pacific Northwest, United States - 10_EM | ecosystem: Host-associated > Plants > Roots > Unclassified | place... | reverse complement strand
CGTAATGTCCTGACGTTTGTGAACAGGACCACTATTGCATGATGCCAAGATCCGGGCAAAAAAGCTGAATTTTGGGTGTATGCAATAGCAGTTGTGTTCACAAACGTCAGGACATTACGAGTATAGAGCCTGCTTGCGGTAGACAAAATATGGTACTTTTATAATACCTCTAGCTAGATATTTGATGCTCGGGTTCTAGGAGTATGATACTACGCCCCCCCCCCCCAGAAGAGCGCGCGTGCCTACAAAGCGGGGTTGGAAGGTGGGGTCTCAATGTAATTCCGGTGAAGTATGATCACCAGCCCTTTTTGGTTTCATTATTTTACAAGCGCTAGCGCGGGTGTAAAGATAAAAGTGCCGGGTGCTCGAGTGTTGTAGCAAAGCTTAAAGCTGATTGCGAGGCGTGCAAGAAGAACAATGGGTGTGTTGGGTTACCCGGATAACACTCTGATCAACCGAATGACCCAAATATCTTGTTGAGCCGCATACCGCCCTGTCAAAATGGGAAACGAGGGCCTCACCATAGGCTAAGCGAGTTTACTCGGAACTTAGGCAGATTGTGGGAAGATGTATGAGATGTACAGTAAATTTCACCACTGGTACTCCACTCATTCACTCTACTCGCTTCGCTTCACTAAAATTGGACTAATAGTCCGTCCGTCTTGACGGTAGAACTGGATGGATCGCTAGTGGTAGTCTGTCCGTTTTGTACTCCATAGACGAACTGGGGCGGGCGGCGGTATTTGTAAGATGGGACGCCCCGCCGGACTGTGCTGGTTCCTGTGGGGTTTTTCTGTTACTCGTACTTCTTTTCCGCCGTTACATTGAGGCACTTCTACCGTAAGGACAAGGAATGACTAAGAATGGCGCTAGGGTGTCCAGGATTTCTGGCATTGGGTTAGGGGGGGAAACACCGCGAGGTTCTGCTTCAGCCCTCGCTTGGGGCAAGCTTGCTAGGGAGAGGCAATTCTGAAGTCCTAGCGAGATCCTCAATTATTTCGGTTTTTGCGGTAAGGTTAACTTACAAGTAGTTCACAATTTCATCGCGGCAAATCTCCCAAAAAATACAATATATTTTGCCGAGAGTCAGCTTCTCTGGCATCGGCACCACACCCTGACCAAAGCCATCGTCGGTAACTTAACCATTAATACGTTTTTCATTTTGATTAATTGAACGGTCGAGGCACAAATAGAGATTTTTCGATACCCTGAATTTGATCGATTATAACGTGTTCCCAGAGGTTCTCAGGCCCACCAATGATAACTTGTATTATTGCTATGCCATGACTTTGTCACGATGTCACTAATTTTAATATATTATAAAAAGCGAAAACTTTTAGAGCAGTATGGGAAAGAGAAGATAATACTTGTAGAGAAATGGATTGGGTTCTGTAATATTCATCCTCGGAGAGCGTGACGAACTATTCAACCTTGTTCTCCTTCTTGCAGGAAGATCCTCTGCTATGTCGGCTATCGGCATCATAATATATCACTCATAGTTTTTGTGTGGCTCCCGGGAGTCACCTGCCATCTACCGCCATCCAATGAAGTCCCTCACAATTTATTTTTTGGCTTGTCTGTACTCGGCCGTCACCCCTAATACCGACCGCTTATGCCCCCACTCCGTAGTCCTTACCCACACCCTATAGTCCATTCCTAACCCCCACGTCTTTTCAGACGCCCGATAGTCCCCCCGCGCAGTCCCGGTCGTCACACCATCATCTCTTGCCTGCGATCCGCCTGAGTGGCCCCACTCCCTTGTGTCTCACTGTACTGATAAAGTAATTGCTTGTCGGGCCCGACGGTCCCATCCTATCTTCTTTAAATAATCCCTCTCTTCCCACTGCCCCCCCGGACTGGTCGGAACACTGCTATAATGAAAGGGAAACAAACACATTCGCGGAGATAGTATGTCAGGTCGTGATCTTGAGCATCCCAATACACTAACAGTACCCTAGTCTATCAAACCAAGAGGACCTAGGACCAGAGAAGATTAAATGTATATTATTATAACACATAACGAAGTGTTTGCTTATGACATGCACATGGGATATATAATTTCCAACATCGAAGTTTAGGAAAAAAAACAAAAGGGGAAAGGAGGGGGAGAGAGTATCGATAAGAGGGTAAATGATATCTAGGGTGGCTATAAGGTGACTCAGAGATCCGAACGGGAGGAATGCTGAGGAGGGGTATGTATATGGAGTGTTCCAGGCCAGCCGGCCTCAGCTTTTTTGGTGGTAAGCCCGGCCGGACTGTGGGCCATGGCCGGACTTTAATAGCCTGTCTTACCGGGCATGGCGGGACAGCGCATGTTGGGTTTTCTGGGTGTGAGACAGGAGATTGAAGAGAATTTAAAGATTAGCTTACTGTGAGAAAGATATGATTAGTATAAGGAGCGAGATTGTCAGATGTCTCTCGTGCATTGCTACTTGTGTGCTGGGCCTGGGTGTTTATACTCGTAAGAGGTATGTATATATAGAGCCAATTATTTGAGTCCAACTATTGCCTGCCCGACACAGGTTCTTCACATTGACGCCATTTTTTCAACAACAGAGATCTGCAGGCTGTTGATGTATATATTCCGCGGACCAGAGAAAAGAAGCTTGATTTTCCAAGGAAGCCCAGAGAGCGGGCTATTTATGCTGCGAAACAAGAATAAATATCCACGGTAGAAAAGAACCTCAAGAAAACAAAAGAAGACGAAAGAAAAATCTAATGCGCATAGAGTTACATCTATGATTGACGAATTGAGCTTAAACTCTGACGGCATTAAGGTGAAACTAGTATGAACTAGGAAGTACTGTCGTACTCAAGAAGATAGAGAGTACATATCCGAAAGTATAATTTCAACAGTGCGCAGCTTAGAAATCGAGGAAGTAGAGGGAAGAAAAGTACCTCTGTACGGCGGATAAAACTAAGTCCAACACAGGCTTCGAGTGATAATGTGTGATTTTCATAGGTTACCATAATTATATTATTGGAAACCATGACTCGATGCTCAGCATGCTCTCATAATACTATATTTGTTGTTCGGAAGGCTCCTGGAGGCCCGCTTGTTTGTCCCTTTGGATATGATTTGGCTTGGGGAATATGTTGGTTTTCGGGAGTGCATTTCAAATGCTGGAGTGCTCGAGGGCTCCCGAACGGTGCAGCCACCAGGAAGGCTAAGGAAAAGGTGGAAACGCTATAAAAAAAGCGGAAACATGAATTCCACACTCCCGGACGGTATGGAAAGTGGGAGTTTGTCCTTCATTCTACTAGCCCGGGGGTGAGCAAAGGGGCAGGGGAGACTTACATGGGCATGTGTAGCGGTTCGTCGAGAGCTAGGCGGTTTTTGTGTTTTAACTCCTGGTGTTTCGTTCTCCAGTCGCTATTTCGTTTCGTTTTGCTGTCGTGGTCGTTCCACTTCTAGAGCACGCATCTTCAGATAGTGTATGTTCCGACATCTTCTGGTATCTTGGGGCGTCTTCAGATACCCGTAGACATTCTCAGATATCTGTGGGCGTCTTCGGGTATTTGCAAGCAGCTGAAGATCTCTATTGCCTATAAGTAAAATATTTACTATTCAGATGCAATATGACGAAAGCCTGCCGATGCCACCAGAAATACATGAAGCCTGGCCACCTGCAATCGCTGTTCCTGCCCCTGATTTTGACGAGTTTGTTCAAGATCCCTTCATAGGGTAAAAAAGAGAGGAGAAAAAAATGAAGAAAAAAAATACCACAAGTACTACAAGACCTTGCATGATACACCGATTATAAAGTCTGGGCCTTGGGGTGACAATCTGGCACCTTCATAAAAAGGGCCCGCCTCTCTCGCGGGTGGAATAATGGTAGAACAAGAGCGGTGTTCGGGTTTTGATATTTTTCCATTTCTGTCCAGCAGAGAAAGGCAGCAGCGCCCTACGTGATGCTGATATTTATCATAAAACTAAATATTAGGCAAATATGAATTGGGCTAAAGAGCGGTCTAACCTACGATATTCCCCGATCCTCCCCTTGATGCCGTGTAGCCGAAGACCGGAATGGGTAGGTTAGCTAAGCATATCCGTCATATGCCATACAAAATCGCTTGCTTGGCTGTTAAGTGGCTACTGACTATAGTCGAGTACACTCCCCCGCATCACGATAAGGGAACAAAGACATATATGAAGGTGATTAGAATTAAGAGGGGAATTCTTGAAAAATAGAGGAAGGAAAATAAAGTACATAATGAGGGAGAGATAATTTATGGGCATAGACAAACGGGCTCTTATGAAGAAGTAGCATATCAATGGGCAATCCAAAGGATCCGAACAGGAACCCCCGATCAGGAAAAAAATTGGTACAAAAGACACGAGAAGATTAAAGGTGCATAGTATACAAAATAATGGTGTTTTCCAGAGATAGCTATATGTTAGGGATCTGTGGAGGGATTAGAGTTTTGGCAAAGAAAAGGAAACATAAGGAGAGGGAGAGTGTTTTTAGGATAGGGGCAGGCAGGCCAAGTGGTTGCAAAGACATTCGCGGAGAGGACTGGAGGTGCGCTAATAGGGAGTATGTATATGGAAACTAGATAGCGAAAGATATGGATACAGGTGGGCGGAAGAGGAGTGCAGGAAAATTGCTTTCTGAGTGTAACCCGGAGAGTGGGGGCCCTAGAGGCTGGAAGAGTGTTACACTAGCTACGCGCTGGGGGATGCAGGTGATAAGGAGTAGTGTTCGACCACGATAGTCTGGCCCATTGAGATTAACGTCGTTCGGTGCGAGCAGTAGTTGTACCACCCCTCATCCGCACTGAGAGAAGCGCGCCAGGGTGGTTTTTTACTGTCGTTGCTTGGCTTGTCGGGACTAACATCACTGCATCAGTAGTTTCACCACCTCTTCATGCCCATTGTGAGAAGCACATTGGAGAGGTGTTTGGCCGTCATTGCTTGATTTGTCAGGATTGACATCGCTACGGGCGAGCAATAGTTTCACCGCCCCCTCATGCCCACAGTAAGATGCGATCAAGAGTGGAGTTATCCCATTATTGTCTGGCCCGTCGGGATTGACATCTCTGCGTGCGAGCAGTAGTCCCACCACCCCCACATGCCCACTGAAAGATGCGCTCCAGAGTGGAGTTCTCCCATTGTTGTCTGGCCCGTCGGGATTGACATCGCTGCATGCGAGCAGTAGTTTCACCACCGCCTCGTGCCCATGGAAAGCAGCGCATCGGAGAGGTGTTCGGCCATCATTGCTTGGCTTGTCAGTGCCGAGGCCCTTCCGTGCGAGCAGTAGTTTCACCACCCCGTCATGCCCATTGTAAGAAGCGTTCCAGAGCGGTGTTCGGCCATCCTCGCTTGGCTTGTCAGGATTGACATCGTTCCGTGCGAGTAGTAGTTTCACCACCTCCTCATGACCATTGTAAGAAGCGTTCCAGAGTGGTGTTCGGCCATCGTCGCTTGGCTTGTCAGGATTGATGTCGTTCCGTGCGAGCAGTAGTTTGGCCACCCCCTCATGCCCACTGTAAGAAGCGCTCAAGAATGGGGTTTCGCCCTTGTTGTTTGGGTTGTCGGGATTGACATCGCTGCGTGCGAGCAGTAGTTTCACCACCCCCTCATGCCCATGGAAAGCAGCCCTCAAGAGTGGAGTTTCGCCATCCACGTCTGGCTTGTCAGGATTGACACTGTTCTGTTCGAGCAGTAGTTTCACCACCCCCTCATTTCCTCTATAAGAAGCGCTCCAGAGTGGGGTTTCGTCTTTCTTGTTTGGTTTATCAGGATCGACCTCATTCCGTGCGAGCAGTAGTTTCACCACCCCCTCGTGCCCATTGTAAGAAGCGCCCCATAGCGGTGTCTCGCCATCATCGCTTGGCTTATCGGGATTGACATCGTTCTGTGCGAGGAGCCGTCTCACTACTCCTTCATTGCCTTGCTGGGCAGCCCACCATAGTGCTATAAAACCCATACAGTCACTCTGATTGATATCAGAGCCTTCCATTTCTATCAAATCAGTCACGACATCATCAATTCCGAAGTACGATGCGCAGTGCAAACTGGGCCATAGGTGATGGGGAAGTGAGCAATTATGATCACTGTTTATTTCCTGGACAAGTAAGGTGGCAAATATATGGTTCCCGCCACAGTTCAATAGCTCTAGTGCAAGTGATTTCGAGTCATCCGAGAGTTCCTCTTGCGCATGACTTCCCCAATACCGAGAAGCATATTTTAGAAAGGGGATATCCCCAAGGTTCGAAACATTGCTGGGTGGGAGGCCCCGGACTATATTGTGGTTTAGATAGGTCAAGCTGATTTGCCCAATGGTTTTGTGGGCATCGGGAAAGATACCAGACTGGGAGAGGTATTCTTGAAGCGTGTAGTGGATCAGTCGCACGGTCGATGTCTTTGTGTCAAGCACGGCAAGCCCTAAGCATGACCCTAAGACTGTATCTTGCGGCCGGATATTCTCCGGGTCTAGACCCGTCGACTGCATGTCTACCGCCAGAGCCTGGCAGAGTTCGTCAATCCCTAAGGGCCGCTCCGCGTGCGATACCCACATCAAGACTTCCATCCCAAGTCGCGATCGGTCTCCCTTCTGCTCCCTTATCCGCTGCAATGTCTGGACATATACACTGTCGAGGCCCACACCCGTTGTCGCCACCTGTTGCAACATCTGCTTTCTGCTCGCTACTGATGTCTCGCCTAAGATTGCCTCAATATTCAATGCAACGAGGAGAAACCTGAGCAGAATATCAATGAGGGATTCAAATTTGGAACCTAAGCGCTCCTACTCACATTTCCGAAGCCTTTTCCAACATTGTTTCCATGATAATATTTCTCAGATCCTCTGTCATCAAACCTGGATCTTGGTCATCGCCATCGTCCATCTTCTGGCTTAGGTATCGAGTGATATCTCCTCGGTCGACCACAATGTGTATGGAATAGGCTCTCTTGGTGAGAAGTTTATCCAGTTCCGTGCAGATATGTGGTCGCCCCGTAAGAAATAGCCGGACATTTGGTGCTTCTTGAACAATTTGTTGTAATGCGCGAAGAAACTTTAGTCGATGCTGAGGAAGCACCTCGTCTACTGCATCGATACAAAGGTATACTACCTCGATGGAACCGATTACCTGGACGAATAATTTCACCATGTCTGGCAACCCCAGACCATCCTCACCTTCTTTCTTCGACTCATCAAAAACCCTTTTGATTTCTGTCGCAATCCTCGGCTCTCTCGAAGAGGCCTGCCGAACTAGACACCCGATCATATTCACTGCCGATTGGTCCTTCTGTCTCTGGTAATCGCCATAGAGAAATATTACGGCCATATTCCGACCGCGGGTTTGCTTCCGCAGGGTGTCGATTACTAAGGAAATAATTTTGTCTCTCGTCACCATCGTCTATTCTTTCTGGAGAATACTCTTGTATCATACCTTATGTAGGTCTTTCCAACCCCTTGACTCCCATAACACAGCAATGTCGGATTTACCGACCCGTCCTGGCTCTTGCACCATGATTCGAACTCACTCCTCCGGAGAACCCATTCCCCAATACTCTCAAGGCGACTGTTTTTCACATCCCGGTGTCTTTTATGGGGCTGTAGTGGAGATAACCATTCTTGTATCCGCAAAGACTCTTCCTCTATTCCCACGTTGATGGTGGTATTGTTGCTGTTTGACACATTCCCTACATTCGAGTTCGAATCCCCATATATCGTTTTCGTCGTGCGATGGCCGGTAAGGGCGTTCAACATCCCATGCCACCATGGGCTATCGAGCCTTGATACTCTGTCCCCGGTCGGTAATGTGTTCATAGCGGATAAAGTTGATAATGAATGAGGAGATACTATAGTCTAACCGTAAAGTGGATCGTCGAAGGTGTCGATGATAGCCTTGTTCACTCGACCCAAGGAAAAGCGGGGCTCGTTCTCTCGTTCATATTTTCGCTTGTTGTGTCACCTACAGTCCTCAGCCAATCATTTCCACGCCAACGCCTTTGATTACCCTTCCTTGAATCCCCGCGCGCAGACTCCGGTTGAAGAAAGCTTTTAGAAACTTAAGTTACCTTTCATTCACTAACTGTAGGCTCGCTAAGGCCCAGCAGGGGTACTGCATCGCAAAGCGCTCTTTTATCATTTGGCCTCCTCAGCGACTCTTGTGAGTTCCCTGGCACCCGCCCCAGAAGCCCATTGATGGACCCCACTCTTTGGGAAATGAGTTATTAGAGTGTGCTCGTGTGAACTCACGATGGCTTTACGGTATAGTTCACTCCAGAGCGCCGTGACGACTGCTTACTTTGTGCACAGTACTAATAGCTGGATCAGTAAAGTCAGGAGTATTGCTTATTGACCAATTACCGTCAGTGGCCATTCCAGCTTTTGCCAACCTTCATCTGAGCCCGGAGTCATACATTTACAGCACAACAAAGATGGGATGCCCGAATCACTCCAGAATTATTCTGCCTACTATCAATTTCCCAATATTTTCTACACTTAGCTTGTAAAGAGAGCTGAGAGCCAAGAATACCAAATCACCGAGATTCAAAGGAGAGCTTCCAAGCGAGGTCAGATGACTAACCAAAGCCTCTTACCAACCCCAGATCGGGCGGAGATATTCCTAACTCTCTCAATCGCCTCTAGAATACACAGGTGAGTTTTTTGTTGGAAATTAGGCTATAAGCTAGTCTCTTTTGTTTCATGAAAGTTCAAAAGCTTGGGGAAATATTTACGTTGATGGATGAGTAGGAGCCTGGGCAGTCAACGGAACACATGAAGGCTATGGAATCAAGGCAGGGCAAGAGTCGCGCATTGAATTAAAGGCGCAGGAGAATGGGAGTCTTTGTGATGCATTACTTTTGTTGAACAATTAGAAACATCTTTTTTTTTCTTTTGTTTCCATTAGGATGCAAGACATACGGGGAAGAAAGCGGACAACTGTGGTGATCGCTGAGAGGATAAGGATCACTCGGTTCTGTTTTTTCTTCATATATACTCGTATCTTTAACGTAATTCATTCGAGAAGGAGGAAATTTGTTTCGCCCTATCCATCCTGTTACCATTCGGTTTTGCATTTTTTATTCTCCCAAATATTTTTATTTTCATAGCTCCAACGGGTGCTTCTATAGAGCGGATACCTGGCCTATATGACAGTGATATCGTGCGTGGACAAAATTAACCGATCAACGAACGCTCATAATTTTCGCCCCAATGTTGTTAACCTCCTCGATACAACCACCCCAACCCAACCAAGAAAAATACGTAAAATATAATTGAAATATATGGCAGTGATGAGTACTTAGTATGCTATAAATCAGCCGTAATAAAAAAAGAGAAAGCATTATGAGATGCCTGTTGAGTGGTAATGATTTTTGTGGGGGCCCGGAGGCGATAGGTTGTCAGGCTCACCAGGGTGTTCGGTTGTCCACGCACAATATTGTGCTACTGTTTACTACAGAACGCCAATTACCGCAAAAACTCGAATAATCGACCCGTGTGCTATGTCGTTGGAGTTGCCTCCTCTGGTAAGGTCTGGGATTTTTTTGCTTTTTTTATGGCCCCCAGAGGGGCTGAGCAGCTGGTTTTTTGCTGTGTTTTTTGCCCCTATTCTAGAGTAGGGAATTCTCAACGACATAGCACACGGTTCGATTATTCGAGTTTTTGCGGTAACTGAACCGTGTGCTACTTGGCCTGACTTGCTTACTCTCTTAGGATCAGATATTTTTTACTCATACACGTCTTTCAGGAAGGCTGCGTGGAACATCACTGATTTTGTTTTATGATTCGCCCTTTGTGAGAAGTAGAAAATTGTGGACGACTAGGAGTACCAGTCCGTCAGATTCGACGGGAGCACGAACAATCAGGGTATGGGGGGAGGCCGGGAAAGGAGGAATTCGCCTAGCGATTCATACTGCTAACGAGCGAAAGCTAGCATTCCTATCCAGGAGTATTCGGCAAGCAAAAATCAAATTCTTCAAAGTACTAGGGTGTGAGCAAAAGTACGGCGAAGTCTTGGCTGCCATTTACATAGAAATTCCGTGAGCCACGTTCGCCAGACTTACCCACAACCCCCTGTACTCCGCGGAAAATAAGTTATGGAACACTTCCTTGTGGGGGCTTGCGCCTCACTTCCCCGGCCAAACATCTTCTCAGCCACACAACACTATCTAACGTATTCCAAGCCATAGTGAGCACATAACATAGCCAGCCGTCTGCAGGCTTTGGTAATGTGATTGGCTGAATCTCAGTCCTGTTTTAAATGGTGGCTAGTATTGGGATGGTGGCTCACAATGCCGGGTTCTCACTATGGCGTGGAATACAGTGCCACCATTCACAATAGCTCCACGCTTCCCAAGCTCCAACCCTGGTTGCCCTATGATCCTCTCCCCCGTTTTCTCCTTTTAATTGTTCGTGTCGCTACTTGCGTAATTTCCGCTGTAGAATTGGTTGAGGCCTGTCGTTCGGGAATGGTTGGTGGAGGGCACTGTTCCGGTTGTCGCGCCGGACCGAAGAGCCCACCGTGACTTATTTTGCGCAGGAGTACTCGAGTAGAATAAAAAAATATACCCGCTCCATTCTTATTTGACACCGCTGCTACCCGCTGCGAGCCAGCTTGCAGTAGCCAAAATATCGTTACTTGTACCTGTGAATGCATATTTGAATTCCATGGTGCCATGAGTATGATCCTAAGTTACGCCCCCCCCTCCCCCGCACGATCACGCGCGCCCAAAAAGCCCGGTTGGAAGGTGCGGTCTCAATGGAGTGCGAGTGTGGTATGGTCAACCCTTTTTGTTTTACTTGGTCGAGTAGAACGATAAATGTAGTGTAAGAGGCTTAATAGATTTTGTTAAGCCTCGTATTCCATCTGAGGCTGCATTAAGAACAATAGGCTCGTCGGGTTACCCGGATCAAACTTAAAATTAGAGCTTCGAATGTCTAATTGAGCCGCATACCGCTCTATCAAGATGGGAGAAATGAGTGTCGCAGAACAGCAGACGATCGGCTAAGCGAATTCACTTGGAACTGAGACACCTCGTAAGAAGGATATGAAATGTAAGTTTTACCGTTCGCGCTTCGCTTATTCACTCTACTAACTGGGCTTCACTAAAACTGAATTAACAGTAATGACACCCTACGCGTTGACATGATTTTCCTATTATTATCGCTTCGATGACTAGGCGCTCGTGCCGGCCCCGCTTGGTGGTGGATGGGTAAACTAGATGGAACAGAATAGAGTACGAGTATTATACTTGTATCATGTAAGGAAGGCAATCTATACTAGCGTTCCGAACTGTCTAATCTATCGGTCTTGGAGGTAGGACTAGACGAACCGCTAGTAGTCTGTCCGTTGTGTTCTCCATAGACAGACTAGGGCCGACGGAAGTAGGGAGCGACCCCCTAACGGGAGGGCCCTGTGGAGTTTTTCTGTTATGATCTTTTCTGCGGTCACAAATATAAACTTCTAATTCACAATTTGATCTGGGAAAATCTCCCCAAAAATCCGATCTATTCTGCTGAGAGTCAGCTTCTGTTGTATCTGTCCTGTTGTGGATAAATTTCGTTTTTGCTTGGCGAGAATATTTTTAGCTAGTTGGGTATCGTTCAGTAGAGCTTTCTTGATTGTTGAGGATAGGTCTCGGCTTGGGGGGGAGATATATCTGGTGCTTGTCTTTCATACGAGTACCGTAAGAGGTGAATAGGTCATGTCTATTACAGGGGGGGTTGTTAGTTCAGGCTTGGCAGACAGGGGGGTAACAGTCCTTCATTTCTTCCAACTACCGCCACGGTCAACGGAGCAAATTTGGATACGCAGAACAAGGTGAGGATTACCGGTGGATAGATAGTCGGGCAACCGGGAAAGGTTGGACTTTCTTTCGCTTTGGTTTTTGTTTGTTCTTTTCTCTCTGTTTGAATTGGGTGAAGGGTTTGTGAATTAGGTTGAGCAAGTTGAATTGATTGCGAATTGTTTGACTTGTTTAACAGTGCAAGTTTTCATCAGCGATGGTGATTTGTAGTTTCTCCCGCTTTAAGAAGTAGATACACTGTTGCCCGGGTTCTTGTTTTTCAGTACCATGACTTTTTTGAATACTACCCTAAATCTTTCGCTTTGAATGATATATTAAATTTAGTGATGTCCCGACAGGAAAATAAGACTTGTAGAGGAATGAATTGGTTCGGTTTTATCTTCATACTTGGAGTACTTGATGACCTACTTAACCCTCTTCTCTTTCTTGCAGGAATATCCTTACTATGTCCGTAACGACATCATGGTATGTCACTCATAGTGTGTCTGTGGTTTCCGGCCGTCATCTGGCATCCCGGGCCGTTCCCTGCAGCCTCTCTCATTTTTTTGCTTTCCTACATCCGGCCGTCATCACTAATACCTGCCGGTCGCCACCTCCCGGTACTCCTTCGCCCACCCTACAGTCCTTTCCTTGACCCCACTAACCTTTGATACCCCGGATAGCCCGCGCTAAGTCCCGGCCGTCATACCATCTCCCCTGCCGTCTGTCTGAGTGACCCCCCTCCCTTGTGTCTCACTGTACCGATAAAGAAATTACTTGTCGGACGGGCAGTCCCATCCCATCTTATTTTAATTATCTCGGTAATCCATGAGGACCTCCGGATGGTTTGCAACACTGCTGTTAACAAAGGATGATAAACACATTCGCAAAGATCGTATGCCATCTTGGGCATCCCAATAAGCTAACAGTACTCTATTCTATCAAACCACGAGGATATGCAACTGGAGAAGATTAAATACATATATTATGATGCATAAGGAAGTGCTTGCCTATGACAAGCACATGGGAACATGGGAAATAAGGGGGAGAGTATCCACCAGAGGGCAAGGGGTATCCAGGGTAGCTATGGGGTTGCTTGGAGATTCGGATGGGAGGTATACTGAGAAGGGGTATGCATATGCAGGGTTCCGAAGGGACTGGGCCTAGGGTCTAGGCCGGCCAGCCTCGGCTTTTTGGTGGCAAGCAGGGCCGGACTGTGGGCCATAGCCGGGCTTTAAGGGCCTATCATACCGGGCCTGCCCCGAGTGTGTATGTGGGATTTTCTGCGTGAGATATGAGATCGAAGAGAAAGTCAAAACACGTTTACTGTGAGAGCAATAGGTTCGTTTAAGAAGGATCAGAATTGTCAGATGTCTCTCGGACATTGCTACTTGCGTGCTGGGCCACGGCATTTATACCCGTAAGAGGTATGTATATGCAGAGCCAATAATTTGAGTCTAACTATTGCCTACCTGACATAAGTTAGTCACATTGAACCCACTTTTCCAACAGCAGAAATCTGCAGGTTCTCGAGTGATAGTGTGTGATTTTGAGAGAACTCAAGAATCTCATTACTGGAAACCATAACTCGATGCTCAGCATGCTCTCGTAATACTATGTTTATTGTTCGGATGGCTTTCTGGAGCCCTCTGGTTTGTGGCTTTGGATAAGATTTGGTTTGGAGTATATGTTTGTTTTCGGGAGTGCATTTCGGATTCAGGAATGCTCGAGGCTTTTGGAACCATTCAGCCCCAGGGAAGATAAGAGAAAAGTGGGAACGCTATAAGGAAAGCGGACACACGAATTCCACAATCCCGGACGCTATGGGCAGTGGGAGTTTGTCTTTCCTTCTGCCGGCCCGGGCGTGAGCAAAGGGGCAGGGGAGATTTACATGGGCATGGGTGGTGACTAATAAAGAGATTGGCGGTTTTTGTGTTTTAACTCTTGGTGTTTCATTCCCCAGTGGCCATTTTGCTTCGTTTTGCTGTCGTCGTCGATCCACGTCAACAGGTATCTTGAGATATCTTTCGGACATCTTCATGTATCTTGGGGCATCTTCAGATATTTGCTGGTATCTTCAGATATTTATTGCCTATAAAGAAAATATTTATTAATCGGATATGATATGCAGAAAGATTGCCGGCCCAGCCAAGAATTCATGAAGCCTAGCCTACAAGCCGAGGCCTGTTTCACTTTGACCAGGCCGCCTGCTAATGGTATCCCAGCCCGTGACAGCGGAGTTTGTTCAAGATTCCTCTAGACGCTGGAAAACGAGAGGAAACAAAGTAAAGAAAGAATACCACAAATAATACAGGAGCCAGTATGATACACCGATTCTAAAATCTGCTCCCCGGGGGAAAATCTGACACCGTCATGAAAAGGGCCCCCTTGCCTCTCAGGCGGAATAGTGGTGAAGGAAGGGGGCGATTCAGGTTTCGATATTTTTCCTTTTCTGTGGGGCAGAGAAAGCCCGCAGCCCCTTAGGAGATGCTGGTATTGATCCCAATACCAAATATTTTGCAGCGTGAATAAGGCTAAAGAAGGAGCTAGCCTACGATATTCCCTGCCCTTGACCCTCCCATTTATCCGGAGCAGTCCAAGGCTAGAATCGGTAAGGTTGGTTAAGCACACCCTCGTATGCCATAAAAGATCGCTCGTTCAGCTATTAAGTGGTTTTCTATTCACCCTCCACGCACCACAATACCATATGAAAGGCTAAAGTATATGAACATGATCTCAATTTAGAAATATAAGAGAAATGGAAGGAGGAAATAAAGTATGATATCATCCGGGAGAAATAATTTATGGGCAGAGACAAACAAACTTTTGTAGAGGGGTAGCACATCAAGCAGTGGCCCCAAAAGTCCAAACAGAGAGCCCGATCACGAAAAAATGAGTAAAAAGGACGGGAGAGGATTAAAGGCATATATTTTACAATATAAAGGTGTTTTCTTGAGACAGGTAAATGTCCGAGAAATTTTCAGGGATTGGAATTTAGGCAAACAGAAGAAAGCGAGAGGAGGGGGAGATGTCTTCAGGATGGGGGCGGACAAGTGGTTGCAAAGACATTCGCGGAGACGACTGGAGCTGCGCTAATAGGGAGTATGTATATGGAAACTAGATAGCGAAATATGGATATAGGTGGGTGCAAGGGGAGTGAAGGAAAATTGCTTTCAGAGACTAACCCGGAGAGAGTGGGGCCCCCTAGAGGCTGGAGGAGTGCTACCCTCACGACACACGGGCAAATGGAGGCGAAAAGGAGTAGTGTTCGACCACGATAGTTTGGCCCATCGAGATTGATGTCGTTCGGTGCGAGTAGTAGTGGTACCACCCCTTATCCCCAGAAGAGAAGCGTGCCAGAGTGGTTTTCAGATATCGTTACTTGGCTTGTCGGGATTGACATCGCTCCATCAGTAGTTTCACAACCCCTTCGTGCCCATTCCGAGAAGCGCAATGGAGAGGTGTTCGGCCATCATTGCTTGGTTTGTCGAGATTGATATTGTTCCGCGTGAGCAGCAGTTTCACCACCCCCTCATGCCCACAGAAAGAAGCCCTCCAGAGTGGAGTTTCGCCATCCACGTCTGGCTTGTCAGGATTGACACTGGTCCGTGCGAGCAGTAGTTCTACCACCCCCTCATGCGCCCTGTTGGAAGCGCACGCGAGTGGTGTTCGGCCATCAGAGCTTGGCTTGTCAGGGTCGACGTCGTTCCGTGCGAGCAGTAGTTTCACCACCCCCTCATGCCCACCGTAAGAAGCACTGAAGAGAGGGGTTTGGCCCTTGTTGTCTGGTTTGTCGGGATTGACATCGCTGCGTGCGAGCAGTAGTTTCACCACCCCCTCATGCCCACCGTAAGAAGAGATCCAGAGTGGTGTTCGGCCATCGTCGCTTGGCTTGTCAGGATCGACGTCATTCCGTGCGAGCAGTAGTTTCACCACCCCCTCATGCCCATTGTAAGAAGAGGTCCAGAGTGGTGTTCGGCCATCGTCGGTTGGTTTGTCAGGATCGACGTCATTCCGTGCGAGCAATAGTTTCACCACCCCCTCATGCCCACTGAAAGAAGCGCTGTAGAGTGGTGTTCGGCCATCGTCCCTTGGCTTGTTAGGATCGACGTCATTCCGTGCGAGCAATAGTTTCACCACCCCCTCATGCCCACTGAAAGAAGCGCTGTAGAGTGGTGTTCGGCCATCGTCCCTTGGCTTGTTAGGATCGACGTCGTTCCGTGCGAGCAGTAGTTTCACCACCCCCTCATGCCCACTATAAGAAGCGTTCCAGAGTGGTGTTCGGCCATCGTCGCTTGGTTTGTCAGGATCGACGCCTTTCCGTGCGAGCAGTAGTTTCACCACCCCCTCATGCCCACTATAAGAAGCGCCCCAGAGTGGTGTTCGGCCATCGTCGCTTGGTTTGTCAGGATCGACGCCTTTCCGTGCGAGCAGTAATTTCACCACCCCCTCATGCCCACCATAAGAAGCGCCCCAGAGTGGTGTTTGGCCATCGTCGCTTGGCTTGTCAGGATCAACGTCGTTCCGTGCGAGCAGTATTTTAACCACCCCCTCATGCCCACTGTAAGATGCAATCCAGAGTGGAGTTTGGCCTCCGTCGCCCGGCTTATCGGGATTGACATCGTTCCGTGCGAGGAGTCGTCGCACTACTCCTTCATGGCCTTGCTCAGCAGCGTACCCTAGTGCTGTTTCACCCATACAGTCACTCTGATTGATGTCACAGCCTTCCCTCTCTATCACATCAGCCACGACATCATCGATTCCGAAGTACGATGCGCAGTGCAAACTGGGCCATAGGTGATGGGGAAGTGAGCAATTATGACCACTGTATATTTCCTGGACAAGTAAGGTAGCAAATATATGGTTACCGCCGCAGTTTAATAGATCAAGTGCAAGCGTTTTGGAGCCATCTGAGAGTTCAATTTTTGCGTGGCTTCCCCAATACAGAGAAGAATATTTGAGAAAAGGCATATCTTTAAGGTTCGAAACATTGTTAGCGGGGAGGGCCCGGACCATATTGTGGTTTAGATAGGTCAAGCAGATTTGCCCAAGGGTTTTGTGGGCATCAGGAAAGATACCAGACTGCGAGAGGAATTCTTGAAGCGTGTAGTGGATCAGTCTCACGGTCGATGTTTTTGTGTCGAGCAAGGCAAGCCCTAAGCATGATGCTAACACTGTATCTTGTGGTCGGATGTTCTCAGGGTCTAGATCCGTCGACTCCATGTCTACCGCCAGAGCGTGGCAGAGTTCGTCAATCCCTAAGGGCCGCTCCGCATGCGATACCCACATCAACACCTCCATCCCAATTCGTGACCGGTCTCCCTTCTGCTCCCTTATCCGCCGCAATGTCTGGACATACACACTGTCGAGGGCCACACCCGTTGTCGCCACTGTTCTCAACATATGCTTTCTACCTGCAACTGATGTCTCGCCCAAAATTGCCTCGATGTTTAGGGAAACGAGTAGAAACCTGAGCAGAATATCAATGAGGGGTTCGATTTTGGAACCTAAAGGCTCCTACTCACATTTCTGAAGACTTTTCTAGCATTGTTTCCATGATAACATTTCTCAGATCCTCCGTCATTAAGCCTGGATCTTGGTCATCGTCATCGTCCATCTTTTGTCTTAGATATCGAGTGATATCCCCTCTGTCGGCCACAATGTGTATGGAATACGTTCTCTTTGTGAGAAGCTTATCGAGTTCCGTGCGAATATGTGGTCTTCCTGTAAGAAATAGCCGGACATTTGGTGCTTCTTGAACAATTTGTTGTAATGCGCGAAGGAACTTTAGTCGATGCTGTGGAAGCACCTCGTCCACTGCATCGACACAAAGATATACTACCTCGATGGAACCGATTACCTGGACGAATAATTTCACCATGTCTGGCAACCCCAGACCATCGTCACCTTCCTGCTTCGACTCATCAAAAGCCCTTTTGATTTCATTTGGAATCCTCTGCTCTCTCCAAGCGGCCTGCAGAACTAGACACCCGATCATATTCACCGCCGATTGGTCCTTCTGTCTCTGGTAATCGCAATAGAGAAATATTACTGTCATATTCCGACCCCGGGTTTCCTTCCGCAGGGTGTCGATTACTAAGGAACTGATTTTATCGCTGATCAGCATCATCCATTGTTTCCGGAGGACATTCTTGTACCTTATATAGGTCTTTCCAACCCCTTGACCCCCATAACACAGCAATGTCGGATTTGCCGACCCGTCCTGGCTCCTGCACCATGTCTCGAACTCATTCCTGCGGAGAACCCATTCCCCAACACCCTCAAGACGACTGTTTTTCACATCCAGATGTCTTTTAGAGGGTTGTAGTGGAGATAACCATTCTTTGATCCTCAAAGACTCTTCCTCTATTCCCACGTTGATGGTGGTATTGTTGTTGAGCGACACATTCCCGACGTTCGAATTCGAGTCACCATGTATCGTGTTCGTCATGCGATGATCAGTGAGGGCGTTCAACATCCCATGCTGCCATGGGCCATCAAGCCTTGATACTCTATCCCCGGTCTGTAATGTGTTCATAGGGGATAAGTGGGTAATGAATGAGGAGATAATATAACGGTTAAGTGGTTCGTCGAAGGTGTCGATGGGGGCCTTGTTGGCTTGACAGAGGAAAAGCGGGGCTCGCGCACTTGTTCATATTTTCGCTTGTTGTGTCACCTGCAGTCCTCAGCCAATCATTTCCACCCCAGCGCCCTTGATTACCCTTCCTTCAATCCCCCGAGCGCAGACTTCGGTTGGAGAAAGCTTTTACAAACTTACCTTTCATTAACTGACTGTAGGTTCGCTAAGGCCCAGTAGTGGTACTGCATCGCAAAGCGCTCTTTATGATTAGGCCTTCCCAGCGACTCTTTTGATTTCCCTGGCACCCGCCCTCGAAGCCCTTGAGGGAAACCCACTCTTCGGAAATGAGTTATTAGGAGTGCGCTCGTGTGAAGTCTTATATGTACTACGCAGTTCTTACGTAATCGCGCGCATCTAATCTGTGCAGAAAACGCGCAATCTGATCTGACCTGTGATGATAAGTCCCACCTAGGTATTTGTGGTCACACTTCAACTATGCAACCCACAATGCAACCCACAACCCACACTATTCTTGCTTGCTCCCCTCAACCCCACGCTCCTGGCCGAGCCAAGGCATCTCTCAAAGTCCAAGTAGAACACGTGAAAGAAGAAAAGGAGGAGAAGATGTGTTATTCATATAAGCGCACTGAAAAAGTGGTGAAAAATATGCTGCTCATATTATCAAAATATTATGGTCACATGATTGGGATATGGTCACAAGTGTGATGACAAGTTTCATTAGAAGTATATCTGATCATTTAGAAAAGTTCTAGAATATTCTATTTAGCACAGAGTATTTCTCAGCATGTGTGCACAATTCAGCCAAGATTAGTCTTGGCAACCAACTTCCCTTCCTATATATATCACTTACCTCAACCACCACTTCTCACAAAACACTGTTCCTTCACCACCTTTTTCCACAAAACACACATCCTTCACAAATATCATTTTACCACAAACACAACCACTACAATCGCCGAGTCCTCGCATCAGAAACTAAGAAATTAATGATATCTTCAGCAATACAACGCTGTGGACGCTGTCGCCGGACCCTGGACATTGCACATTTTGCTCGTACTCTAACCAGAGCCCGACGCCGTACATGTGTTGCATGATTGGTAAGTCTTGCATATCACGCTCACCTTTTATTTATATGATATTGGAAGATGCTAATGAACTGTATTTCAGGAGAGAGAAAATCTCAGAAGGCAAAACAGAAGAGGACAAGTTCAACAACCACAGGTTGATGGAGAAGAACCTGTAAGACAGGATAATCAAGGTAAGTTAATCCTTACATATGATTAGAAATAGTAGCTAATATAGGAACAGGATTGAGACCTATGGAGCGAGTTGGAGAAGCAGAAGTGGGAGGACAGGAGGGTGTGCTGAGTGAGGATCAAGAAGGTATGGTCACCCAGGAGATTTGATATGAGGAATAAATTCTGACTGGAGTGAAAAGTAGCTGGTATTCAAGCCGTAATGGGAGGGCATGGAGTAGAGCGGAATAATGTACCAGCTGGTAAGGGAGTCTCAGAGGTTTATTCCAAACAACTGCTAATAAAATCAATAGCTTCAGGAATTGGGGGAGAGGTCAGGAGATGTCCGCGATGGAGGCAGGGCAGATCTGAGGAGGATTTCGATAAAACCAGGGAAGGCAGGGTAATGGTGACCTGCAGGCTGTGTCTGGTAAGTTATTCGATATCAGAGTTGCAAGTGTTTGGATTGAAGCTAACAAGTGATAATAACCTAGAGCGCTGCACGAGAAGCCCGCAATGGGATTGCAGTAGTGCCAGCTGCTAATATGGAGCTGGTTCCTCTAGCTCAGGCACCAGAGGTTCAACAGGCAGAGCCAGCGGTGCCATTGTCCTTTGGGTGCCAGAGAGCTAGGTGGACAGCATATGACCTGAAGGGGTTGGACATAAGGTGTACCTGGTACAAGGCACTACACTGTGAAGCAGAGTTGGGCTCAAGGAAAGCGCAAGCAGGAGAGGCCAGCTTTGAGTCCTGCTGTAAGCATGGTCAGGTGCAGATTGAGTCAATGTCTCCACTTCCGGAGCCTCTCAATACTTTGATGAATGGCGAGGATGCTCAGCCAAGGTCGTTTCGGGAGAGGGTCCGGAAGTGGAACGCAATCTAGGCCTGCACCAGCATCTTGTTCAACAAGGACAGCAGAACGAATGAGATTGGAGGCAACTTTCAGTTGTTCCAGATCCATGGGGCAATGTATCATAGGCAGGGACCTCTGGATCCTGCGGGTAGACCTGTTGATGCACGCTTTTCACAGGTCTACCTCTATGATCCTGCAGAGGCAGCAAGAGGGCGAGCAGTAGATGTCAATGGTCTGGATCCCAATCTCATTCTTTCCTTGACAATGATGCTGCAAAGGTCCAACCCCTTGATCCAAGTGTATCTTACAGCTCAGGAACAGTATGCAAAGATCAGTGAGGAGGGAGGTGATGCCTGCCTGATCCTCAATCCACAACTTTCCCTGGTTGTGGAAAGAGGAGCTGATCAAAGACGAGAGAACCTACCAACGGGAGATGAAGTCACCATGATTCTCCCGGAGGAGTATGGTGAGCAGGGAATGAAGGATATTGTCCTGGCTAAAAGGGTGAATGGGGAAGATGTGGGAGCCTTTACCCTCATCAACCCCAATCATGCCTTGTACCTGCCCCTTCACTATGTTCTCCTGTTTCCCAATGGAGAACTAGGAGAGCATTGGGGCAGGACACTATTCAACAAGCCGGACAGACGCCTGACCCAGCGATCCTTCTAGAGGTACCGTCTGCATACTCGCGCTGATGAGCCAGCCACTCTCTTCGCTGCGCAAAGGTTATTCCAGCAGTTGGTTATTGACGCATGGGCAGTATGCGATCAAAACAAGCTTGCTTAGCTCAAGTCTCACCAGGAGAACATCAGGTCAGAGTTATACAATGGACTCGCTGATGTTCTGGAGGCTGGTGATGTTGACCTTGGGCAGTTGGGCAAGAAAGTGGTTCTACCGTCCAGTTATGTGGGAGGGGATAGGTTTATGCAGAAGCTTTACCAGGACAGCATAGCCATTGTGCGTCGCTATGGGAAGCCTTCACTGTTCATAACCTTCACCGCTAACCCCAAGTGGGTGGAGATTGAACGCGAGTTGCTGCCACACCAGAGTGCCTCAGATAGGCCAGACCTGGTGGCTCGCGTTTTCAATCTCAAGGTGCACGATTTGCTAGCTCAAATCCAGCATGGGGAAGTCTTTGGACCTTGGCTGGGTTGGGTTTGGACAATCGAGTACCAAAAGCGGGGACTCCCACATTTACACCTCCTGGTGTTTCTGAAGACTGACCAGACATTCCTGACTGCAGCCAATATCGATCGCTTTATCAGTGCTGAAATTCCAACAGGCACTGATGCGATGAGTCAGGAACTGCGAGGCATTATTCAGAGCACAATGGTGCACACTCACTGTATGGGTGGTAATGGAAAGGCCCTCTGCATGGAGGGTCTCAATCCAGTTACCGCCCAGACCTGCCGCAAGGGCTTTCCCCGTCAGTTCCAGCCAGAGACTATCATCACGGAGGATGGCTATCCCCTCTATCGGCGGAGGAATACAGGTCAGTGCTTTAGCACAACAGTGAGGGCTGCTGAAGGGAATGTTATGGCTGTCGTTGACAATCAAAGGGTAGTTCCCTACAGTCCATATTTCTCCCTTCGGTACAAGGCACATGTCAATGTGGAGGTGTGTGGGTCTATTAAAGCAGTCAAGTACATTCATAAGTACATTTACAAGGGTGGAGATCGTGCCACCGCCATTGTGGAATCCGAGCACGATGAGATAAAGCGCCATCTCAATGGTCGCTATATCGGTCCCACAGAGGCGGTGTGGAGGCTGTTTGAGTTCCACACACATCAGGAACTCCCAGCCGTCACGACACTCGCCCTCCATCTTCCTGGCGAGCAGTCAGTCTTCTTCACAGAGAGGGATGTTCCAAATGATCTTCGTGAACAGTTGGACAGGTCCATGACCACTCTCCTTGGTTGGTTCCAATACAACCATGTGAACGAAGATGGAAGAGGGTATTTGTACCATGAATTTCCTGAGCACTACGTTTACGTACATAAGAAGGGGTGGAAGCCCAGGCAGCAGCGATTTGCCATTGGTCGCATGTGGTCAGCGAGTCCATTCATGGGCGAACGCTACTACCTGCGCTTACTTCTTACTGTTGTACGTGGTGCCAGGAGCTTTGAACACCTGCGGACGGTGGATGGGGTACTATGTGGATCATTCAAGGCAGCCTGCATTGCCTTGAGGTTGTTGGAGGATGATGGTGAGTGGATTGCAATGTTCAGTGATGCCTTGCAGTTCATGACAGGCAGGTCATTCAGACACCTGTTTGCTCTGGCACTGCAGCACACAACAATAAGCAATCCACTTGCCATCTGGGAGGAGTTCAGGGAGGGTTTCTGTGATGATCTAGCCCACCTGCTCGTGACAGGCTGGGTTACTGTACCGGCTGGTGGGGAGGATATGGGGGCAGGCCTTGCTCATGACTATGGGCTGTACCATATTCAGGAGTTTCTGAATGAATATGGTAGGTCCTTGGTGGAGTTTGGCCTGCCACAGCCGGCCTTGGATTGGAGGCAGAGGGAGAACAGGGGAGAGGGAAATGCCAGGATGGGGGAGGAGATGGGGTATGACATGGTTGAGGAACAGGTGCTGTTTGACTCGATGCGGGAGAAGTTGAATGAGGAGCAGTCTGCCTGCTTCAATGCAATTGTTGCTGCTGTGGTGAGCCATGAGCAGAACCCTCAGCGACAAGTGCCCTCTGGTGCCTTCTTCCTTCAAGGCCCAGCAGGTACAGGCAAGACATTCCTCTACAACTGTCTCTGCAGTCATTTCCGGGCCCAGGGAAAGATTGTGCTTTGTGTGGCATCCTCTGGG
>Ga0307509_10003613_pt1 | contig 23253 bp, 20 predicted proteins | sample 10_EM_MG_FD_202245 | JGI IMG/M metagenome (GOLD analysis project Ga0307509, IMG submission 202245) | Populus trichocarpa ectomycorrhiza microbial communities from riparian zone in the Pacific Northwest, United States - 10_EM | ecosystem: Host-associated > Plants > Roots > Unclassified | place... | reverse complement strand
CCGCCCGACGTGAGCACGGTGATGATGTCGTAGAGCTTCAGCATCGTGATCAGCGAGATCGTGACGCTGATGGTGGTGCCCGGGGCCAGCATCGGGAACGTGATCCGGCGGAACCTCTGCAGGCGGCCGGCGCCGTCGACCATCGCGGCCTGGTACAGCTCCACGGGGATCGACTGGAGCGCGGCCAGGTGGACGACGGTCGTGAACCCCGTCAGCACCCAGGCCGAGACGATCCCCACGGACAGGGCCGCCAGGTGCGGACTGCCCAGCCAAGTGATCGGCTTGTCGATGATCCCCAGCGAGACGAGGACGTTGTCGAGGATGCCGTCCCGGGCCAGGATGTAGCGCCAGACGAAGCCGACGATGACCCCCGACAGCACCTGCGGCAGGAACGCGAGGGTGCGCATCGTCCGGAAGCTCAGCGAGGTCCGGTTGAGCAGCATCGCGAAGCCGATACCGGCCGCGTTGGCGACGACCGTCACCGCGCCGGCCAGCAGGAGGGTGAAGCCGAGACTGTCGGCCAGGGCGCTGTCGTGCGCCATCTCCCGGTAGTTGGAGAGACCGACGAAGTCGGCGCGGGCCAGCAGCGGGTTCTCGTTGGTGAGGCTCTTCCAGGCACTCATCAGCACGGGCACGACGATGAACAGGGCGTACAGGCCCAGGGCGAGGAGCGCGATCGCGCCCAGGGCGGGGTCGCCGCGGCGGGCGCGGACTCGGGTCGTCATGGCGGCTTCCTTACTTCGTCGCCGAGTCCCAGGCGGCGTCCAGCTTGGCCAGCTGCCCGTCGACGTCGTCGGAGGAGTACAGCGCCTGACTGGCCGCGTAGAAGGCGTTGTTGAGCCCGGAGGGCATGGAGTCGTCGTTGGTCGCCCAGCCGAAGGAGGAGACCTTCGTGTTCTGCTGGGTGACGTAGGAGTACGAGTCCTTGAAGACCTTGGTGACGGTCACCCCGTAGTCGTCCAGGGTCTTGCCCTTGAGCATCGGGAACGCGCCGTCGCCCTCGATCAGGGCCTTGTAGTTGGCCGGGTCCAGCGACCAGGCCTCGGCGAACGCGGTCGCCTTCGCGGGGTCCTTCGTCTTCGCGCTGATCGCCATCGAGCCGCCCACCGAGAACGGCACCACGAGCGAGCCGTCCTCGGTCGGGGTGAGGAAGGCGCCGAAGTCGTCGGCGTGGTCCTTGGGCACCGCACCGAGGAACCAGCTGCCCATCATGTACATCGCGGTCTTGCCGGACGTGAAGTTCGTGATGGAGTCGGCGTACTTGACGCCCAGGGCGCCGTCCTCGAAGTAGCCGTTCTTCACCATCGTCCGGTACTTGCCCACCGCCGCCTTGACGTCGGGATCGGTGAACTTGACCTTGCCCGCGTAGCGTTCCTTCAGCCAGTTGGGGTTCTTGCCCAGCACGTCGGCCGAGAGGATGCCGGTCAGCGGCATCGACGCCGAGAACGGATCGCCGCCGCCCAGCTCGACCGGGGTGACACCGGCCGCCTTGAGCTTGGCGCACACGGACATGAACTCCGCCCAGGTCTTGGGCGGTTGGGCGATGTGGGCCTTGGCGAACAGCTTCTTGTCGTAGAAGACCTCGGGGATGATCTGAGAGTTGGTCGGCGGGATGTAGACCTTGCCCTTGTACGCGTTGCCCAGCGGTAGCAGGAAGTTGGCGTTCACCCACTTCTGGTCGTACGGCTTGAGCAGCCCGGCCGTCGCGAACGTCGACGGGGTGATCGACTGGAGCAGGTCCGGGAACTGCCCGGAGGCCTGCAACTGCTTGGCGTAGGCGTCCCGGTCGGTGCTCGGCGCGACGATCTTCTTCACCGTGACGCCCGGGACCTTCTTCTCGGCGCTCGCGATCGAGGTGTTCCAGAACGTCGCGGTCAGGCTGGGGGTCTCGAAAGTGAGGTAGGTCAGGGCGCTGCCGCCCTTCGCGCCACCGGTCGACGCGGCAGAGCATCCGGTCAGGGCGAGCGCTGCGGCGAGGCAGACAACGGTCGGACGTTTGCGCCTCATGGAAGTCTCCTGAAGGGACGATGCGGCCCGACGGGCGGGGGTGGACCCAACAGGATCGACACCTCGCGGCTCCTCGGGATAACGTTATCGCGAGGATAGAAGCGCGTTGCGGGAATGTGTCAAGGGCCGGTCTGATATCGGTCCGATGTTTCGAGGGATTCACGTTCAGGGATCCGAGGAGGAGCTGCCGGATGACGCAAGCACGGCGCGAGAGCGGGGGCCGGCCCCGGCGCCCGACGATGGTCGACGTCGCACGCGAGGCCGGGGTGGCCCTGCGCACGGTCTCCCGGGTGGTCAACCAGGACCCCACGGTGGGACCGGAGTACGTCACCAAGGTCGAGGCCGCGATCGCCGCGCTGAACTACCGCCCCGACGACCGCGCCCGCCAGCTCCGCACCGGCGTCACCGGCACCATCGGCGCCGCCGTCCGCCGGATCGCCGAGGTCAACCCCGAACTGGCCGCCATCGAACGGACCGCCAGGGACGCCGGCCTGACCCTCTTCGCCGCCTCCACGGACTTCGACGAGACCAGGGAGCACGACCTCCTGATCTCCATGTGCCGGCAGCGCCTCGACGGCATCATCGTCGAGCCGTTCGGCGAGAACCACGCCTACCTCCAGCCCGAACTGGACGCGGGCGTCCCGCTGGTGGCCATGGACCGCCCGATGAGCGGCGTCTCCGTGGACTGCGTGATGTCCGACAACGCCTCCGGCATCGGCATGGCCTTCCACCACCTCCACCGGCACGGACACCGCCGCATCGCCTACATCGGCGACAGCGAACGCGTCTTCTCCGGCCGCGAGCGCGCCGCCGCCTTCCGCGCGGCCCTGGGCGCCCACGGTGAGCCGGTCGAGGGCCTGGTGCACCCCGGCGAGATCACACCGGAACGCGTGGCCGCCGCCCTGTCCACCGCCCTCCACGGCCCGGCCCCGGCAACCGCCCTGGTCACCGGCAACATGGACACCACCCTCGCGGTCCTACGACACCTCGGCCCGCAGTCGGCCTCCCGCCTGGCCTTGGTCGCCTTCGACGAGGTCCCGCTGGCCGACCTCCTGCAACCCGCCCTCACCGTCATCGCCCAACAGACCACCGAGATCGGCCGAACGGCCGTCGAACTCCTCCGTGCCCGCATCGCCGATCCGGCTCGTCCCGTGCAGTCGGTGGTCGTGCCGGTCACGCTGAAGGTTCGGGGGTCGGGCGAGGTACCGGTCTGACGTCCGGGCGGTGTGTCGCGTGGGGGAACGATGGTGACATCGTTCGCGATAACGTTATACGAAAGGGAGATCGACTCGCAGGGCGGACCCTCTCAGGGCTGATCTAGGGTCGTCCCCATGGTTGCCATCAAGCTCTCCGAATCCGGTCGCCGTGTCGTCGTGGCGGCGAAACGACTCGCCGCCACGCTCGGGAACGACCCGAACCACACCGTGGCCGCAGCGGCGATGGACACGGCCGGCCGGATCCATGAGGCGGTGAACGTCTACCACTTCACCGGCGGACCGTGCGCCGAGCTGGTCGCACTCGGTGTCGCCGCGACCGCGGGAGCGGGCCCGCTCGTCACCATCGCCGCCGCGGGGGATCGGGGACGCGGTCTCATCCCGCCGTGCGGTCGCTGCCGTCAAGCGCTTCTCGATCTGCATCCCGATGTCCAGGTCGCCGTACCGACCGACGACGGGCCGACACTGCGCCCGATCCGGAAGCTGCTGCCGGACACCTACTTCTTCCCCGACGCGGACGCGCGTCGCATCGTCCGGTTCGACAAGCACGACTACGAGGCCGTCGCCACCGCGCGGAAGACCTCCACCGTCCGTCGCGACGAAACGATCGGGCCCGGTCCCGCGATCTTCTTCTTCGAGGACGACGAAGCCCACCGCACGCTGGACGGCACCGTGACCGGCGTCGAAAGCCGGCGCCTCGACGACGGTTCGACTGTCGACCAGTTGACGTTCACCGTCGAAGCACCTGAGTGAAGTCGGCGGTCAGGAAGGCCGCGGCCCCTGCATCACGAGGGCGAGGCCCTGTTCGGCGTCGTCGTTGAGGGCGGTGTGGAAGGCGCTGTCGTAGGCGTCGTCCCCGACCGCTTTGCGGGCCTGGAGCTCCCATTCCTCGCGGACGGCGGAGAGTTCGGGGGTGCCGTGGTTCGGGTGGCCGAGCATGCGCCAGAAGGTGTTCCCGGTGCCGGACGTCCGCGCGGCCGCGATGCCGTTGCCCTGTACCGCGTTCGCCCCGGTGAGGAGGTCGAGGGCGAGGGCGATGCCGAGATTGTCGTGGAGGTTGTGCTTGCTGGTGAGCATGGCCCGGGCATGGAGCTCGGCGTCGTGCGCCCGCCCCTGGAGGAGGTCTATGAAGGCGAGTTGGTGGAACGCGTATGACCGCGCCCAGTGCTCGCCGTACCGCACGCTGAGGCGGCGCAGGGCGACGGCCGCCTCGTAGGCCTCGGTGAGTCGGCCCAGCGCGGAGTGGGCGAAGGTGCGGATCACCATGCAGCAGAGCTGCGGCGCGCCCGACGGCGGCGACTGGCCGTGGGTGATCAGGGCGTGATCGCAGACCTCGTACGCGTCCTGTGGGCGGCCGGCCATGAGGTGGGTGAGGCCGACCGTGTGGGCGGCGAAGAGTTCGGACTGCGGGTCGCCGTCCTGGTGTGCGGCGGTGGTGCATTCCTCCCCGACGCGCAGGGCGCTGCGGTGGTCGCCCTGGAGGGCGAGGGTGATGCCCAGGGCCCACAGGGCGCGGGTGCGGGAGGGGTCTTTGGGTGTGTCGAGGGCCAGGGCGCGTTCTAGGTAGTCGCGGGATTCGTGGAGGTGTCCGCAGCAGGGCCAGAACAGGCCGGTGCGGCCGGCCATTTCCACGGCGGTCTCGGGGGCGGTCTCGATGAGGTGGTCGAGTGCCGCGCGTACGTCGCTGTGGTTCGCCGAGATCCGCGCGTACCAGGCGACCTGCTGTTCACTGAGCCAGCCGGCCTCGGCCTCGGCCAGCATGGTGGCGAAGTGCGCGGCGTGGAGGCCGACGAGCGTCTCCCCCTCGCCGAGTTCCGCGAGCCACATGGCGCCGTACTCGCACAGCGTGTCGAGCATGCGGTAGCGGACGCCCACCCGTTGCAGCACGGACTGGTCGGCCAGCCGGTCGAGGAGCCGGGGGACGGCGTCGGCGTCGAGCGGGCCGCCGGCGCACACGGACTGCGCGTCCGCCGCCTCGAAGGGGCCGCGGAAGACGGAGAGCCTGGCCCACAGGAGGCGTTCGAGCGGAGAACAGAGTTCGTGGCTCCAGCCGATCGCCGTGCGAAGGGCCCGGTGGCGCCGGGGCCACGCGGTCTCGTCGACGAGCGTGTCGAGGCGTGAGGCGAGGCGCTCGGCGATCTCGCCGAGGCTGTTCTCCCGCAGCCGCGCGCAGGCCAGTTCGACGGCGAGCGGGATCCCCTCCAGGCGGTGGCAGATGGCGGAGACGGTTTCGGCGGAGCCGGGGGAGTCGAGGGACACGTCCGGGGCGGCCGTTCCACACCGCTCGCGGAACAGGCGTACGGCGTCGCTCGCACCGCCGTCGTCCATCGACAGCGGCTTCACCTCGACGAGCTGCTCGCCCCGGACACCGATGGCCTGTCTGCTGGTGGCCATGACCGTCAACCCCGGTGCGGAGGCGAGCAGTTCGCTCACCAGGAGGAGGCAGGCGGGCAGTACGCGCTCGCAGCAGTCGAAGACGAGCAGGACATGCCGGCCGGCCAGCCACTCGCACAGCGCCTCGACGGGAGCGCGCGGATTGTGGTCCAGGAGATCGACGGCGTCGCAGACCGTGGCGGTGAAGAGCCGGTCGTCGTAGAGGTTCGACAGGTCGACCCACCAGACCCCGTCGGCGTACCGGTCCCGAACCTGCTCCGCGACGCGCAGTGCCAGGCGGCTCTTGCCCACACCTCCGCCACCCGTGAGAGTGACCGACCGATGCTGCGTCAACGCTGTTCTGACTGCGTCGAGTTCGCTTGCGCGGCCGACGAAGCTGGTCGTCACGACGGGGAGGTTGCCTACCACGGTCCCATCCTGCACGGCCCGAGCACGGCGCCAAACCCTCTCGCGGGAAACGGTCACAGGTGGTCGGGCTTGGCAACTGTTCGGTCGTCCCGTTCGTCGCGGCCGGTCCGCCGTGAAGCCGTCGGTTCAGAGGCTCCCGGGGCGGACGAGACCGGTCCGCTTGACCCGCTCAGGAGGAGGTTGGTCGCGCCGGTGGCGGCGGAGGCGAAGCGGACCTGTGGGTGGCGGCTGAGCCGGTGGCCCGCCCGTCCTCGATCAGAGACGCGACCAGCGCCTGGTCGACAGGCTGGAGACCCGGTCGGACGGCCGGGGTGGAGTGCTCAGACCGCAGGCTGGTCAACTCGGCCTCGGTCAGCAGGCCGCCACTCCAGTCGAAGGCCGCCGGGAAGACCCGCAGGAGGAGGTCGCCGGATTCCTGGATCTGCTGTCTTTCACCCGTCGTTCCAACCTCTCCTTCCGGCCCAGGGTACGAATCAATCCACTTTGTTGCGGCTGGCACTGTCCTCGCCGCGCACGCGCACGCTGGGATGGACCCGTTTCCCGCCGTCCGCCGACGGGCGGGACGCGCAGAAACCGACGCAGCCGCTCGAAAGGCCTTCGATGACCATGCCGCGCACCCGCTCGTTCGTGCAGGTCGACGTGTTCTGCACGAGCCCCTATTCCGGCAACCCGGTCGCGGTCGTCCTGGACGGGACGGACCTGACCGACGAGGAGATGCAGCGCCTGGCGCGCTGGACGAACCTGTCCGAGACCACGTTCGTACTGCCGCCCACCGCCCCGGAGGCGGACTACCGGCTGCGGATCTTCACGCCCCGGGGCGAGCTGCCGTTCGCCGGTCACCCCACCCTCGGCTCCGCGCGCGCCTGGCTGGACGGCGGCGGCACACCGCGCGACGCCGACCGCATCGTCCAGGAGTGCGCCGCGGGCCTGGTCACGGTGCGCCGCGGCGGGGACACCCTGGCCTTCGCCGCCCCGCCCCGGGTGCGAGAGGGCGCGCTCGACGACGAGTACCTGCACCGGATCACGGCCGCGTTCGGCATCACGCGCGACCGGGTCGTGGCCCACCAGTGGGTCGACAACGGTCCCGGCTGGGCCGTGCTCCAACTCCCCACGGCCGGGGAGGTCCTCGCTCTCGAACCCGACCTCTCCCTCATCCCGGACGCGATGGTCGGCGCGTTCGGCGCCCACCCCGACGGGCATCCGCACCGTTTCGAAATGCGCACTTTCGCCCCCGCCGCCGACGTACCCGAGGACCCGGCCTGCGGCAGCATGAACGCCGCCGTCGGCCAGTGGCTCACCTCCACCGGCGCCGCGCCCTCCTCCTACCGTGTTTCCCAGGGCGCGAGACTGGGACGGGCCGCGAGCATCGAGATCACCGCAGACCCGGACGGCACGGTGTGGGTCAGCGGCGCCGCCACGATCTGCATCCGCGGCACCATCACCCTCTGACCGCGATCCTCACGCGCTGTCGGCCGAGAGCGTTTTCATGCTGACGTAGCTGGTCACCGTGGCCACGCCGGGCAGGCTCGCCAACTGGTTGGCGTGGAAGTCCTCGTAGGCCGGAAGATCGGCCACCTCGACCTGGAGCAGATAGTCGAAGTTGCCGGTGATGTGGTGGGCGTGGACCACCTCGGGCAGCCCGGTCACGGCACTCTCGAACGCGACCACGTCGGCGCGGGTGTGCCGCATCAGCCGTACCCCCGCGAACACCCGCAGACCACGGCCGACGGCGGCGGGATCGATCAGCGCCCGGTAGCCGCGAATCACCCCGGCCTCCTCCAGCTGACGCACGCGCCGCAGGCAGGGGGACGGGGACAGCCCGACCCGGGCCGCGAGCTCGTTGTTGCTGATCCGGCCGTGCTGTTCGAGTACGGCCAGGATCGACCGGTCCACCTCATCCATGGTGGCAGATTATTGCTCCTAGAGATTGCCTAGCACAATCGTGCGCCCTCACTGAGCGCAATTTGCTGCCAAAGTTGCCGAGATCCGGATACATCGGAGCTCCGGTCGGCCACGCTTCATGGAGTCACACCGACGGTCCACGGAGGGCAGCCATGCCGGGCAACAGCACCATCACCGTTCACGCCGATCGCAAGGTCCACCCCAGCCGCGCCGTGGCACCGCCCATCTACCAGACGGCGGCGTTCTCGGCCGAGGACGCCGAGACCTTCGCACAGGGCGCCGTCGCCCCACGGGGCACAGACTTCTACACCCGGTTCGGCAACCCGAACCACGCACAGGTCGCGGCCGTCGTCGCCGAGCTGGAGCACACCGAGGCGGCCATGGTCACCGCGTCCGGAATGGCCGCGCTCACCACGGCCGTCCTGGCCCTGGTGTCCGCCGGCGACCACGTCATCGGGCAGAAGTCCACCTACGGCGGCACGGCGTCGGTGCTGCTGAACCTGCTGCCGCGCCTCGGCGTCTCGACCACCCTGGTGGACCAGACCGACCCCGAGGCCTTCGCGCGGGCACTGACCCCGGGGACCCGCCTGATCCTGGTGGAGACCCCGAGCAACCCACTGCTGCAGATCACCGACCTGCGCGCCGTGGCGGACCTGGCCCGCGCGCACGACGTGCTGACCGTCGCCGACAACACCTTCGCCACCCCGCTCAACCAGCGCCCGACGGACTACGGCACCGACCTGGTCTGGCACAGCGCGACCAAGTACCTCAACGGCCACTCGGACGTCTCCGCCGGAGTGCTCGCCGGGTCGGCGGAGATCCTGGACCGCGTCTGGGACGTAGGCCTGCTCACCGGTGCCACGCTCGGCCCGATCGACGCCTGGCTCCTGCTGCGGGGCATACGCACCCTGCCGCTGCGGGTGCCCCGGCACAACGCCAACGGACTGGCGCTCGCGGAGGCGCTGAGCGCGCATCCGGCGGTGGCGAAGGTGCACTACCCCGGTCTGGCGACCCACCCCCAACACAAGCTGGCAGTCGACCAGATGAGCGGATTCGGCGGGGTGCTCGGCATCGAGTTCACCGGCGGTTTCGAGGTGGCCGACGCCTTTCTCGGTCACCTGCGTTACCCCCGCCGGTCAGCCAGCCTCGGCGGCGTCGAATCGCTGGCAGTCCATCCGGCGTCCATGTGGCGCGGAATGCTCAGCGAGGAACAGCTGGCGGAGTCGGTCCCGCTCGGCCTCGTCCGGCTCGCCGCGGGCACGGAGGACACGGCCGACCTGGTCGCCGACGCGCTCGAAGCGGCGGACGCGGTGCTCGCCGCTTGAGCAGTCCGCACCCCAACAATCCCCACTTGCGCCAGCCCCACTTGAACAACCCGCAAGCGTCCGTGAAGGAGATCCCCCGATGAAGACCAAGACCCTGCTCACCGGCGGAACCGTGGTCAGCATGGACCCGGCCGTCGGCGACCTCGAACACGGTGACGTACTGATCGAGGACGGCGTGATCGTCCAGGTCGCCGAGCGCATCGACGCGCCCGACGCCCAGGTGATCGACGCGACCGACCGGATCGTCATGCCCGGCTTCGTGGACAACCACCGCCACTCCTGGCAGACCGCGTTCCGAGGCGTCGGCGCGGACTGGACGTTCCCCGAGTGGGCGGTGGCCATGCACGGCACGGTCAAGCCCCACTACCAGCCCGAGGACGTCTACGTCGGCACCCTGCTCGGCCGCTTGGAGGCACTGCACTCCGGGGTGACCACGATGCTGGACTGGTACCACGTCGCACAGAGCCACGCACACGAGGACGCCGCCGTCGCCGCACTGCGGGACGCGCCGGGCCGGTCGATCTTCTGCCTCGGCGCCGGCTGGGGCACCGCCGACTCCGTCGACGCCGACATCCGCCGCGTCCACGCCGGCCTCGCCGGGGACGCCCTGGTCACCATGGCGCTGGGGCTGCGCGGCGCCGACGACACCAGCATGGACACCGTTGCCCGCGAACTGAAGCTCGCGGCCGAACTCGGCCTGCGCACCAGCCTGCACGTCGACGGCGACGGTGCGAGCGGCGGCGACGGTACACGCCGCCCGGTCGCCGATCTGCACGAGCACGGCCTGCTGCGGGACACCACCACCTTCGTGCACGCCAACGGGCTCGGCGACGAAGAGCTGCGCATGCTCGCCGACGCGGGCAGCTCGGTGTCGATCAGCCCGGACGTGGAACTGAAGATGGGCTTCGGCTGGCCGATGACCGGCCGGGTGCTGGCCGCGGGCCTGCGCCCGACGCTGTCCGTCGACGACGTCCCGTCGGTCGGCGGCGACATGTTCTCCACCCTCCGCACCGCATTCGCCGTACAGCGCGGCCTGGACGGCGGCCTGCGCTCCCGAGACCTGCTGGAGTTCACCACCGTCGACGCCGCCCGGTCCTGCGGGCTCGAAGCCCGGGTCGGCAGCATCACGCCCGGCAAGGACGCCGACATCATCCTGCTCCGCACCGACGACCTGACCGTCTTCCCGGTCACCGACCCGGCCGCCACGATCGTCAGCGCCGGCCACCCCGGCCTCGTCGACACAGTCCTCGTCGCGGGCCGCGTGGTGAAGCGCGACGGGGCGCTCGTGGGAGTCGACCTGCCCGCCCTGCGTTCCCGTCTCCTCGCCTCACGCAACCGGATCGCCGAGGCCGCCGGCATCCCGCTCGACGGCAGTTGGCGCCCGCGCCCGGAGGCGAAGTAGGAGCACTCGGGGGTGGCCGCGCTCCACAGCCGTACGCTGCCCCCAAGCGTGGAAACAGCCCGGGCCCCGGGGACGGACGTCGTCCCCGGGGCCCGGTCGTGTACGTACCGAGTGGGGCTCAGCCCTCGACGACGCCGGAAGCGGCGATCTCGATCTTCGCCTTGGTGGCGCCCGACTGCGAGCCCAGGGACTCGATCTTGTCGATGATCTCCTGGCCCTCGACGGCCTCGCCGAAGACGACGTGCTTGCCGTCGAGCCACGAGGTGACGACGGTGGTGACGAAGAACTGCGAGCCGTTGGTGTTGCGGCCTGCGTTCGCCATCGACAGCAGGTAGGGGCGGTCGTGCTTCAGGTCGAAGTTCTCGTCCGCGAACTTCTCGCCGTAGATGCTCTTGCCACCGGTGCCGTTGTGGTTGGTGAAGTCACCGCCCTGCAGCATGAACTGCGGGATGACGCGGTGGAAGCCGGAGCCCGCGTAGCCGAAGCCGTTCTGCCCCGTGGCCAGCTCGCGGAAGTTGCGGGCGGTCTTCGGGACGACATCGTCGAAGAGGTTGAAGACGATGCGGCCTGCGGGGGCGCCGTCGATGGTGATGTCGAAGTAGACGTTGCTCATAATAAATTCTGTCACTTTCGGTGTGATGCACACTGCCCGGCGCAGCCGTGTGCCGAACGCCGGACCGTTACCTCAGATAGCCCTGATAGCAGAACTCTATCCACAGACCCGACGTCCTCACTGTCGGTACCGACAGCGCGTACTGCGCGAGGCCGACGGAGCGGCGGGTGCGGTGGGTTGCCGCTGATAAAGTGGACGAACGCTTCGAGATCGCCGGGGCCCGTACCAAGGGGTGCGGGCCCCGGCGCGTTGCGGGCAACAGACCGAGGAAGGTTCCCCATGAACGCGAAGCCGCCGACTGCTTCCTTCGCCACGCTCGGACTGCCGCCCGAGCTGGTCGGGACGATGACGGACCTCGGGGTGACGGAACCCTTCCCGATCCAGGCGGCGACGCTGCCCGACGCACTGGCCGGCCACGATGTGCTGGGCCGGGCACGGACCGGCTCCGGCAAGACACTCGCTTTCGGGCTCCCGCTGCTCGTACGGACCGCGGGTCGGCGGGCGGAGCCGAAGAGGCCGCTCGCGCTGGTCCTGGTGCCGACCCGGGAACTCGCACAGCAGGTGGACGACGCGCTCACCCCGTACGCGCGGACAGTCGGCGTGCGGCTGGCGACGGTGGTCGGCGGCCTGTCGATCAACCGGCAGACGGCGCTGCTGCGCACCGGTGTCGAGGTGCTCATCGCGACGCCCGGGCGCCTGACCGACCTGGTGTCGCGCCGCGACTGCCACCTGAACCACGTACGGATCACGGTGCTGGACGAGGCGGACCAGATGTGCGACCTGGGGTTCCTGCCGCAGGTCTCGGACCTTCTGGACCAGGTCCCCTCCGACGGGCAGCGGCTCCTGTTCTCGGCCACGCTCGACGGCGACGTCGACCGGCTGGTCCAGGACTACCTCCACGACCCTGTTCTCGCATCGGTCGACGAGGTGGCGGGCTCGGTCGCGACGATGGAACACCATGTGCTGAACATCCACGGCGCCGACAAGTACGCCACGGCGACCGAGATCGCCGCGCGGGACGGCCGCGTGCTGATGTTCCTGGACACCAAGGCCGGGGTGGACCAGTTCACCCGTCACCTGCGGGCCGGCGGGGTACGGGCGGCGGCCCTGCACAGCGGGAAGTCGCAGCCCCAACGCACGCACACACTCGCCCAGTTCAAGAACGGCGAGGTCACCGTACTGGTGGCCACCAACGTCGCCGCTCGCGGCATCCACATCGACGCGCTCGACCTCGTCGTCAACGTCGACCCGCCGGCCGACGCCAAGGACTACCTGCACCGGGGCGGGCGTACGGCGCGCGCGGGGGAGTCCGGGAAGGTGGTCACCCTGGTCACGCCCGGCCAGCGGCGCGATGTGAACCGCATGATGTCCGAGGCCGGCATCCGGCCGACCGTCACACAGGTGCGGTCCGGCGAGGAGAAACTGACCGCCATCACCGGAGCCAAACGCCCCCCGGCGGGGACGAAGCCCAGCGGCAACGCCCCCTTCCGCGGCATAGGCACCCGTCCGGGCCGCCCGGCCAAGGAGTCCCGCAAGGCCGCCGAGGCCCGCAAGACCGCGGAAGCCCGCGCGGCGGCCCGGGTACGCAAGGGCCGCTGACCCCACGGACGACGGTGCCGAGCCCGAGAGGCCCGGCACCGGGTTCATGCGCCGCCGACGACTCCGGGCGGCACGAAGCGGCGATGCAGTGGCAGGAATTCACTCTCGGGCCGACCGCTGATGCCGGCCTTCTCGACGGCGGGAGCCAGCCGTTCGGCGAAGAAGGTCTGGAAGGCATCCTCGGAGTCCCAGACGTCGGTCACATTGAGCGCCTCGTCGTCGAACCAGGCAACGTGCACCTGTGAACCCGCGGGGGCCGTCTCTTCCCAGCCCACGGTGTCCCGAACGGTGTCGTACTGCTCGGGGGTGACACCCGTCCAGCGCATGAACATCACCACAGCCAATGTCCGCTCCTCGCTCGTGTCGTGTACGACCGGCCACCGGTGTCCGTGTCCTTCGTTCACCGGTGGTGGTGGCCCGGCCATCGTCCTGCGCGACAGGGACGGGGCGAAGAGCGTACGGAGGCGCGGCACCGCTGCGGTTCACTTTTCGCGCCCGGTAGGCAGGAGTCCGCATGTCCGTGCGGAGGTCTCCCGTCCTGGAAGCAGGACGGCGAGCTGGTCCGTCTGGCGCACCTCGTCCTTCCGCCCTCGCTCGGCCGGCACCGACGGGTACTCGTGGCGCACGCCCTCGTCCAACGGGCGCTGCGCCGCGCGGGCACGGCACCTACCGCGCCCGCCGTCCCTTCGCCGCGCGGGGAAACCCGTGCCCGGGACTCCGTGGAGCGCCGTCTCCTGGCCGAGGTGCTGCGCGCCGTGTTTGCCTATGGGCGGCGCCCGCGCATGGTTCGCCCACCCGGGCGCGCTACGGCTCCGGCTGCCCCTGGTCCTGGGGCTGCGGCTGTTCCCGCGTTCGGTCGGCGCGGACGAACTCGCCCTGGCGCAACGGCTGTCCGCCGACCCGGCTGCGGCCCGCGCCGCCTTCCTGCTGCGTACCGTCCACGGCCTGCCCCTCGACGCCGTCCACGACCTGCTGGAATCGGCGGACGCACCGGACCCGGCCGCCGCCCTGCGCAGTGCGGGCATCCTGGCGGAGAGCTCGCGCAGATCGCCCGCCGCGCTGCTCCCGTCGCAGGAGTTCGACGACTGCGCCCTTCAGGCCGGTCCCACCGACCTGCTGCGCCGCATCCGGCGGACCCGGCTGCTCCTGGCGGCCGCCGCGATCGGACTGGTGACGGTGGTGACCCTGGCCGTGGCCGGTGACGGCACGGCACGCCGGATAAGCGCCCGCCGCACCAGCCCGGACGGTCGCCCCGCCCGCGCGACCGCGGCCTGCAGCCGGTTCGGTCAGCACGTCGTGGCCGCGAGCGGCCGGCGGTCCCCGAACGGCCACTGGTACGCGCCGAGCGCCGGCAGCCGCGCCGTCACAAGCCCGTCCGTGAGCGGAGACGTCACGGCCACGAAGCAGTCCCGCACCCTCGCCGTACCCGCACCCCGCGCATCACCGCGCGGGCGCGCCTTGCCACCGGCGGGGGACCGGACGCCGTCGGCACTCCCGGGACCTGAATCCTCGGCGGGCCGTGGTCCTACCGGCCTGCGGTCCTCGGCGGCGCCACCGAACCGCGTGGCTTCGCCGCCGGAGGCAGGACTTTGCGGCGGCTGAGTTTGTTCTCGTCGATCGCTCTGACCGTGCGTTTGACCACCAGGTCCACCAGCAGGTCGGCCGGCCACCGGTAGCTGGACAGCGGCGGCGTCAACAGCCGCGACAGCGGGTGGTCGTCGAAGCCCATGACCGAGACGTCGTCGGGTACTTCGAGTCCCAGCTCCCGGGCGCCGGCGTAGACGCCGTAGGCCATCGAGTCGGCCAGGCACAGAAACGCGGTCGGCGGATTCGCCGAGCCGAGTACGGTGCGCGCCACGGCGGTGGCGCCGTCCAGGTCGTGCGGTGAGGGGTGGAGTGTGACGTCCAGCCCGAGACTCCGGGCGACCCGATGGGCGATCACCTCGGCGGGGCGGTCGGGGGTGGTGGGCCGGCTCGGGGTCATGACGGCGATCCTCCGGTGACCGCAGTCGACGAGTCGGTGGAAGGCGTCGGTGACCCCGGCCTCGTTGTCGAAAACGACCTCCGCCGCGGTGGCCGCCCCTGGCAGCCCGTCGCCGATGGACGTCAGCACCGTCCGCCGGGCGACCTCCTTCCAGTGTGCGGCGGCCGGATCGACCGGCAGCACGATGAGCGCGTCCACCCGCTGGTCGGCGAGTTGGGAGGCGAGCGTGGCCTCGAGTTCGGGGTCGTTGGAGGCGTCGACGATCAGCGCGTGCCGGCCGACGCCGAGAAACCTGCGGCCCAGGGCGGCGGCGAGGTCCTGCTGCCAGACATCGGCGAGTGACCCGCACAGCACCCCGACATACCCCGTACGGCCGGAGGCCAGGGCGCGGGCGATCGGGTCCGCCTGGTAGCCCAGCCGATCGGCCACCTCGCGGACGCGTCGTTGGGTCTCGGGCGGTACTTGAAGTCCGCGGAGCGCGTACGACACCGCGGCGGTGGAGAGCCCGGTCTCCTCCGCGATGTCGCGCAGGGTGATCCGCCGCGGCTGTTTTGGCACGTCGTCAGTGTAACGACTCGATGAACTGGCGAGCCGCCCCCGTCGCCCGGAGCGGAACAGCCCTCGGCACACATTGACACCGGCTCAACTTAAGCGCTTCACTGGAACGCATCACTGAAGCGCTTAACCATGAGACGGCATGAGTGGGAGCACGGTGCGACCGCCATTCACCAACACCCGTGTCCGGAAGGCCGCGTCGAGCAGTTGAGGCTCCGCACACGGTTGTCCCGGCTCGCCGGAGGGACGCTGCGCCTGGCCCCGCGAACGATCCTCCGTCGTACGACCGCCGGGCCCGCCGTACGCGTCGGCAATCCACGCCCCCTATTCGAAGGAGTACGACCATGACCGCACCGCTGCCGTCCTACGACCTCGACACCGCAGCCGCCCGCGATGCCGAGCCGTGGCACCGGGTGCGGGCTGCTGTCACTCTCGCCGCGCTCCCGGGCCGCGACCTGGACAAGCGGGAACTGCTGGAGCTGGCCGCGTCGATCGCCGCGGACCCCGACAGCTGGCGTGAGCACGTGGCCTTCGACGACGACAACCGGCACTACGTCTCGCTGTACCGGGACGCCCATGTCGATGTCTGGGTGCTGTGCTGGACGCCGCGGAACGACACCGGCTGGCACGATCACGATGTTTCGTCCGGCGCCGTGGCGGTGGCCGAGGGAGCGCTCGTCGAACACAATCTGGCCGTCGGCGTGCCGAGTCTGGCGACCGAGGTGCCGGCCGGTCAGGTCTTCTGCTTCGGCCCGGACCACATCCACCGGCTCACCGGACGCGATGCCGGCAGCGTGTCGATCCACACCTACTCGCCGCCGCTGTGGCGGATGGGCCAGTACACGGTCGCCCGCAACGGGATCCTCCGTCGTACCTCGGTCTCCTACGCCGACGAGTTGCGTCCGCTGGACGACATGGCCTGACCCGGCTGACGCAGTGCGCAAGTGCTGTAGCGGGCCCGGCCGGCCACGGGGCGGTCGAGGGCGTCGCGGAGCGCCTCCCACTGTCCGTCGGTGGCCACGGCGATCGCCACCCAGGAGTACTCCTGGCCGAACTCATCGCAGCAGTTCACGGCATGCTTCACCTGTGGGTGGAAGGGCTGACTCACTGGCACGGCCCCGCCGATCGACCCTTGCCACCCCGATCGTCTCGTCCGAGCTGTCCGGCAGAGCCCTGAGGCTGTTCAGGACTACGGCAGCGTGCGGGGCCAAACCGTCGGCCAAGGAGGGCGACACGAATCTGCGCGGGCAGTTGGACGCCCGGGGAGCAGTCCGCGACGTGGCCCGGCGATGTCGAACCTGACTCCCCGCGACGAGACGCAGCGGCGAACCTTCGCTGGATTCGACGCCTTTGCGTGCGAAACAAGCCCCCGCCCGGTATCCGCCGGGCGGGGGCATGGCACGACCGGACCCCGTCACGATCACGGTCCGCGATAGTCGACGGTTACCGCGTTGCGGTGGCCAGTGCCGCGCGGATGGCGTCCTCGCCGACCGGCTGGCCCTTCTCGTCCGAGTACGGCCCGTACGGTGTTCCCCACACCGGCGTGCCGGTCGCCTGCCGCCAGCTGTCGGCCAGCGTTCCCGCGTCCACCACGCTGTAGCCGATGGAGTCGATGAATTCGGTCACCGCCGCCTTCGCCGGTGCGGAGTCAGCGGCGATCGGCAGGTAGGAGCGGTCGGCCGCTCCAGCCGGGCGTGCGAGTGACAGCAGGTGCTTGAAGAAGATGTTGTTGAACGCCTTTACGAGCAGGGCGTCGGGGACGTACCGCAGGAGCAGCTCGCTCGAGGTGAGGGATTTGCTGTCGAGCTCGGGGATGTGCCCGTCACGCTCGGGGCCGTAGTTGCAGGTGTCGATGACCGTCTTCCCGGCCAGTGGCGCGGCGGGAACGTGGGGGAAGGCGCTGACCGGCACCGTGACCACGACAATGTCACCGGCCGCCGCAGCCTCTTCGTTCGTCGCCGCGGACGCCCGCGGCCCCAGTTCCGCGGCCGTGTCCACGAGCGTTTCGGGACCGCGCGAGTTGCTGAGCACCACCTGGTGCCCGGCCCCGACAGCGAGTCGTGCGAGGGCCCTGCCGATGCTTCCGCTTCCGATGAATCCCACAGTCGTCACAATCTCAACGTCCTTCATAAGAGCCGAACTTGCCGGTTGCCGGGCTCGTCTCGATCCCGGTTCCCGCCGTCAGCCGGCGGGGAAATAGTGGCCGTTGTCCAGATCGGCGAGCATGCCGGGCTGGGCGGGTTCCCAACCGAGGGTGCGGCGGGTGATGAGGTTGGACGCCGGGTAGCTCTGCGTGACGATATTCGTGAGGAAGCCGAAGTACCCCGGCGTCATCAGGGCATCGTTGGGAACGCTCACGGCGGGCAGGCCCAGGCGGCTGGCGATGGCCTCGGCGATGTCGCGGAACGGGATGGCCCCGTCCCCAACCGCGTGCCAGTATTTGCCGGCCGGCCCCTTCTCCAGCGCCAAGCGGAACAAGGAGGCGACATCGCGGATGTGCACGGCGTTCCAAGGGTTCGCGCCGTCGCCGGGGTAGCCGACGAAACCCTTCTCCTTCGCGAGCGCGATCAGCGTGGGGAGGAAGCCGGCACGATCGGTTGTGCCGTGCGCGATGGTGGCGAACCGCACGACCGAGGACCGCACCCCCTGCTCGGCGAGGTCGACTACGGCCCTTTCCACGACGTTGCGGATTCGCAGGGTGCCTTTGTGCTCCTCGCCGGCGGGGAGGGCCGGGTCCTCCTCGGTGGCCGGCCGGCCCAGGTGCTGCCCGGGTGAGCCGATGCTTCCCGCCGTGACCAGCGGCTTTCCGGTTCCCGCGAGTGCCTCGCCGTACGCGAGCATGATCGGGAGCTCTGCGGCGGCCACGGCGTCGAGTCCGCCGGAGGGCAGCAGATCCTGCCTGTGGGCGACGTGGATGACGCCGTCGGAGTCCGCGGCTGCCTTCTTGAGTCCGTCGAGATCCTGGATGTCGCCGCGACGCACCTTCGCGCCGAGCGCGGACAGGGCCGCTGCGGAAGCGTCCGACCGGGCCAGGCCGGTGACCTCGTGCCCGGCGGCGATGAGCTCGGGGATGATGTACGAACCGGAATGGCCGGTCCCCCCAGCGATGAATACGCGCATTTGATTTTCCTTGTGAGGGTAGGTGCAGGGTCTTTTCGTGCCGTAAGTGAACTGGCGTAACGTGGCACAAAGGTAGGGGTAAGGGGTGTGCTCAGCCGAGAACGGTGATGCCGAGGGAGAAATTGGCGTGCTTGACGGAGTGGTTCATGAGGCCCAGCTCCACAAGGCCGACGTTCTCCAGTGCCCGCGCCATGAACAGTTCCCCGATGTCCCAGGGGCGCAGCCCAAGGCTCTCGACGAACGCCGACACGCGTACCTTCGCCTGCGCGTCGTCGCCGGCGATGAATACGTCCAGAGGGCGGTTCTTGGCCGGGCCGGCCGCCAGAACGTGGGAGAACACAGTGTTGAGCGCCTTGACGACAGGCGCGTCGTCGGGAGCCGCCTTGGCGATCTCCTGTGCGCCGGAACTGTCGTGGGGGACGACGAAACCCTGCAGGTCGGGGGCTACGGGGTTGGTGATGTCAACGATGACCTTGCCGCGCAGTGCGTCCCCGTACTCCCTCACCACCGCCGCCGCGCCGGCGTACGGCACGGCGAGGACAACGATGTCCCCGGCCGGGGCGGTGTCGACCGTCCCGACAGTGGCGCCGGCGAGCGCAGCGGCCAACTCCTGGGCCTTGGCCGGGTCGCGGCCGATGATCTCGACTGCGTTGCCGCCGGCGAGAGCCCGGGCGGCCAGGACGCGGGCCATGTTCCCCAGGCCGATAATGCTGATGCTGCTCATGGAGTTCCTGCTTTCTGGAGCTGGATAGGACGCCATGCCCGCCCCGTCGTTGTTAACGGTTGTGTCGTCGACGCCGTCGAATGACGCGATGGGGGTGTTGAATTTCTGATGCGTCAATTCTGGGCCTGGGCCCTCTGATGTCGAATTCTTGTGCCGAATTCGCTCGGACCATTAGGTACCTATTCAGGTTGCCATTGGCCTGAGTGGGCGTCCAAGACCTCTTTCAGTCGTGGTGATACCTTGGAGGCATCACCAGCTGGGGGCGCCATGGATCTGGATCTGGACCTGCGCAAACTGCGTTACTTCGTCGCTGTGGCCGACCAGTTGCACTTCGGCCGCGCCGCCGATGAGCTGCACATCGCGCAGCCGGTGCTCAGTCGGCAGATCCGTGCGCTCGAGCAGGATCTCGGCGCTTCGCTCTTCACCAGGGATCGCCACGGCGTGGAGCTGACAGATGCAGGCCGGCAACTGCTGGTCGACGCCGGTCCGCTGCTCGCCTCAACCCACGCGGTCCGCCGCCGGGTGTCCGCAGCCGCCGGCGGCAAGCGGCGGCTGATGGTCGGTTTCCGGGCCGGCGTTGCTGTCACCCCGGCGGCCCGCGCGTTCGAGGACCGGCACCCGGACGTGATCGTGGACGTGCAGCGGATCGAAGGGGACGACCAGGCTGCGATGCTGCTCGACGGCCGTATCGACGTCGGTTACGTGCGGCTGCCCATCGACGAGGCCGGCCTGCGCGTCACCCCGCTGTACATCGAGCCGCGGGTAGCGGTACTGCCCGCCGGACACCGGTTGGCCGGCAAGGAGGAGGTCACCGAGGCGGACCTGGCCGGCGAACTGCTGGTCTGGCACGGTGACCCGAGCACCCAGCCCACCAAGCGCCCGCTCCCCAACGCCGGGTACCCGGTGCGCGGGGTGGACGAGACGCTCGAGCATGTCGCGGCCGGCCGGGGCATCTCCTTCCTGGCCCGTTCGGCGTCCGTGTTCTACTCGCATCCGGACGTCGTCTATGTGCCCATCCCGGATCTGGCGCCCGACCAGGTGTGCCTCGCGGTGGCGGCATCTCACGCCTCGCCGGTAGTAGCTGACTTCGTCACTGCGGCCCGGTCGACGGCCGAGATCACGTCAGAATGTGGGAACTACGAGATGTGGCAGCTTGGAGGCGATGCCGTCACCAGGCACGCTTGAGCAGTTCGACTGACCCCCGTCCAGCATGCGCTGAAGAGTGGGCGTGTTGGCTGCCCTCACTGATGATCAGCGTGAATGGCTCAGCTGGCTCGGTCCGTCGCGGCCGACTTCCTTCGGCGCGTCTCTGGTCGTAGTGGGTCCGGGATCCGGGGCTGCTGAGCGAGGCGGACGAGGCCAGGCACAGGGCCCGTTCGAGGGGTTTGCGGTTCGTCGAGATTTCGCCGTCGCGGTCGACTCGGTGAACCCGTTTGCCGCGTCACCCGGACACCGCATCGAGCGCGGTGGCGGTACCGCAACAGTGGGCCAGAGGGTCATCTGTCGCGGCGGGGAAGCGGAGTCGGTCGAAAAGGTTGCGGAGGTTCTTGGACGGCTTCCCGTCTACCGTTCGGAGGGTCCCGCGCTGGGGGAGTGGTGCTTGCCGGGGGTGGTGGTGCGTACTCGGAAGGTGCCGTCGGGGGCGGTTTCGGAGCGATCCCGGATAGTTTGGGCGATCGTGCCGGGCCACTTGGTCGTGCTGGACCAGACCGCCTCCGCGAAGTCGGCACCCTCGGTGCGGGCTCCACTCAGGTCGGCCCCGATCAGGTCCGCGCCGCGCAGCCGGGCTCCGATCAGTTTGGCCCCTCTGAGGCGCGCTCCGGTCAGCTGGGCTCCGGCCAGGTCCGCGTGGGTGAGGTCGGCGCCCGTCAGCTTCGCGTTGTACAGAAAGGCCAGGGTGAGCCTGGCCCTGATCATCCAGGCCTGGGAAAAGTCCGCGGCGAAGAGATGGGCGCAGGTCAGGTCGGCTTCCGTGAGGATGGCCTTGGTCAGGTCGGCCTTGCTCAGGTGAGCAGAGGTCAGCTGGGCCCGCAGGAGCTTCGCGCCGCGCAGGTCCGCCTTGTCCAGTGCGACATCGGTGAGGTCGGAGTCGGTCAGGTCGGCCCCGGTCAACTTCGTCCCCGAGAACAGGGCGCCGGTCAGGTTCGTACGAGTGAGGCGGGCACCGGACAGATTCGCGCCCACCAGATAGACGTCGGCCAGGTTCGCGCCGGTCAGGGTCGCCCCGGTCACGTCCGCGCTCACGGTGTTCGCTCCGGCCAGGTTCGCGCCTTTCAGCTTGGCTCCCGACAGATTCGCCTGTGTCAGACGTGTCCGGGTCAGGTCGGTCCGGCTCAGGTCGGCGCCCGTCAGGATCGCTTTCGTGAGGTCGGCGCGGCTGAGATCCATTCCGGCGAGGCTCACGCCCGCGAGGTCGATGCGGTGCAACTGTGCGCCTGTCAGGGAGGCCCCGGAAACGGCCGTCCCGGACTTCAGTGCCCTCCTGAGGCCGTCCCGCCCGACGACAGGCCTGGCGCGCCAGAAGGCCAGCGTCTCGTTGCCGCGGCCGACGTCACCGGCGCACAGCGGCCGGAACGCCGGGGCGGCATCGCAGAAGGCGATCAACAGCCGCTGGAAGAAAGGGGGTTGGCTCTTCTCCTTGGTCTTGAAGGGCTCGGGCGACCAGCCGTGCACGCGGAACACGTCATCGAAGAGCTGCTCCGAATCGTCCCGCATCCGGTCGGCAGGCCCGATGGGCCAGACGGTCTCCGACGTCCACCGCGCCCCGGCCAGGTTCGCGCCCGTCAGCTCCGCGCCGCTCAGGTCGGCACCTGTCAGGTCGGCCCGTTCAAGACGCGCCCCGGTCAGGTCGGCACTGGTGAGGTTCGCCCGGACGAGCACCGCACCGCCCAGGTCCGCTCCGCGCAGCCGCGCTCCCGCGAGGTCCGCGTCCAGCAGGTTCGCGTGCGTCAGGTTCGCCCCGGTCAGGTCGGCACCTGTCAGCCGTGCCCGGACCAGCCTCGCCGAGCCCAGTTCCGCGCCGTCCAGGCGAGCCCGCGTCAGGTCGGCGCCGATCAGATTCGCCACATAGAAGAAGCTCCGGGACAGGTTAGCCTCCCGGAGGCACACCCCCGGCAGTGTGCCCAGTTGCGCGTAGGCCCAGGGCAGATCCACCCCGGTCAGGTCCGCCCCGTTGAGGTGGGCGCCTTTCAGATTGACCGGCCGGGCCACCTCCTGCGCACGGATGCGCCGGGCCAGTTCGGCGGCCCACGGGTACGGTCCGTCGGCGGCCACGGGAGGGTTGCCGGGCGGCGTGTTCCAGTACCGGCGGTCGGTCAGCCGTATCTCCGTTCCCCCGTCCAGGGCATCGGGTATCAGGATCCGGAGCGCGAGCCGGACGACCGGCTTGAACACGGTCGGGGTGACGACCCCCACGACCAGCGCGATCAGGGGCCTGAGCGCATTCGCCGCCCCCGCCGTGCCGGCCAGAGTCGCCGCCGCGCAGCCGACCGCCGCACCCAGAAGCGCGTGCACGCACAGGCCCGCGACGAGGGCGCCGGCGCCGGGCCCGTCGGGGTAGTCCCACCGCCCGTACCGGTTCCCGAACGGGTCCTCGTCGCGCAGGACGGCAGCCCGGACGACAAGACATCTGTACAGGGCGGCACCGACCAGCCCCCACACCGCATATGACCACATGCGGTAACGATATGGGCCGGGCGTCGATCACCAACAGCGCCATTCCGCAGGCTGGTTGACGCCGTACCGGGGTGACCGACCGGGGCTGCTTCACGGCGCCCGGGCCGGCCGCGACGGGCCGGTCACGATCCTCACCGCGTCCGGCTCGGCAGCACACCGCACAGGAAGACGGTGTGCGACGGTGGCAGTTCACCGTTTCTCCTGTTGTCCGTCGTGGCCGCCCCGGACCCGCCCCTTACCGTGCTCCGGCCTCGACCTCGCCACTGAGCAGGCTGCCCGCGCCGGGAACGACCGTGGGCAGGCCCAGCTCGACGAGGGCGCGGTATGCCGT
>Ga0307509_10003612_pt1 | contig 23254 bp, 29 predicted proteins | sample 10_EM_MG_FD_202245 | JGI IMG/M metagenome (GOLD analysis project Ga0307509, IMG submission 202245) | Populus trichocarpa ectomycorrhiza microbial communities from riparian zone in the Pacific Northwest, United States - 10_EM | ecosystem: Host-associated > Plants > Roots > Unclassified | place... | reverse complement strand
AGTCCCCGTCGGGGTGCGCGCCTCCAGCGTCAGTGATGAAGATCGCGCTGCCCTTCATTCCCTGAGCCACAGCGGACTCTTCCAGGCTGCCAGCGCCTCTAGGAAGACGTTCAGCCTCAAAGGCAGGAATTTCCGATTCGAGTAGACAGCGAAAACGGGGATTTGCGAGGAAGCCCACTTTGGCAACAACCGAATGAGCGCACCGCTCGCGAGGGCTTCATCGCAGTAGGTTGACGGCAGTAGTCCGATTCCGTGACTCCGGTACACGAAGGTGCTGACCGAATTGAAGTCGCGACTCGATATTTGCCCCGTGACATGGATGCGTACCTTTCTTCTACCGTTGACTAGATCCCAGTCGGTCTCGTTGTTTCTGGCGTTGAGCATCACGCAGTCATGCTGCGCGAGGTCCGCAGGTTCGACAGGAAGCTTTCGGCCCGTCAGATATTCTGGAGTTGCTACGACATAGCGAATGCTCCTACCGATGCGCGTGGCGACCGCGCTCGAGTCCTCCAACTCTCCGAAGCGGATCGCGACGTCAATGTTTTCCGCAACGAGATCGAGGAAGAGATTCGTAATAGAGAGATCGATCCGAATCTGCGCATGAGCCTTCAGGAACCCCGAGAGGAAGTTCAGGAAGGGCTTCTGACCAAGAATGACCGGAACGGAGATCCTCAACAAACCTTCAGGCGTCTGCTGCCCCAGAGTCAGAACTCGCTCAGCCTCTTCCAAGAGGGTCAGCGGCTCCCGGCACTGATTGAAGTACTCACGTCCCGGCGCAGTCAGTGTCACCCGTCGCGTCGTGCGTCTCAGCAGCGACACGCCGACCTTCGCCTCCAGCACCGATAACCGCCGGCTCACCGTCGAGATCGGCATCCCCAACGAACGGGCTGCCCGGCTGATGCTCTCGAACTGGGCCACTTTAACGAATATCAGGATGTCGTCGAGGTTCGCCATGGGAGGTCACTTTGCCGTTTTTGGAAATCAGATTCCAGAGTTTCCCATCTAATCAGTCGCGGCGCGTAGACCAACAATGCGCTGCGTCAGACGGGTGCTTGGAGCCCCAGAACCGACAGCCACACTCGAAGCCGGGAGATCAACGTGACTATCAAACAGAAGACAATCATTGTGACGGGAGCCTCGCAAGGAATCGGCGCCGCGGTGGCTAACCTGTTCCTCGATCGCGGCTACAACGTGGTGGGTAACTCACGCAACATCAGTCGCAAGAACGAGCTGCAGCGCTCGGACAAGCTGGCCCTGGTGGACGGCGACATCGGTCTGGCCTCGACGGCCGACAAGATCGTCGGTACCGCCGTAGAGCGGTTCGGCTCGATCGATGCCCTGGTGAACAACGCGGGGATCTTCTTTGTGAAGCCGTTCACCGAGTACACGCTCGAGGACTTCCGGGCGTTGTCGTCGACCAATTTGGACGGCTTCATCCATACGACCCAATTGGTTGTGAAGCAGATGCTCTCGCAAAAGAGCGGCGGCAGTGTAGTGAGCATCACGACTTCGATCGTCGATAGTCCGCTTGCGGCTGTCACCGCATCCATCCCAATGATCACCAAGGGCGGCATCGACGCTATCTCGCGGAGTCTCGCGATGGAATATGCGCCGCAGGGCATTCGCGTGAATGTCGTGGCCCCAGGCGTCGTGGATACTCCGTTGCACAAGAACAATCCCCAAGAGTTCCTGCGCACACTGTCACCCCTTGGGCAGATCTCGGGAGCCAAGGACATCGCGGAGGCCGTGTTCTATCTCACTGAGGCGAGCCAGATCACTGGTGAGGTGTTGCACGTTGACGGCGGCGCGCATCTGGGTCGGTGGTGATGCAAATGTCCACGAACACAATGAACGCCAGTGCCGAACAACGGCTGAAAGACCTTGGCATAGACCTGCCTCGTCCACCAGTCCCGCTCGGCGCTTACGTTGAAGCGGTGCAGGCCGGGAACTTGCTATTTTTGAGTGGGACGCTGCCTGTGGAAGAGGGGATCCCGAAGTTCTTAGGACGCATCGGAGGTGAGTTGAGCGTCGAAGACGGACGGCACGCGACCCGCCTGGCCGCGCTGAACGCTCTGGCGCTCGTCAAGGAACATTTGGGGTCGCTGGACAGAGTGACGCGCGTAGTGCGTCTCGGGGTTTCGCTCGTCACGACTCCCGAATTCCGTGAGCACCCGAAGGTCGCGGACGCTGCATCGGAATTGATGGTCGATGTATTCGGAGCTGCCAAGACATCGACTCGCCTGATCTTCGGCTTGGTGAGTCTCCCAATCGGCGTGTGTGTCGCGCTAGAGAGCATTTTTGAAATTGAAAAGTGAGAATCATCCGCGGCCCCATCGGGAAAACTTGCATGAACGAGAAGGAGGTTGCAGTGGCTCCAGCTTGCGATTCCGCAGGCCACATCAATCGAAGAGACGGGCTCAAGCTCGTGGCGGCGGGGATGGCAGCAGCGCAGTTGCCGAACACGTCTCGAACCGAGACACTTACTGAATCGTTACCGTCCACGCACGCCCAGAGCAGGAGAGAGCCCATGAGCAGCTACATCAAAGTCGGCCAGGAAAACTCAACGCCTATTGAACTCTATTACGAGGATCATGGCTCCGGATCACCGGTGGTCCTCATCCACGGCTGGCCTCTGAGCGGCGCGTCGTGGGAAAAGCAGACAGCCGCGCTGCTTGACGCGGGTCATCGCGTTATCGCGTACGACCGCAGAGGTTTCGGCAGATCCAGCAAACCCGCGGTTGGCTACAACTACGACACGTTTGCGGCCGATCTCGATGCTGTGCTGAGCACGCTGAAGCTTACGGATGTTGCTCTGGTCGGCTTCTCGATGGGCACGGGCGAAGTCACCCGGTATATCGGCAAGTACGGCACCAAACGGATACGCAAGGCTGTGCTCATCGGCACGCTGGGTCCGTATCTCGTCAAAGCGGCGGACAACCCGGAAGGCGTGGACAGGAGTGTTTTCGACGGCATCAAGGCGGCCATCAAGGCGGATCGGCCGGCCTTCCTGATGGACTTTCTGCGCAACTTCTACAACTACGATGTCACAGGCGGCAAATTGGTGAGCGAGCGCGTCCTCGAGGAAAACTGGAACGTAGCCGTCGGCGCGTCTGCGACCGGCACGCTAGCTTGCGTCGATTCCTGGATTGAGGACTTCCGCCAGGACATCCCACACAACACCGTGCCCACGCTCATTCTGCACGGCGACGCCGATCGCATCCTGCCGGCAGAAGCTACATCCAGACGACAAGCGAAGATGCTCAAGGAGGCCAGATTCGTGGAGCTCAAGGGCGGACCCCATGGTGTGCTGTGGACTCATGCGGAGCAGATCAACTCCGAGCTGGTGAAGTTTCTAGCGTAGCTCGGCGTTGGCGGCGGAGGGTGATAGACAAATGAATTTACGGCTGCGATGACGTTGCAGGTTGTAGTGGATAAGGTACAGAGGATCGGGGCGGCGCCTCTCGCCCCTTACTCTTCATCACCCGCCAACACGAAAACCGCCATGCGATCGTGTCCCCTAATGACACTGCATGAGATGAATGCTGTGAGAGACCTGTACGACAACCCGCTGGGCTGCGACGGTTTCGAGTTCGTCGAGTTCATTAGCCTGTCAGCGCCGCCAAACGATCGATGTCATCGGATATTGGATAGTTATCTGGTCGGCTGAGCGCTCTGCCCGCAAGCCCAAGGTGTCGGCGCCGTTCTGAACATCGGCAAGGTACAGCGCACGAACTTTTTCCAGGTCGCCAGGCAACGGAAACGACGTTGCGAGGACCGCCTCCACGGGCATCTTGGGAGCGTAGTAGGACGAAACCGCGATCTCCACGAGACCGATCGCCTTTCCCAGAGCGCGGAGTTCCGACGGTGGCAGCGCTCGCACGTGAGAGGGATCCCTCAGTCTCTCGGCCCTGTTGAGAGCGTCCGCCGTTTGGGGCTCCGGGGACATGTCATTGATCGCGATCCGGCCGTCACGCGTACATACCCGCGCCATCTCTGCGAGCACGGCAGCAGGATCTGCGAGGTGATGAAAAGCCGCTTGTGACACGACCAGGGAGAAGGCGCCATCCGGGAAGGGTAGCGGCAGGATATCCCCCACGCGCCAGTCAATGTTCGTAGTGCCCGCCTCAGCCTGCAGCGCACGAGCTTGGTCGATCATCGCCGCCGTCAGGTCGATTCCGGTGACATGCTGCGTCAGCTTGGCCAGTGTTAGAGCGAGCCGCCCCACGCCGCAGGCGACGTCCAGTGTGCGGTCGGTTCCCGATGGCGCCATCGCTTCCAGGAAAGGTGAACCCGATGCGCCGCGACCGGCTGCGGTCAATTTCGCGTAGGGCTCCGCTTGCTTCGTGAATTGATCGAGAATCTTTTCATTTTGCGCTTGGTGCTGGGTCATAGTCGTATCTCCTGTTGACGACACACTAGCCCCACTGCACCTTGATCGCTGCACCCCAAACGGCCACACTTTTGCTTTGGTCGGCCAAAGTGAACCGTGGCGCATACTCCCCCGAAATTGGTCAAGATGGGTCGCCCAGGTGCGCCGCTGCAGGCGGGAGCCCACCTCAGTACGGGTATGAATGTCGATGCCCCGTGGCATCTCCATGACATGCACCAGCTGCTCTATGCCTTTGAAGGTTCGGTCGAGGTGGAGAGCAAGGACGCCGGGCATTTGATTCCACACCAGTTCGCCGCTTGGATTCCGGCGGGCGCCATCCATCGCACGACCATCCACCGCGTTCGCTCGGGGTCCGTGTTCTTCCACCCGAGCATGGTGACCGGCGCGGGTTCGCGGGTTCGCGTTGTTTTGGTTCCACCCCTGATGCGCGAGATGATCATGTGCGCGATGCGGTGGCCGATTGCGCAGCCTGTGCCCCCGATCGGTCGCGCATACCTCAAGGCATTGGCAATGCTCTGCGGTGAGTGGATTCAATCAGAAGCGCGGCTGGCATTGCCTACAAGTGCCGATCCGCGCATTCGCAAGGCAATGGTCTACACGCGCCAACATCTGGCGACCACCGATCTGGCGTCAGTTTGCCGAGTGGCCGGACTCTCCGAGCGATCACTGCGCCGACATTTTCGCGCGGCCGCGGGTATGACCTGGGAAGCCTATCGTAGGCGCTGCCGATTGGCGCGAGCCATTGTGCTCTTGGGCGACGCGAAGCTGACGATCGGAGGAATTGCTGACGACGTCGGCTTCGAGAGTCAGGGCGCCTTTGCGAAAGCGCTCCGCGCCTTGATCGGGGAACGACCCAGCGACTATAGAAGGCGTATTCAACGCCAACTGGCTGGTGACGGCTAAGTGGCGGCGGGCACCGTCCATGGCCGTATTGTCGACGCCCCCTGCCGGCAGCAGGAGATCGAGTCCTGAAGCCTGCTGAAAACCGCTTACGGCGCATTCCACCATCGCGTACAGAAATCCCGTGCAAGCTGTTCTTTTCGATCTCGGCAACACTCTCGTGTCGTATTACGCTGCGGCGGATTTTGCACCCATCCTGCGGGAGAGTTTGCGCAGTTGCATCAGCGCGCTTGCGCCAGGCACCCACGTCGATGAGGACGAGCTTCTTCATCACGCTCTGCAACTGAATGCCGAACGTGAGGACCATGCTGTCTGGCCGCTTGCCGAACGCTTGGGCCTGCTGTTCGGCGATCTCGTCCTCGATTTTCCAACCCAAGAGCGACTGGCCAGTGTTTTCCTGGAGCCGATCTTCGCTACCGCAATCCTCGACCCCGACGCTCTACCCACTCTTGCTGGCTTGCGTACAAGGGGTTTGCGCACCGCCATCGTGTCCAATACTCCGTGGGGCAGTCCGGCACGTGCTTGGCGCTCCGAGCTTGCCCGTCACGGATTACTCGCCGCCGTCGATGCCGCGGTGTTCTGCACTGACGTCGGATATCGCAAGCCGCATCCGGCGCCTTTTGAGCGTGCGCTGAGTTTGCTGGGAGTGGCCGCAGCTGAGGCGGTATTTGTTGGCGATGACCAGCGCTGGGATGTTGCCGGCGCCCACCGCGCGGGCATTAGGCCGATGCTCCTGGCGCCACATTCCCCAGAAGAGACGTCGAATGAGATCCAGGTCATCGCAACCCTGCGGGAAATTCTCCATCACACAGTTTGATCGCGACGACGCCATGACATTCAGCGACTACTCTGACCTGCGGTCGCGCGTTTGAATTCCTCGTCGGCAAACAGCCGTTGCAGCAGCTTCCTGTAGATATCGGTGTAGTGATTGTAGAGGCGAGTGAACCGTGCCACATTGCGCCCGCACCAGCCCGGCATCGTGAGGAGCTCCTCGATGTCATGGAGCAGCCACGCAGGAAACAGCCCCCGCGTCGCCCATCCTGTCACGTTGCGTCGGATACTCATCAGACTTCCTCTGAGGCTTGAGCTCTGAGAAAGTGTCCGTCAGATCCGAGTAACCCCATCCGGCACGACATCGACCTCGAATGCAACTGATCGCCACCTGTCCGGAAGAAACCAAACCGGCCCTGGTTCTCGAACTCGAAGCCCTGGGTGCGCGCAGCATCGCTCCCGGATACCGCGCTGTAGCCTTCGAGGCGAGCGACGCGCTTCTTTACGAGCTGAACTTGAAGCTGCGGACGGCGAGCCGCATCTTGAGGGTCATCAAGGAAGTGCCGGCCAAGTCGCCGGAGATGCTTCGCTCACAAGTCCGGCGCATTCGCTGGGACGAGCTGTTCGACGCGCGTCATGGCTTCATGGTCGAAAGCCAGGGTGACGATGCGGACCAGGGCGGGATGGCACCGAAGCAAATCATTACCCAGGTGCGCGAGAGTATCCGCGAGGTCTTCGAGCGCGCCCAGGGAGTCGCACCGATCGTCGATCGAAGTGAGCCGAAGGTAGTCGTGGTGGCGCATCTGAGGCACGGCCGCTGTATGTTGAGCTTCGACACCTCGGGCAAGTCATTGCACAAGCGCGGCTATCGCGAGCAGGGCCATCCGGCGCCGCTCAAGGAAACGCTCGCCGCGGCAATTCTCACCATGGCGGGTTACGACGGCAGCCAGGCATTCATGGATCCGATGTGCGGCAGCGGTACGATTGCCATCGAGGCTGCAATGATGGCGCTCCACAAGGCGCCGCAGATCCATCGCAAGAAAGGCGAATTTCATTTCGAGTGGCTGAAAGATTTCGATCGTGATCTGTGGCGCGTCACTCAGGACCGCGTGCGTGCCGAGAAGCTGGAGGCCCCGACTGCACCAGTCGTCGCCTCAGACATCAACGCAGCCTACGTGGCGATGGCGAAAAAGAGTGCACTGGATGCGCGCGTCGAGAGGCACATGATTTTCAACACGGGTCGCTTCCAGGATGCTGAGCCGCCCGCGACAACCGGCATCCTCGTGACCAACCTGCCGTATGGCGAACGCATTGGCAGCAGCGAGGGCGACATCGTGCAGCTGTATGAGGAAGTCGGCGACACTCTGAAGCAGAAGTTCAGCGGCTGGCAGGCTGCGATCCTGGCCGCTGCCGCCTCGCCGTATAAGGCGATTGGCCTCAAACCAAAGCGCACCATCTCTCTCATGAACGGAAGCATTCCCTGCAAGCTGCTGCTTTTTGAGTTGTATATGGGAACACGACGTGCGCCGCGCGAGGGTGCATGACGTGACATGCGCAAAAACTCGCCTAACCGGTGGCGCTGGGCGCCATTCACGTGTTCGCGGGCCGAGAATTACTCGCTGACTACCACTAGGCCGAGCGGTTCGCGGACCGCCACGATGCGGTCTCCCAAGCCGCAACGACAATGAGCACCGCGGTTGTGGTCGCCCCGAGCAGCATTGCGGTCATCAGTGGCGACAGTATTGCGATGACTGCCAACAGTGCCAGGCCAACCAGGTGCGACAAGGGATAATGCTGGGCGCTGGCTCGCTTGAAGAAGCTGTTCCCCACCAGGTAAAGCGCCGGCCCCGCGATGAGAACGGCTGCCTCGGTCAGGTGGACATTCGCGTGTGCGTGCTTCAGCACTATTTCATCGCCCACTGCAGTCACCACGATGCCGGCGACAATGATCACGTGAGCATAAGTGTACGTTGCGCGCGCGATTCTGCCTGGATCGGCGTCTGAAGCGATTCGGTGGCTGCCTCGCTCCGCGCCGATGTTGAAGTAGATCCACCACATCGCGACGGTGCTGAGGAAGGCGGCGGTGAATGCCATGTTCACCTCGAATGTCGCCTTGACGCCCGCTGCGGTCGCGCCGGTCACCAGAATGGATTCCCCGAGCGCGATGATTATGAAGAGCGCGCAACGCTCGGCCATGTGAGTGCCGTCCACCTTCCAGTCTGCCGTGCTCGAACGACCCAGGCCGGCCACCCAGAATCCGACCGAGGGTGCGATGCATTCCAACACTACGGCGAGCGTCCATACGGCCATACGCATGGGGCCTTGGGCGAGCGCTCCGCCAATCCACAACACTCCGATCAGTACGTGCCACGCCGCGATACGCTGGAAATTACGAAAATTGCCGTTGTCGCGACGTCGCAGCGCCCAGAGCATGAACGAACTCCGGCCAATCTGCATGCACGCGTAGGTGATGGCGAACAGCAAACCTTCGGCATCGAATGCATGCGGAATGGACGCCGACAGCAACAAACCCAGGAACATCAAACCGAACAGCAGTCCGCGCACGGCAATATGATCGGGATCGAGCCAGTTGGTGACCCACGACGTATCGATCCATGCCCACCACACAGCGAGCAGCAGCAACAATGTCTGGAAGGCGCCGGCAAAGCTGAGATGCTCTATCAGCAGATGAGACAGCTGGGTGACGGCGAAAACGAAGATGAGATCAAAGAACAGCTCGACGTATGTAACGCGAACATGAGCGTGCGCATCGCGTGAACGCAGCAGACTTGCGGAAGATAGGGATTCGCTCATTCTCAAAGCTTCACCAATCCGCGACGCGTCGCCGCTGCTACGGCTTCTGTCCGGCTCAGTACGTTGAGCTTGTTGAAGACGCTCTTGAGGTGGGCTTTGACCGTCGCTTCGCTGATGAACAGCGTCTGCGCTATGGCCTTGTTGCTTTGCCCGGTCGCCAGTGATCGAAGTACGGCTAGCTCCCGCCCGGTCAGCTCCTCTCCATTGAGTCGATCGAGCAGCTTTGCAACGATCTGCGGGGGTACGAAGGACTCGCCGCGGTGTACTTGGCGTATGCAGTTCAATATCTGATCTCGCGGTGCGTCCTTCAGCAAGTACGCCTTGGCACCGGCGCGGATGCCTTGATAGACGTCTTCCTCGCCGTCGAAGGTCGTCAGCAGGATTATCCGTGCACCAGGATCCTGCTGCCGAATCTCGTGGATTGCTCCTGCGCCGTCCAACACGGGCATTCGCAAATCCAGCAGGGCGACATCAGGTCGAACAAGTTTCCATTGCTCGACTGCTTGCGCCCCATTCTGGGCTTCGGCAACGACCTCAAAGTCCGACCATTTGCCGATCATCGCTGCCAGGCCATCACGAACGACGTCGTGGTCATCGGCGATCAACAGCCGAATCTTGGTTTTACCGCTGTGAGGTGCTGTGTGATCAGTCATGCCCAAATCCCTGCTGATTTAGCCCGATCGGGTATGGAAACCCGAACCCGCGTGCCGACGCCCTCCTGGCTCTCGATCGTCAATGCGCCGCCCATTTGCCCGGTGCGCTCGCGGATGCCGATCAACCCCAAGCCTTCGCCGACATTCGATGAATCGAACCCATGGCCATCGTCGCGCACCTCCAGCGAAACTGCGTTCGCGTCGAACGAGAGTGTGGCTGTTACGGTTCTGGCACCGGAATGTCTGAGCACGTTGGTCAATAGCTCCTGATGAATGCGCAGCAGGTTTTCTTCGACCGCTTCCTGCAGCAACCTGGGTTTCCCCAGCGTTGAGAATTGCGCCGCCAGTTGTGTTTCCACAGCCGTTTGCCTCGTGGCGGTTTCCAACGCGACAGGCAGGTTCCCTTCTTCCAGTGCCCGCGAACGCAGCGCTCTGATCGATCGCCGGGCATCGCCCAGGCTGCGCCTGGCGAGCTCGCTTGCACGGTGCATGTGGGTTTGCAGGTCGGGATGTGCGCGATGTGCCAACGCCTGTTCGGCCGCTTGTAACTGCACGATGACGCCGGTAAATCCTTGGGCGAGCGTATCGTGCATGTCGCGGGCCATTCGATTGCGTTCCTCGGAGACGGCGGCCCGTCGTTCTGCTTCGCTGACCAGCAATCTTTGCTCGGCCATGAGGCGGCGTTTCCGGTTCAACAACAACACGGCTATCAGCGAGCCAAAAATCGCCACTAGCAGCGAGCCTCCGACGATGGGCCATCGGTAGGTTTCCCAGGCAGAGGGAACCCGGTTCAGGACGAGGGTTCCCGCCGGCACTTGCGCCAAGTTGATCTTCCAGCGCTCGAGCTGGCGCGCATCGACCGCCGGGGTACGCGAAGCGAACGTGACGAATGGAGTCGCGTCAGCGCGCTCGCCTTTGAGGATACGAGTCACGAGTTTCCCGGTCGCCTTCCCCCATGCCGTAAAGCTGATCAGGTTGCCGCCGACGGCGCCGCTGTCCAGAACATCTTCCGAATTGATGTAAGTCGGCGCGTTGGCCGTATGGGCGACTTCAGCGAGCAGGCTGTTGGGAAAGAATGATCGGCCGTCGGCGTCTTTCGTGAAACTGGCGAACAGGACGATCGTGCGCGGCGGCAACGAGCTGACGCGTTGCAGGAGGCCCGCGAGGGAAAGGCCCGTCAGGAAGGAAAATTTCACGCGACCCTGGTGCTGACTCAATTCATCACGGATGAGTTCGCGCAGCGCGTCGTCGTTGGGAGAGGATCCACCAACGATCACGACGTGATTGGTTTGCGGCTGCAAAGCCAAGGCCAGTTCGATGGTCGGCCAATACTTGATGTTGCTGACCAGCCCGGTCACCCGTGGCGGCAGAGTCCGGGCTTTGATCTGGCGCGCGTCCATTGCTGTTGACACGATGGGCGCGCTGGCAAACAGCTCATCGCCCTCGCGCAGAACGAAATCCAGCGGACGCGGACGCACCGTCACGATCAGGTCCGGCGAATTGTTCGAGTACTTCGACCGATAGAAATCCCGCAGCAGCGGTTCGTAGTTGGTCGGACCGATGCGAGTCAGGTCCATGTGCTCGCGAAAGATCGTTACGCGGTTCGCAAACGCGGCGTTCAATTCGGACTCGATGCCGCGATCCATCAACTGGATGGCCGGAAACTCGCGCCCGCCGTCGTAGAGAATCAGCACCGTCTTGTTAGCAGATTCCGACTGCGCGAAAACGTCGTGGCAAAGGCAGAACGATACTGCCAGCAATAGCGCTGCTGTGCGCCACACGGTTTTTGTTCCTTGGTTGCAATTTTCGGGCATAGCTTAAGGCGAGCGTCCCGAAGCGATGGGGTAACGCAGTGTAAATCAACCCGCCCGCCGGGGCTCTGGCCGGGCCGACCCCCCTCATTGGTGGTAGACCCCGGTCACCCCTATAGCCCACGGCCGCCCCCCTCGGCTGCCTAATAGGATTGGATCCTTAGGTCGCGATAGGGTTGCCTGGTACCCCCAATGGATCAGGAGCCGCGATGACTAGCACAACGAAAGGCAATTCCAAGACCGGCTTGGACGCGCTGCTGACGCCGGACAATTGCGCGTTGATCCTGATCGATCATCAGCCGTTCCAGTTTGCGGGTCTGCGCAGTCACGATACCCAGACCGTCATCAACAACGTCGTCGCCTTGGCCAAGTCCGCCAAGAATTTCGGCGTTCCCACGCTGTTTACGACGGTGGTCGAGGAGCGTGGCGGCTACTTGCTCAAGCAACTTCAAGCGGTGTTTCCAGAGCAGAAGCCCATCAACCGGACCTTCATCAACACCTGGGAAGATGCCCGCGTCGTCGACTGGGTCAAGAAGACCGGCCGGAAGAAGCTCGTCATGGCTGCGCTGTGGACCGAGATCTGCCTGGCCATGCCGGTGATTCATGCCTTGGGCGAGGGCTACGACGTTTTCATCGTGACCGACGCCTCGGGTGGGGTGAGTGTGGAGGCGCACGAAGTCGCAGTACAGCGGATGGTGCAGGCCGGCGCGGTACCCATCACTTGGTCGGTCTTCGGATCGGAGCTTCAACGGGATTGGGCCCGCACTGCGACCGTGCCCGGCACCGCCGAAGTATTGGTGGAGCATATGGGGAACGTGGGCACCAGCTTCCTGTGGGAACAGCAGCTGCTCGCCACGCCGGTACCGAAGACCTGAGACGCGACGAGTCGCGATTCTACGTCATGACCAATGATTTCCAGGGTCGAGTCGTTCTAGTCACCGGGGCTAGTTCCGGTATCGGTCAACAGGCGGCGCTCGCCTTTGCCGCGCGAGGCGCGACGCTCTACGGCGTCGGCCAGCACGAAAGAGGATTGGCTGCCACACGCGACCAGATCGCACGCGCCGGTGGCATCGGACATCTGCTTCGCGTGGATATTTCCCAGGAGTCGGAAGTGGCATCGCTCCTCGACCGAATCAGCCAGGAAGCAGGTCGGCTGGATGTGGCGTTCAACAACGCAGGCATCACCGGCGGCGCGCATCGAATCGAGGATTATCCGGTCGCCGATTTCGACCAGGTTCTGCAAATCAATCTGCGCAGCGTGTTTCTTTGCATGAAGTACGAACTGCCCCTGATGAAGCGGGGCGCCAGCGGTGCCATTTGCAATACCGCGTCGGTCGCCGCCCTGACTGGACCTGGCGGCATGTGCGCCTATGCAGCTTCCAAACATGGCGTCCACGGATTGACGCGTGTGGCGGCGATGGAAAATGCCGCGCACAACATACGCATCAACACCTTGGCACCCGGCTGGACGCAGACGCCGATGGTCGTCGCCAACAGTGCGCAGAATCCGGCGTTCGCCAAGCTTGCGAGTTCGAGCATTCCGGCCAAGCGCGGCGGCGAAGCAAGCGAGGTCGCGGCGGCAGCGGTGTGGCTATGTTCGGAAGAGGCGAGTTACGTCTTCGGACAGATGCTGGTCGTCGACGGCGGCATGACGATCGGCGGCTTCCCGCTGGAGGAATAGTTCTCACCAGGAGATCGATGATGAGCATGGTGATTCGGTTCTACGAGCACGGTTCTCCGAGTGTTTTCAAGGTAGAGGATGAGCAGGTCGGCGAGCCGGGGCCTGGTCAGGTGCGGCTGCGCCACGAGGCGATCGGCGTCAACTTCATCGATACGGCGTTTCGTCAGGGCAATTCTCCGTTGCCAGGCGTAACCGGTGTGGAGGGCGCGGGCGTAGTCGATGCCGTCGGACCCGACGTCCAAGGAATCAAGGTAGGAGATCGCATGGCGTACTTTCTCGCACCCGGCGCCTATGCCGAAATGCGCCTCATCAACGCCGCCGACTTGGTTACCATCCCCGCAGAGATTTCGTCGGCGCAAGCCGCCACGATCTTGACCAAGGGGCTGACCGCCTGGGCGGGATTGAATGGCTTTCATCGACTCGCATCCGGTGAAACGGTGCTGGTGCAGGGCGCATCCAGCAATGTCGGCCTGTTGTTATCACGGTGGGCGAAGGCGCGTGGCGCATTGGTCATCGGCACTGCAGGGTCGGAAGCCAAGCGGAAGGCCCTCGCTGATTCGGTCGACCATGCCTTGCTCTCCGGCAGCACCGATCTAGTCGAACGTATCCGCGCCATCGCACCCGGCGGCGTTGACGTGGTTTACGAGTTCGTCGGCAAGGCGACCTTCGCGGCATCGGCCGCGGCGGTCCGCAATGGCGGGACTATCGTGACCATTGGCGCCGCCTCCGGCCAGCCAGTGATTGATCAAGCGGACCTTAAAGCGCGAAATATTCGCGTGGTGGGCGGGCCGATGGCTCAGCACGTAAAGGGTGCAGTTGCCAAGGCGACCGGCGAGGTCTTCGATGCTTACCGCAGGGGCGTTTTCGGCGAGTTCAAGGCGGTCGCTTATCCCTTGGCGAAAGCCGCGGCTGCCCATGAGGATATTGCCGCGCGTCGCAAGACTGGCCCGATGATTCTGGTTCCGTAGTCCAGCAGGAGCAGCCTCGTGTCGCAGTCAGGAATCGCTACGCAGAGTCATATCAAGCATCTGTCCGATTCTCCGGCCATCAGTACAGCCTTGCCCCTCATCGGCAGGACTCTGATGGCTGCGATCTTTCTCATTTCCGGCCTGGGAAAGATCGCCGCGCCAGCGGGGACGATCGGCTACATCGCGTCGGCCGGCCTGCCTTTCCCGAAGCTCGGTCTGGCGATTGCCGTGTTCGTGGAAGTCGTGGGTGGCATCGCGCTGATCGTGGGCTATCGCACGCGCATCGTTGCAGCAGTGCTCGCGGTCTTCTGCGTGGCAACGGCCTTCTGTTTCCACTTCAATCTCGCCGACCAGAATCAGCTCATGCACTTCCTCAAGAACATCGCAATGGTCGGTGGGCTGCTGCAGATTGCCGCCTTTGGTGCGGGTCGCTTCAGCCTCGATGCACGACGGCACTAGGATGGCCATGCCGCCAAGAAGAATCGGAAAACGATGCATGAAGTCAGCACCACGAATCGCGGCAGTACTCATGGCGATAGCGATCGTCATGAGCGCATCCAGGGCCGACACGATCTGACAACCGCTGACGTGGAAGCGAGCGACCGTTCCGTCTATTCCGATTTCAGTCGTTCAGCGCGGTCGAATCGAGCACTGCTGTGGGAATCGACCGAACGCTTTTGATCGCGCTTAGCAGCCGTTCTTCCAGAAGATCGGGCAGACCACGAAGCGCTTCATCCTCGAAATAGACAAGTGCCTTCAGACATTCCTGAGAAGAAAACGCGGGGAAAAGCAGGCTGGCACCCGCCAAGCCTGACGACAAGCTCAATCCAGTCTGGAGCATGGCGTCTACGTCCAGGTAATCTTTCGGTTCCACTCGCTGGAGGAGTGTCTTCAGTTTGTGGGCGAGAAGATCAGCTGGCGAGGCGACGCTCATCACTCCGTCCGGTGTTACACGTGGCGGCCCAAGCCTGCCGAATCTCAGGCCGCCGAAGAACGAGATTTTGACGCGGTCCGTGTCGCGCTCAGCTGTAAGAAGCGTGAGGGTGTTCGGTTGGGACTGAAGCACTTCGGAGTCGTGCAAGAAGCTGTATTCAGCGAACAGCTCGTCGGGTTGGAAAGGGCGATTCGTAAAGAAGTCGAAGTCCACCGACTCGCGATGCCCGAGATAGAGGGCGACGGCGGTGCCACCGTACAGCACAAAGGAATGCCGACTGACCGCAGCAAGCTTGGGCCATAGCACTCGTTGCGCCGACGGCAAGATATCGAGCCGCGGAAAAGAACTCACGCCAGTATCCTTTCGGGCAATGTCGGTACCTTGTGAGGCGTAGCGAGCCCCAGAGTGAGATGCCAGTAGTGCCATGAGCGTTCAGAAAACTCTCCCGCACGGGCAGTCTGCAGCACATGCTTGAACACCTCATCGCCCAGGTCCGCGCGCAGGGCCGCCACATCGGCATATGTTCCGATGTTCATGATTTGCGCGATGAGCCGCCGCCGATCCTGAGCGGCGTATTTAGGGGGTTGCCACCAGATGTACTTGCGGGCAAGAGGGAGCAGGTCCATGACGGAATCTTACATGGTCGCCCGCTGGCCAACCACCGACGCCTATCGGGCGGGTCGATACAATGGTTCAAGAATCGGATCGATGCGAAGACCCTGATCGAAGAGTTCCGGCGGCAGTACAACGAGGTTCGACCACTCGAGCCTCGGGCAGCTGACACCGGCTGAGTTCAAACAGACCCTATCAACAACAAACCCGACACCAGTGTCAGATCGTCCGTCCAGTGGAGTGCGTCTTCATTGGTGACCACGGCGCCGCCGGAAGCAATGGCGCCCAGCGCATATTCAGATTGGTCGGGTGCAGCAATGGCTAGCCTGTCGCGATGACAGCGGCTTTTTCGCGCGTGAACTCCATGATGTCATCGTAGCCGTAGCCACTGTCTTTGATTCCGATGAAGGGCAACTCGTAGCCAATGTGCAAATAGGTATTGATCCAAACCGTGCCTGCATTGATGCCGCGGATGCAACGGTGCATGCGCGCAGCATCGTTCGTCCAGACACCGGCGGCCAAACCGAAGCGGCTGTCATTGGAAATCGCGATGGCTTGCTCCTCCGTGTCGAACGGAATGACCGCAGCGACCGGACCGAAGATCTCTTCTTGGCAAATGCGCAGGGAATTATCTTCGGTCATGAACAAGGTCGGCTCGACCCAGAAGCCGCCGGGAAGGGACGGCACGAGTTCCGGGCCGTAATTGCCGCCGAACACGAGCTTGGTTTCCTTTTTGCCCATCTCTATATAGCCGACGATTTTATCGTACTGCACTTTCGAAATGACCGGCCCCATCGTCGTCGCGCCGTCGAACGGGTCGCCGATCTTGTGCTTCTTCGCGATGGTCTCCATGCGCGTCAGCATTTCGTTCAGGATTGGCCGCTGAATCAAGATGCGCGAACCGCCGACGCAGGCTTGGCCGGCGTTTGCCGTGAAAATCGATCTTATGGTGACGCCTTCGGCCGCCTTATCGAGATTGGCGTCGGCGAAGACGATGTTCGGCGATTTGCCGCCGAGCTCGAACACCGACGAGGTGAGATTATCGGCGGCCGCGCGCTGGATCAATCTCGCGGTGCCGGCCGAACCCGTCATCGTGATCCGGCGTACGTCCGGATGTCGCGTCAGCGGATCGCCGACATCGGCGCCGAGCCCGGAGACGAAATTGACGACGCCTGGCGGCAGCACGTCTTTCAGAAGTTCAGCGAGTCGCAAAATCCCTGGCGTGGCTTGTTCCGGCGGTTTCAGCACCAGCGTGTTGCCGCCCGCGATCACCACCGAGATTTTTGAGGCGGCCATGGCAATCGGTGCGTTGAACGGCACGATGGCTGCCACCACGCCGTAAGGCTCGCGCGTGGTGTATCCCAGAGTCGTTGGATCGAGTTGCACGGCGCGGCCCGTGACCGCCTCCAGCGTTTGACCGGCGGCGCGATCAAACAGAAAGCCCAGTCCATGCGCCGTATTGTTCTTCAGCGCGTGACAGCCAATCGACAACATTTCGAGGCGCGTCAGCTCATCGCCGTAGTTAGCGAAAAGCTCCCCAGCCTTGCGCAGATAATGCGCTCGCACCGCCGCGGGTAGACCGGACCAGGCAGGAAACGCACGCTTGGCGGCGGCCACGGCGTCTGCAACGTCGCTTTTGTCGCTGGCGGGCACTTTCGCCCAGACTTGCCCGGTCGCGGGATTGAACGAGTCAAGTAGTCTGCGTGAAGCGGCAGGCCGAAGCTCGCCGCCGATCAGATTGCGATATTCTACTATTGCGCTCATTTGTATCTCCAATTTCGGATAGCAACGTGCAGTCTGATGGAATTGCTTTGTCCGCAGCGCATCGAGCGACTTTCGCCAGAGTGTGCGAGGCTAAATTTCCGATGCAAGACGCACTCGTGACGGTCACCAAATGACAGACTGCTATGGGCGCATCGTCATGCCTCCATCGACACTCAGTACTTGCCCAGTGATGAACTTTCCGTCGTCTGACATGAGCAAGGCGCCGAGCGCCGCGATGTGGTCCGGGGTCGCAACGCCGGATTTTATCGCGGCACGATTCAACGCCATCTTTTCCAGGTAGGCGACCGTTTCCGCCGGAAGCGACGCCCATTTCTCATGTTTGATGAGACCGGGGGTGATACTGTTGGCACGCACGCCCTGCGCACCGTACTTGCCGGCCACGTGCCGCATCAGCGCGTGTCCCGCAGCCTTGCTCATAGCATAAGCCACTTGCGTCTGCTCCGCGGTATGTGCACCGATTGAGCTCGTATAGACGACCGACCCACCGCCGCGCGCAATAATCGCGGGCAGCGCGTGCCGCGTGCATAAGAAATAGCCCAGCAGATTGACTCGCATGGTGATGTCGACCACGTCAAGCGGCGTGTCGATGACATTTGTGTCGGCCATCGCCTGCGACAGCACCGCAAAATTTGCGTGCAAGCCATCGAGGCCGCCGTATTTCTCGGTCGCTATCGCGACCGCTGCAACGATCGTCCTTTCATCCGTACCGTCGAGATGCACAGCGCTAATGGTCCCACCCTCAGCTTCGATTTCTTTAGCGACCGTGTGCGCGGCGTCCAAATACTTGTGCCCAAGCACGACGCATGCGCCTTCTTGTGCATACCGGCGCGCGAGCCCGTTGCCGAGACCGCCACCGCCGGCGACGAGAATGACTTTGCCACAGAGTTTTTTCATAGGATCCTACGTTTTGTCCGCTCTGGTGACGTCGACGTGTTGGCGCACTAGTCGACCGCGTTTAAGACGCCATCCTTCCGGCGTGCGCAGATATTCCTCGTGATAATAGCCATAACCGCGGATGATCCTATCTTCGCCGTTGAACGTGCCCAGCACATAATCGGTCATTGGCCACGCGCCTGTCGCCGTGTCGGCGCCAGTAATTGTGATCTCCGGTGTGTGCACCCGATGCATGGTCTTGGCGCTCTTCAATGATTCGCGGATCGTATTGACGACATTGGCTCGCCCCACGAGGGGGCCGGCCTCCGTGTGCAAATGGATATCCTCAGTGAGGAGTCGACCCCACTCATCCCAATTCTGCGCATCGACGAGACGCACGTATTGCGCTTTCAATTGCTTGATCGCCTCTATATCGGCAAGGCGCTGAAGTTCAGCCGCCAGCTTTTTCAGTTCAGCCATTGCATTCTCCTCGCTCAACCCGTGCTAGACAGGCCAAGCTAGCTTTTTCGATTGCAAAATAGAGATCAGGTATGTTGGGACGCATTCGTCGACTGTGCCGCCATTGATGCGGAGTAAATTGTCCGTCGTCAGGGCGGTGCCGGCGATGCGAGATAAACCGCTTGCTGTGGCCTCGATTGTGGCTTCAGTACGCGCGACAAGCGCAACCACAACACCCGCTTCGACGGAGGTGGGCGCGATTCCTTCACCAATACCCCGGCCGGCGCCAGTAATCAGCGCGACTTTGCCCTCCAACGAAAATGCGTGCATGTTGTTTCGCTCCCCGATTTCTATCTTGGGCGGCGGATTTCTCGGTCGCTCACGCGTTTACGATTGCTCGCTATTCCGCTTGCATCGACTTCATGACTATCTGTTTCAGCGTTGGGCAGGATCTGCCGGACTTTGCCCCGGCGCGCCGAGGGACTTGCGCACCAGGATGCTTCGATTTATCCGCCAGCCCTGTTCAGTGCGGACATACTCTTCTTCATAGTGGCCGCGGCCCCACTCAACCAGACGCGCACCTCCGGCCACCCACGTCGAATAGTCGTCGATAGACCAAATTGCGGTCGCAGCATCAGGGCCGCTGATTGTGATTTCCGGCATATGAACATGATGAATCGTTTCACACGCGCCATAGGATCTAGCGACGGCATCCACAATATTCGCACGCCCCACGTGCGTGCCTAGATCCGTCGTCGAGAGATAGCAGCCTTCGGTGAAACTCGCTTCGCCCCATTCCTCGAACCGATGAGCATCGACAAGGCGAATATAGCGATACTTGAGCTGCTTGATCGCCTCGATATCCGCGAGACGCTGGATCGCTGCTGCGAGATTGTTGTCGACCGGCATGGCGCGCAACTCCTATCTTTCACTGCGCATTGGCAATTCACGCTGGATTTTCACTGGAGCACCAACAAGCACGCAGCAGCGTGACTTGTGCTCTCGATCGCGAATATTAGTCTGTATGCTATATTTATACGCTGGTTTGCAGGGTCGTCAAGCAGTTGCTTTAGATTCCGTTTTGTGCGCACTGCCAGCTTGTATGTGGCTTCATGGACCAGGCGCATGCTCAAGCGACTCAATCGCTTGAAGGCGCAAATCGTCGTTGGATTGCGCTGTGGCCGTGGTTATGCGAGCGCCTGGAGACCGCATCAAGTCAAGGTCATGTGACGCCTGCGCCCTGTTGGCACGTAAGCCGTCAGGACTCTAAAGCGCTGAATATTTTTTTAAGGCTATTGCAATCGTGCAGAATAAAAACCGACGCGCCAAGCAACCGATATCGACAGATGTTGATGATGGACGTCTTGCAAGAGGCCAAACAACCCGCGAACTTATTTTGGTGACGGCGGAACGGCTCTTCGCCGAATCTGGAATTGCGGCCGTATCCTTACGCGATGTTGCGACGGCCGCCGCACAGAAGAACAATGCGGCAGTTCACTATCATTTCGGTGATAAGGAGAACCTGGTCAGAGAGATCGCACTGTATCGCGTTAAGCTCATCGAAGAAAAATCAACAGAAATTCAGGCGACGCTGCAATCAGGGCGCAATCCGCCGCAAGTGGCCGATTACGTGCGATCGTTTGTCTTGCCGCATGTGAGAAATATCCAGGAAGGCAACTATTATTTGCCCTTTATCTCCCGGTTCATCATTGAGCGCGGCGGAATTTCTAGCCTTATGGATTCGGCGACCATTAGAAGCGCCGACCTTTTAAGGAAGGGGTTGCGCAAAGTGCTTCACAATTTCCCAGAACAAACGATCGAACAACGTTGGCAGATTGTTGTGATTAGCGTCGTCCATTCGCTTGCTAGCTATCAAACCGCATACCGATCTGGGCGGGCGCCAAAGGTGCCGCTGGATCACTTGCTCGACGACCTTATCCGTTTTCACACTGCGGGTCTTAAAGCTGCACCCCGTACCGCAAGTAAGAGGGCAAACGCCGCGGCGCCATCTTATCCCCGCTTCGGCGTGAGGACTAAACCTAGGGATTCCGAACGCTAAAGCCATTGGCCGCTAAATGAATTGAAGCTAGTCACTGCACAGTGATGGAAAGTTTGGTGAGTGCGCCAGCGGCGAAGTCCTTGACGGCCTGACCGACTTGTTAAAGCGCATAGGTTTTGGTGAAGGGCACGCGTCAGAGTGGTACAGCAGTCGACCAATGAGTGCATGCGCCTCAGGGTCGGGTACGTCAATTCCGATCAGAACCTAGAATCTCAAGTCGGCGTAGACGACTATCGCCGAGCACGCTGGGCTTTACAGGACGTTGGGGTGCGATATAATAAAGCACTTGACCTAATTGCGCGAGACGTAATAGCCCCGTTAGGGGAGTGAGCCTCTTGTGGAGCGAATAGAATGAAAACGATTGAGGCGGCGGCTGATGCCGGGGGGCCAGTGCGATGGAATCCCTATGACCGCGCAATCTACGCATCTCCTTATGAGGCGTACCGCCGACTTCGTGAGGAGGCACCGATTTACTATGACGAAGAGTATGATTTCTTTGCGGTCAGTCGGTACGAAGACGTAAAGCGCGTCCTCGGTGATCGCGAGACGTTCACTTCGCTGCGCGGCGACGTGCTGGAACTTCTCAAGGCGGATTTTGAGATGCCGCCCGGCATGTTCATATACGAGGAAGCGCCGGAGCACACCATCCATCGCGGGTTGATGACGCGCGTGTTTACCCCCAAGAGGATGGCTGCGCTCGAACCTGCGATGCGAGCCTATTGTGGGGCCGCGCTCGATCCCTTCCTCGGGGAAGGCAAGTTCGACTTCGTCGCCAATCTTGGTACCGAAATGCCGATGCGCGTCATCGGAATGCTGCTTGGCATTCCAGAGCAAGAGCAGAAACGAATCCAGCGGTACCTGAACGAAGCCATCGTAAGTAACGAAAAGGGCGTGATGAGCGCGTCGAAGGACACGATGAGCGGTGAGATATTCGCTGAATATGTCGACTGGCGCGTCAAGAATCCTTCCGACGATCTTATGACGCAGCTCCTCTACACCGAGTTCACCGACGCGAACGGCGAGCGCAAGACGCTCCGCCGCGACCAGGTGCTAATCTTCGTCAATATCCTCGCGGGTGCCGGCAACGACACGACCAACCGACTGATCGGCTGGATTGGCAAGACGCTCGCCGACCATCCCGACCAACGTCGCGACATCTATCAGAACCGCACGTTGATCCCGCAGGCGATCGAGGAAGTGTTGCGCTTCGAGCCACCTCCGTATCAGGTCGCGCGCTATGTGGAGCGTGATGCAGAGTTTCATGGCGTGACGGTTCCGGCGGGCAGTGCGATCGTTGCTCTGCCGGCGGCCGCCAACCGTGACCAACGGGTGTTTTCGAATGGCGATGGTTTCGATATCCATCGCGATCGGCAGGCCAATCTTTCCTTCGGCTTCGGACTCCACAGCTGCCTTGGCAATGTGCTGGCGCGGTCCGAAGGCCGCGTTGCGCTCGACGAGATATTGAAGCGTTTCCCGGAATGGGAGATCGACATAGACAACGTGCGGCTAGCTTCAACCACCGGTGTCCGAGGTTGGGACGCGATGCCGGCCTATGTTGTGGGCGCTGGAAGCGGGGCGGGACGATGAGCGACTGATCTACCGAGATCCTTCTAATTGTAGGAGCCGCACGCATGGCTGATCTAAAGGTTCGAAAATTGAGGCCCGACTTCGGGGTCGAGGTCACTGGACTGAACCCGGTTGCGCCACTCGATCCGTCGACGGTGCGACAATTGCGGTCGCTGTTCAAAGAACACGGCGTGCTGCTCTTTCCCAATCTTAAGACCGACGCCCGCTTCCAGACTTATCTGGCAGAGCAACTGATCGAAGAGCGCGCGGTCGATCCCGACGCTCTGCACGTGGATGAGTTTCACCAAGTCTCCAACGTGGAGAAAGTCGCGGTCGTCCCGCTTGGCCGAATCATGTTCCACAGCGATACGATGTGGGAGGAGGACGGCTGCAAGGCAATTTCGCTCTATGGCAAGCTCATCGAGCCAGGCGCGATCCCGACCATGTTCATGAGCGTGACACACGCTTGGAATACGTTGCCGGAAGAGCTACGCAAACGCGTCGAAGGGAAGTTCGCCGTTCATTGCACGGATGCAACGGATCAGCGCCAAACCTATATTTCGGACGACGTCATGGTCGTGGATTTCGGCTCGAAGCAACAGCTGCGCCTGCCGATCTCCTATCGCCATCCGCGCACCGATCAGACGCTGCTCTACATTTCCCCGCAGCTGACACATCATATTGAGGGGCTTGACTATCAAGAGAGCGAAGCGCTGCTCAACGCGCTGTTCGATCATATGTATGCCGATAGGAACATATTCACCCATGAATGGCGGCAAGGCGATTTGCTCGTTTGGGATAATCTGAGCGTGCAGCACGCCAGGCCAGATCTGCGATCGGACGGAGCCGCGCGTACGCTGCGCAAGACGCTCGTGCCTGCCTATATGGTTGGGGCGGCAGAGGCGCCGGCGTTCAAAGTCAATTACAAACGTTTGGGGGAATGACGCTCGGCGCTGGCGACAATGAAAACTGTCGGCG
>Ga0307509_10003611_pt1 | contig 23254 bp, 35 predicted proteins | sample 10_EM_MG_FD_202245 | JGI IMG/M metagenome (GOLD analysis project Ga0307509, IMG submission 202245) | Populus trichocarpa ectomycorrhiza microbial communities from riparian zone in the Pacific Northwest, United States - 10_EM | ecosystem: Host-associated > Plants > Roots > Unclassified | place... | reverse complement strand
GAGTCAACTGACTGCATAGCGTGAAACATAATTATGACTCACAATCGTGAGTCATAGAAACATACCTTATGACTAATAACTATTAGTCATGTGAAATCTGCCTTGCTTAGTCACGATTTGTGACAACAGCCCTCCTTACCGCTCCGTCCCGCCTGAGCGAATTTTTCCCTTTCTCACCTACCCTCACCTTGTTTTGGGTGACTTTAATCTCCACCATCCTCTTGCAGATCCCGGCCGCTCCCTATCTGAAAGGGAGTTTATCATCTCTACTCGCTATTTTGATGCCGCTTTTGACATCCAGTACCATCTTCTCAACACCCCAGGGGTTTACACCCGTTTCCCTTTTGACACCACCTCGTGACCCTCTGTCTTGGATTTGCCTTTCGCGAATACTGCCCTCTCCTCCCTCGTCTCATCATGGGACACCCCCCTCCCCTCCACTGCCGCGGACCACGTTCCATGTGTGGTAACGCTGAGAGCACCTGGGGTGATGGTACCCCCCCCCACTCCACACTGGGCCCTCCTTGACCTACATGCGCTAGGAAGAGCACTGGACACCTTCACCACACTACCTTGCCCCGCTTGGCCCACACCCAACTCCCTGGCTAGATGGTTGGACATCTCCGCTACCCGCCTTACCTCCCTCCTTACCTCCCATGCCCCATCCAAGCGCCCGTGCCCCCGCTCGAAGCCATGGTGGTCCCCCCGCCTGTCGTCCCTTAGAAGGGAGTATCACAGGTTCGCAAGGCTGTCCTGCCTTGATCCCTCCCCCCTCAACTGGAGCAATGTCAAGATCTCGAGAAGAACTTATTTCAAGGCCATCGCCTCGGCCAAGAAGACACAATGGTCGGACTTCGTGTCCTCGGCCACTCCACGCTCAGTCTGGACGGCCAAGAGATTCGCGTTCGGCAGACAACCACAAAGGTTCCCAGACCTGCCGGGGGCCTCCAATCCGGCCGAGGTTGCCGAAACGCTTCTTGACCACTTTTTTCCCCCCAAACCGCCCCCCCCCCTCCACCACTTCTCCTCCGCCTCACCCGCTATGAGGACTACACACCCCTCACCTCAGCAGAGATATCCAGGGCCCTCTCTAAATCTTCAAACACCTCCGGCCCTGACCCCGACCACATCCCGTACTCTGTGTGGAAGTCTGTACACCGCATCAAGCCCTCGCTTCTTCCCTCCCTCCTGGATCCCCCGCTAGTCCATGGCTTTCCCCCTCCCTCCCTCAAAAAAGCACTCGGTATAGTCCTTGACAAGCCGGGCAAACCCTCATATGGCTCACCCTCCTCATATAGGGTCATCATCCTCCTCCGTACGCTCTCTAAAGTTCTTGAGAGAGTGGTGGCCTCCCGCCTCTCGGCGCAGGGAACCATATGCTCCCTTATCCATCCCCTTCAATATGGCTCCCTCCCTGAAAGGTCCACCGCCGATGCCGCCCTCGTCCTACAACATAATGTTGAGACTTTCCATCGCCTCCGCTACAAAGTCTCCACTCTCTTCCTTGATGTGATGGGAGGTTTTGATAATGTGGAATCTCCCTCTCTCCTCGCTCTCCTCGGCAGGAAAGGGGTCAGCCCCTACCTGATCCAATGGACCGGCTCTTTCCTCAGGGACCGCACTTGTCGCCTGACGTTCCAAGGATCCCCTCGCTCCTTCGTCCCCGTCTCGGTCAGGGTCCCTCAAGGATCCCCCCTCTCCCCTCTTCTGTTCGTCATATACCTCTCCTCCCTTCACCTGGAAGTCCCCAGGTCACTTATCATCTCCTACGTCGACGACTTTGCTGTGACTGTAGCCTGACCCTCCTATAGGACCATCATTCGCCTCCTTCAGAAGTCCTTCTCATCGCTCAAGAGGAAGGCTTCGCCGATCAACATCTCCTTCTCTGTTCCGAAAACCGAACTAATCCACAGGAGGACCACCAGGAGCAATGAGCCACCATGCTCCCTCCGGGTGCAGCTGGAAGATCAGCTCTTCTATCCACAGTCCCACCTGAAGTGGCTGTGGTTCATATTCCCCCCCGCCTTTGAGCCAAGGTCCCACTTCTCCAGGAGGTATGTGCTCGCAAATGCCGCCCTGGCCACAATCCGCCGCCTCTCCCCCTCTGGGATGGGTCTTCCCCCCTACCTTTGTCTCTCCTTAGCGCGTTCGCTCCTCACTCCAATCCTTCTGTATGGATCCACTGTCTGGAACCCTCCCCCGTCTATCATGGGCCCAATGTCTGTCTTCTGGCATCGGGTCTGTACGTGGATCACCAACTCCTTCTTCGCCACCAATCTGACATGCTTACACAGGGAAGCCTGTGTTCCCCCGCTACTAATACTTGTACGCCACCAGCGCCGCCTTGCCGGCCTAAGGCTCATCTGCTCCCCTCCAGAAATAAACACCCCAACAGCACGTCTCCCTAAATCCGTCCCCACCTTCTCGCAACACCGCGCCACGTTGATCGCGCGTGGGAAGATTACCTCCCAACGCTACCTCTTCTGTAACCTCGACTGGCGTTCTGCCCCGGACAAGTTGAAGAATCCCAGATATCGGCACAATGCCATCACAGCCTTCGCCAATGCAGCCACCCTCGTCCACGATGTTACCACCTTGCCGCCCATCTCCCTCCACTTGACAGAGTACCTACCCCCGGTACCCGGGGTTGTCCCATCATACGCTTGCCTCAAGTTAATGGCTAAACAACTCCTCCTCTCTGACTGGTCCGCCACCCCAGCCCCCCCATACTACGCCTATCCGCCCTCAACGCGCCCCTATCCCTTCATGGGCTTGGGCAAGTTTGTTGCGGGCAGGATACACCAGATGCGTTCTGGGAAAAGCTACCTCGCGGCGCACCCCTCGTGGGGGATCCTGTTGCCGACACATGCTGGCCTCTATGCTCTGAGGCACCGCAGACCTTCAAGCATGCCATCCGGTCCTGCCCTTCCTCCGCCCTTCAGAGAACCTGCCTCCTCCAAGGGGTCTCAGACTTGGCTCCTGAGGCCCCGATCTGCTCTGACCAGCAGCTGCTCATTGCCCTGGCTGAGTTCATCCGCACCACCGCCACCGGTTTCCCTCCTGGGATGCCCCCATTTGCTCCCTCCCTCCACATCCCCACAAACCCCCTCTTGCCCTCTACCCCCCTGCCCTCCCTGGCCCTCGAGACTAGTTAAGCGGTTTTTATACTTTCATTTATTTTAGCTACGGCTGATTTGTGACGATTATTGGTCGCGTTGGGGGAATTGGTTACTGTTCTTTCTTTTGTTGATTGTTATTTTGATTTTCGGTTTTGTTTCGGCCATATTGTTAAAGATGCATGTCATTTCTTGTACCGTAGAAACAATGAACATATGATTCAAAAAAAAGAAAAAGAAAAAAAAAAACAAAAGAAAGAAAAAAAAGAAAAAAAAAGTCACAGTAGTTAGCCCTCCCGCCTCAACTGGAGCAATGTCAAGAGCTCGAGAAGAACTAATTTCAAGGCCATCGCCTCGGCCAAGAAGACACACTGGTCTGACTTCCTGTCCTCGGCCACTCCACGCTCAGTCTGGACGGCCAAGAGATTCGCGTTCGGCAGACCACCACAAAGGTTCCCAGACCTGCCGGGGGCCTCCAACCCGGCCCAGGTAGCCGAAACGCTTCTTGACTACTTTTTTCCCTCCAAACCCCCTCCTCCGCCTCTCCTCTGCCTCACCCGCTATGAGGACTACACACCCCGCACCTCTGAGGAGATATCCAGGGCCCTCTCTAAATCGTCAAATACCTCCGCCCCGGGCCCCGACCAGATCCCGTACTCTGTGTGGAAGTCTGTACACCGCATCAAGGCCTCGCTTCTTCCCTCCCTCCTGGATCCCCTGCTAGCCCATGGCTTTCACCCTCCCTCCCTCAAAAAAGCACGCGGTATAGTCCTTGACAAGCCGGGCAAACACTCATACGGCTCTACCTCCTCTTTTAGGGTCATCGTCCTCCTCCGTACGCTCTCTAAAATTCTTGAGAGAGTGGTGGCCTCCCGCCTCTCGGCTCAGGCAACCATATGCTCCCTTATCCATCCCCTTCAATGTGGCTCCCTCCCTGGCAGGTCCACCGCCGATGCCGCCCTCGTCCTACAACATAAGGTTGAATCTTTCCATCGCCTCCGCTACAAAGTCTCCACTCTCTTCCTTGATGTGAAGGTAGGTTTTGATAATGTGGAATCTCCCTCTCTCCTCTCTCTCCTCCGCAGGAAAGGGGTCAGCTCCTACCTGATCCAATGGACCGGCTCTTTCCTCAGGGACCACACTTGTCGCCTGACGTTCCAAGGATCCCCTCGGTCCTTCGCACCCATCTCTGTCAGGGTCACTCAAGGATCCCCCGTCTCCCCTCTTCTGTTCGTCATATACGTCTCCTCCCTTCACCTGGAGGTCCCCAGGTCACTTATCATCTCCTACGTCGACGACTTTGCTGTCACTGTAGCCTCTCCCTCCTATAGGACCAACATTCGCCTCCTTCAGAAGTCCTTCTCGTCGCGCAAAAGGAAGGCTTCGCCGATCAACATCTCCTTCTGTGTTCCAAAAACCGATCTAATCCACTGGAGGACCACCAGCAGCAAGGAACCACCGTGCTCCCTCCCGGTACAGCTGGAAGGGCAACTCTTCTATCCACAGTCCCACCTGAAGTGGCTAGGCTTCATATTCACCCCCACCTTTGACCCAAGGTCCCACTTCTCCAGGAGGTACGCGCTCGCAAATGCCGCCCTGGCCAGAATCCGCCGCCTCTCCCCCCCTGGGATGGGCCATCCTCCCTACCTTTGTCTCTCCTTGGCGCCTTCGCTCCTTGCTCCAATCCTTCTGTATGGGTCCACTGTCTGGAACCCTCCCCCGTCTATCATGGGCCCAATGTCTGTCTTCTGGCATCGGGTCTGTAGGTGGATCACCAACTGGTTCTCCTCCACCAACCTGACATGTTTGCACAGGGAAGCTTGTCTTCCCCCACTACTTATACTTGTACGCCACCAACGCCGCCTTGCCGGCCTAAGGCTCATCTGCTCCCCTCCGGAAATAAATCCAGCAACAGCACGTCTCCCAAGTCCGTCCCCACCTTCTGGCCACACCGCATCACCTCGATAGCGCATGGGAAAATTACCTCCCAACCCTACCTCTTCGTTAACCTCGACTGGCGTTCTGCCCCGGACAAGTTGAAGAATCCGTGATATCGACACAACGCCATCACAGCCTTGGCCAATGCAGCCAACCCCCTCGTCCACCATGTGGCCACCTTACCGCCCATCTCCCTCCACTTGACTGACTACATCCCCCCGGTACCCGGGGTTGTCCCATAGTACGCACGCCTCAAGTTAAGGGCTAAACAACTCCTCCTCTCTGACTGGTCCGCCACCCCAGCCCCCCCATACTACCCCTATCCACCCACAACGCGCCCCCATCCCTTCATGGGCTTGGGCAAGTTTGTTGCGAGCAGGATAGACCAGATGCGTTCTGGGAAAAGCTACCTCATGGCGCACCCCTCGTGCGAGGATCCTGCTGCCGACACGTCCTGCCCTCTATGGTCTGAGGCGCCGCAGACCTTCCAGCATGCCATCCTGTCCTGCCCCTCCTCCGCCCTTCAGAGATCCCGCCTCCTCCAAGGGGTCTCAGACTTGGCTCCTGAGGCCCTGATCTGGTCCGACCAGCAGCTGCTCATTGCCCTGGCTGAGTTCATCCGCACCACCGCCACCGGTTTCCCTCCTGGGATACCCCCGCTTGCTCCCTCCCTCCACACCCCCATGAACCCCCTCTTCGCCTCTACCCCCCTACCCGCCCCTGGCCCTCGAGACTAGTTAAGCGGTTTTTATACTTTCATTTATTTTAGCTCCGGCTGGTTTGCAACGATTATTGGTCGCGTTGGGGGAAATTGTCACGATTATTTCCTTTGTTGATTGTTAGTTTGATTTTCGGTTTTGTTTTGGCCATATCATTAAAGATGCATGTCATTTCTTGTACCGTAGAAACAATGAACATATGATTTAAAAAAACAAAAAAAAAAGAAAAACGGTCACAGTAGTTAGAGACGCAGGAGAGCATGGATCTCGCTGAAGACCAGCCTGGCCCTTCAACGGTCCTTCGTCCAACACCCGGTGCCCCTCCTCACACCCCGAGTGCCCCTGAACCTCCACGCGATGCTCCTCCACCTAGGCAGAGAGCCCAGCCCACCATTACCATCACCGATCTCGCCCCAAGAGAAAGTGGTGATGAATCCCTAGACTCTGACTCCTCCGAGGCCTCTAGTCAATAATGGAGAAGTTATTCACTCGTTACACCGACAGTAGTGCTGTCTTCCCATCCTTTCCAATTGTCCAACATAACTGCCTTGGGAGCTGGGATGTTTTTCTCTCATTATTTCACAGCTTTACGGTGCTGCCCCACCCTCCTTTGCTTGTAGCCATTCAGAACCCCCCCTCTAGACGATCGGTTCTTCCAACATTTCCGCGATTTTTGTCCTTCGCCCCTCGTCCTCCTGGCCGCCTGCGTGTAGCCATTTATATTTCCCGCAATTTGAATTAGCACTTGTCCTGCCCGACGATTTTTCACGACTCCTCAGAGATGCTTTCGGTAGATGTTGTTTCTCCGGAAGGTCTGTTTGGATCCCCACACCGCTCGCTCACGGTCACCTCGGTGTACCTTCTTCGCACAAACCGCCCTGCTTACCGCTCCATATTGCCGGACCGGATTTTTTCTTTTCTTTTCTATCCGCACCTGGTTTTAGGTGATTTTAATCTTCACCACCCGTTGGCAGATCCCTGCAGCTCCCTGTCCGAAAGGGTGTTTATTATTTCTAATCGCTACTTTGATGCCGCCTTTGAAGCCCCATATCATCTTCTGAACACTGCTGGGGGTATACACTCGGTTCCCATTTGACACCATTTCGCGACCCTCTGTCTTGGATCTGGCCTTCGCGAACACCGCCCTCTCCCCCCTCGTCTCATCATGGGACACCCCCCTCCCCTCCACTGGTTCAGACCACGTTCCATGTGTGATAACACTAAAGCCTCCCGCGATTATGCTACCCCCTCCGACTCCGGACTGGGCTCTCCTTGACCTAGACGCGGTAGGGAAAGCACTGGATACCTTCACCACACTGCCCTGCCCGGCGAGACCGACGCCTAACTCCCTGAGTTGATGGTTCGACATCTCCTCTACCCGCCTCACCTCTCTCCTAACCTCCCATGCCCCGAGCAAGCGCCCGTGCCCCCGCTCGAAACCATGGTGGTCTCCTCGCCTTTCGCCTCTGAGAAGGGAATACCACAAGTTTGCGAGGCTGTCTCGCCGCGACCCGTCCCCCCTCAACTGGAGCAATGTGAAAAGCTCGAGAAGAAGGTACTTTAAGGCCATTGCCGCGGCCAAGAGATCACACTGGTCGGATTTCCTGTCTTCAGCCACACCGCGCTCCCTCTGGTGGGCCAAAAGGTTTGCGTTTGGTCGCCCACCACAGAGGTTCCCGGACTTACCAGGGGCCTCCGACCCAGCCGAGGTAGCGGAGATGCTTCTTGAGCACTTCTTCCCCTCCAAGCCCCCTCCTCTCCCGCTCCTCCGCCTTTCGCGCTATGAGGACTACACCCCCCTAACGACCGAGGAGATATCTAGGGCCCTCTCCAAGTCTTCGAACACCTCTGCCCGCGGCCCTGACCACATCCCGTACTCTGTGTGGATGTCTGTTCACCGCATCAAGCCCTCCCTTCTCCCCTCCCTCCAGGACCCCCTGCTAGCCGACGGCTTTCACCCTCCCTCCCTCAAAAAGGCACTTGGTATTGTCCTCGACAAACCGGGTAAACCCTCATACGACGCACCCTCATCTTTTAGGGTTATCGTCCTCCTTCGTACGCTCTCCAAGATCCTTGAAAGAGTAGTAGCTTCCGGACTTTCAGCCCCAGCAGCGGTATGCTCCCTGATCCATCCTCTTCAGTGCGGATCCCTTCCTGGAAGGTCCACCACTGATGCCGCCCTCGTCCTACAACATAAGTCGAGTCCTTCCACCGCCTCCACTACAAAGTCTCCACTCTCTTCCTTGACATGAAGGGGGGCTTCGACAACGTAGAGTCCCCATCGCTCCTTTCTCTCCTCCGCAGGAAGGGGGTAAGCCCATACCTGGTCCAATGGGTCAGCTTCTTCCTCAGAGACTGCACCTGCCGCCTGACATTCCACTGGTCCCCTCGCCTTTTCGCCCCTGTTTCGGTCCGGGTCCCTCAGGGTTCTCCAATCTCCCCCCTCCTATTCGTCATATACATCTCCTCCCTCCACCTGGAAATTCCCAAGTCTCTTATCATCTCTTACGTCGATGACTTTGCGGTCACTGTAGCCTCACCCTCCTACAGAACCAAGGTTCGCCTCCTTCAGAAGTCCTTCTCGGCCCTCAAAAAGAAGGCCTCACCTATCAATATCTCCTTCTCCGTTCCAAAGACTGAACTGATCCACTGGAGGACTGTCAGGAGCAATGAGCCGCCATGCTCCCTCCCGGTGCAACTAGAGGATCAGCTCTTCTACCCGCAATCCCACCTGAAGTGGGTGGGCTTCATATTCACGCCCGCCTTCGACCCAAGGTCCCACATCTCCAGGAGGTATACGCTTGCAAATGCTGCCCTCGCCGCGATCCGCCGCCTCTCACCCCCCGGGATGGGCCTCCCACCCTACCTTTGTCTGCCATTGGCGTGTTCGCTCCTTGCGCCAATTCTCCTATATGGATCTACTGTCTGGAACCCCCCCCCAGCCATCCTGAACCCGATGTCAGTTTTTTGGCGACAGGTCTGTAGGTGGGTCACCAATTGCTTTGTGACCACCAACACAACATGTTTGCACAGCGAGGCCTGTCTCCCCCCGCTGCCAGCTCTTATCCGTCACCACCGGCGTCTCGCCGGCCTAAGGCTCATATGTTCTCCTCCGGAGATAACTCCTGCCACGGCACGCCTTCCTATTTCCGTTCCTACCTTCTCGCCCCACCGTGCCATCTTGGTGGCGCGTGGGAAGATCACTTCCCAGCCTTACCTCTTGTTCAACCTCGATTGGCGCTCTGCTCCGGACAAAGTCAAGAACCCAAGGTACCGACACAACGCCATCACCGCCTTGGCTAACATGGCCGCCCCTCTCGTACATGACGTTTCCACGTTACCGCCCACCGCCCTCCACCTGACAGACTACCTGCCCCCAGTCCCGGGGGTTGTTCCATCCTATGCCCGCCTCAAGCTCAGGGCTAAACAGCTCCTCCTTTCTGACTGGTCCGCCACCCCAGCCCCCCCATATTACCCCTACCCGCCCTCGACGCGCCCCCATCCCTTCATGGGCTTGGGCAGGTTTGTTGCGGGAAGGATCCACTAGATGCGCTCTGGTAAAGGCTACCTCGCGGCTCACCCCTGATGGGATAACCATGATGCCGACAAATCCTGCCCCCTCTGCTCTCAGGCCCTGCAGACCTTCGAACATGCTATCCTGTCCTGCCCCTGTACAGCGCATCAGAGATCCCGCCTCCTCCTAGGGGTCTCCGACTTGGCCCCCTGAGGCCCCCCTCTGGTCTGACCAGCAGCTGCTCATTGCGCTGGCTGAGTTCATCCGCACCACAGCCACTTGTTTCCCTCCTGGGATGCCCCCGCTTGCTCTCTCCCTTCACATTCTCCCCGGAAACCCCCTCCTTCAGGCCACCACCCCACCCGCCCCTGGCCCTCGAGACTAGCTAAGCGGTTTCTACTTTCCTATTTTTAGCTTTGGCTGCTTTGCGACGATTATTGGTCGCGTTGGAGGAAATGATTACGATTATTTCCTTTGTTGATTGTTATGTTTGATTTTCGGTTTTGTTTTGGCCATATCGTTAAAGATGCATGTCATTTCTTGTACCGTAGAAACAATGAACATATGATTTAAGAAAAAAAAAGAAAAAAAAGAAAAACGGTCACAGTAGTTAGAGCTCTTCACGCTACCATCTAAGTACTTTTCTACAATATAACCTTTACCTTACCTTTACCTTTATCTCTCGCTTGTATGCAAGCAACCTAGCTCTCTTAGCGTTAGAACAACCACGACCCTTGTCAGACAAGGTCCCTCACCATATCTCCCCAATAAGACATTGGTGTGAGAAACAAAGACTATAAGATAGTCTGAGAACGGAAGAAGAGATTATAAGTTAATCTCGGAAAGGAGAACACTCTCACGATCAAGAACGAACGAGAACTATAAGATAGTTCGAAGTTCTCATTTAAGTAATTCGTTACCTGTTGAATAACTAACCACCACTGGGTAGGATTGTTACACAATGCCTCCTCTCCTCTCTGAGGCAACTGTGGTGGCCAGCACGCCTCCTTTGATGGCACCTGTCCCGTCCGCCGAGAAATCCTCTCCACTCTCCGCCCTCCCAGGGACCAAGATATTCCCGATGCCCCCAATGCTGGCCTTCCTCAGACCACCCCTCAGGGTGCAACTGCTCCTCCAATCGTACCGGCTACGCCAGCCAGGCACGGCTCTGGTTTCCCTCCCTCTAGCGAATCCACCCATCCCGAGACCGTCAGACTTGTTCGAAGCGCGTCCACCCAGCCTAACCTTGCCGCTCCCCTCCCCCTCAGGAATCTCTTTGGTGATGGCAGCACCCTCTTTCGAGCTAGCACCGGTGCCGACTGGAGCGAGCCCGCCCTGACCGACGTCCATATGGATCTTTAGATGTCGTCAAGCCCATTCCCATCACAGAGCCCTCCACCATCCCAATTCTTCCATTACCCTGGTTGTTTAAATCTTTCCATTGTTCAGCATAATTGTCTCGGTAGCAGCAATGTTCTTCAGACTCTTCTTAGTTTTTTTACTTCAGTAGAAAGTTCTCCCCATATTGTCGCTCTTCAGGACATTCCACTTTGGAAGAATTGTCCTCCTGTTTTTCGCAACTACTAATTTTTTTTTCCCCCTGCAACTGACAGCTATAAACCCCAAGTGGCAACTTATGTTCATGTAAGGTTACTAACTGTGATTTCTGTTCTTCCATTGTTTTTTGAAAGGGGCGACCTTATGGCACTGAACTTTCACTCCCCTGAGGGACTTTTTGATACTTCTCATAATTTGTTTCATTTATATAACGCTTATTCTATCCCAAATGGCCACATTAGGTTAGTTTCTCCTGTTAATTTATTTCCCCAGCATGATTTTCCTACCCTCGTTCTTGCGAACTTCAACATTCATCACTCCGCCTCTGACCCGACTCATCTACTCTCCGCGCACGACTGATTTATAAGTTACCCTTACTTCGGAAGGGCATCAGCTTACTTGTTCTCTCTTCTCAACATACCCCGGATCTACACTAGGTTCCCTTTCACCACCAAGCATCGCCCGGCAGTTCTTGACTTGTGCTTTGCCAAAACTGCCCTGCTGCCGTATTTCTCCTCCTGGAACCCCTCTCTCCCCCCTACCGGTTCAGATCACACCGCCCTCACAATCATTCTCTCCACTCTGCTTCTAAAGCCCCCGCCCAGGGGCCTAAACTTGAAGTACACGGACTGGGATCACATCTCCCCTCTGCTGGCCGATTTTTCACTCATGGCAGCCCTGGTCTCCCCACTCCACACAAACCTCACTGCTGGTTCGACGACAGCCTTGCCAAGATCACGCACCTCATCACCTCCAACACCCCAACCAAACGCCCGTCCTCCTATGCTAAACCATGGTGGACTCCAGAACTTACACAGCTACACCGCATACATCATCATACCTCCCGCCTCATGAGAAAGAACCAGGCCTCGCCCAGCATGGCCCGTGTGGCTCAAAATACATACTTCAAAGCTATCCAATCTGCCAAAAGAGTCCACTGGTCACAATTTCTGGCCGACGTCAACTCGCGGGCAGTTTGGGATACTAGAAAGATTGCAGCCGGCAGAGCTCTGGATCGCTTCCCCACACTCGAGAACGCCTCCTCCCCCACCGAAATTAACAACACCCTTCCACAACTCCTTTTTCCTCCCAGACACTCTCCTCCCCCTCCTCTTATCCTCTCTGCGTTTAAGGACGTCCCCCCGTTTTACCATCGGAAGTGTCCTCTGCACTTCGAAAATCCTCTAACACGTCAGCCCCTGGTCCGAGTGGCATTCCTTACTCTATGTGGAAGCTGGTCCACAAGGCCAATGAGCGGATCCTGCCATCTCTGTTCACTCCCCTCCTTACCCACGGATCCCACCCCCTAGCCATGAAGAAGGCCAACGGCATTGTCCTAGACAAATCAGGCAAACCTGATCACCGTACTCCAGCTTCATTTCGCATCATTGTCCTACTCGAAACCGCCTCCAAGATACTCGAAAGACTGTCTGCCCTTCGTCTCGCCGCAGCTGCCCGCTCCCTTGGCCTCTTACACCCCAATCAGTGTGGGTCCCTGGCCAGTCTGGGCTGTTTCGACGCTGTTGCTACCCTCGCCCATGAAGTACGCCTTCTTCAAGGTGCTTCCTTCAAAGTATCACCTCTCTTCCTCAATGTCAAAGGTGTTTTCGACAATGTGTGTGCAAACAAGTTGGCTAGCATCCTCACCAAAGGAGGGGTCTCCGCATATCTAGTTGCCTGGATTAAGTCTTTCCTCTCCAGTGGCTAGTGCCGTCTCATCTTCCAAGGCACGCCAAAGTTCTTTTGACCGGTCGCTGTTGGCACCCCTCAGGGCTCTGCAATTTCTCCTGTTATCTTTGTGCTTTATATAGCCAGCCTCCACCCGACCATTTCGCAAGGTATGGCGATTTCATGCGTCGACGATCTTACCATCACCGTCAGCTCAGACTCTGTATGTTCAAACATCCGCGCTCTTCAATACTATTTCGGCATCATCCAAAGACAGGGTGCCGACGTGGGGGTGGCCTTTTCCATCCCCAAAACTGAACTCATTCACAGGAGAACCCCGAAGGACCGCTCAGATGTTTCCTTCGCCCCCATAGTGATTAACGACATGCTTTGTCCTCCATCACAAGCGGTAAGGTGGCTTGGCTACTGGCTCACCCCGGCGATCCAAACCTCTATCCACTTCCGGAGATGTCTGGCACTCGCCCAGGCCTCTTTCACTACAATCCGGCAGCTTAGTGCAGCTGGCAAAGGCCGATCCTCCTGGTGCAACAGAAAATTAGTTTTCGGTGCCATCCTTCCGATCCTCACCTATCGCTGCGACCCCTTTATCCCGAACGCAGGCACACTTAGGAAACTCGACTCTTTCTGGCACCTGGTGCTCCGGTGGACATCTAATTGTTTTTACACCACCACCCGTGGTGCTCTATATTGGGAAGCCTCTTTGCCACACATTTCCTCACGAACCATCTCCCCTACACCTCTGGCGATTGAAATCTCAAGACCAGGGAAATCATCGTGGGATTCCACCACAACCTGCTCTCCTCCCCCTTGATGGCTTCTGCCTAGGGGAGTGATGCTATCTCCCCTCCTCTCCCTTAGGGGTTTACCTCCTCCTCTACGGGGTTCTTGTTCTTGTTCATCGTTGACTCCCGCTCATGAAGTTCAGATCTCCCCCTTACCCCGCACTTCCTTTGCCCCTCGCGTAGGTTTTGCACGGTCGGCATTTCACCCCCTTCGCTCACGGTCGGTGCTGAGCTTTCCAAGCCCATTGCGAAGTACCTTTCCTTCTCGGTTTTGTGGTCCTGGCGGGGAACGCTTCGGTTAGTAACTTCAGCACCTCATCCTCGTTTCGCATTCGGAAAAGCATCGGCCGCGGTTACTCTAGTTGGTCGTGTCAAGTGTCTGGACTGGCTTCCTCCTCACATCCTCCTCTCTCCACCCTCTTGGTCTTCGTCCCGTTGCTCGGTCACAGCTACATCCACTCCCCCCTCTTCCCACCCCCTAAGCTGGCACCTTACTGCTTCCCGCCCGCCGTCGATCCTTCGGTCTCTATACAAAATCCCGCCTCGGTTACGCCTGTTCTTGTGGCCGTCGCTAATGCCGTTTTGGTACACCCCCCGGAGACTCCTCATCAGGGTCTCCGCCATACACTATCCCATCCCGCCATCGGGCACCGCTTCGTGCCCCGGCACCGCCCCGGCGTGCAGGACCACACTCTCACTTCCTAGCTCAGGCTGATACACGTCACTTATCAGACGTAATTTTCCTTTGTCAGGGGTTCATACATTTCTTTTGTTCACCGCCTTGGTTTTTTTTGCAGAATGAGCTAAGGGTTCTCCTCTCCTTCCTGCTTCTTTCTTTCCTTTCTACCTCCTTAGTATGTACGTGTATGTTCGTAGGATTGGGTTGGGAGATAGGCGAGATGTGTGGTTGGTCTCATACCAGAGGGACTTGGGGGTTTGGATGTTTCCTGGGGTGAGGAGGACACGGTTTTTGTTGGCCATAGCGTTAAAGCTGAATGCTGTCTTTGTACCTTTTTTTCTTTTTTTTCTTTTGTTTTGGCATCATATGATTATTGTTTAAGGTACAAAATCTTGCATGCAGCTCGCGCTATGGCATAAAAAAACCTCCAATACCCCTGGGAAAAAGCCAACCCCCCAAGTCCCTATGGTGTGGAACCAACCGCACATCTCACCCCCAACAAGAAACCCTTGACTAGCTAACAAGATAGACGAAAGGAATCAAATCCAAGAACAAGCAGGAAGAGTCAGGAAAACCCATCGCACATTCATCCGGACAAAAGAAAAATCAAAAAATCAAACAAAGCACCAACCACTTGGAAAGATCCCGCACAATCAGCCCGAGGGTTGCCAGGCCCGGCATAATCGCAGTCCTGGGGGGGCGCAGTTTTCGGGCCCGCTGTGTTGGCAAAACCCCAAAAAGAAGAAGGAGATAGTGCAATACCATCCTCTCAGAGGCAAGCCATGATGGACGGTGGTGATAGTCCGAATGGTGAAGAAGTAGTTGTGGATAACAGCCAGGTAGTTGGGGGTACCAGCCAAAAAAGTGGAGAAGCAGTAGGGTGCCAGCCGATCCGACTGTGAGGAGAAGAGGAGAAGGAGGGGTAGACCCAACTCTTTGCCGTAGAAACTATCGGTAACCGCGTTCGTGTCCTGACTAGGCAGCCTCTCAGAGAAGAGAGAGAATAGAGAAATTGACCGTGGCCTGTTGAAGTGTTTCCTCTTACTGCAAACCGTGTTCCCGGCCATCTGTGACATGGGTGTTGAGGAGAGTGTTGCCGACCGTGCAAATGCTATAAGCGAGGCAGAGCAAATGCGGGGTAGGAAGAGGAAACATCATCAAAAGAAGACGAAATCCATCAACCCAGAGTGAAGAAAGCGCAAAGGGATGAACCTAAGGGAAGGGGAGTGTAGAGGAGGTATGACTCCACCCCCTAGAGCGAGCTCATGGCGGGGGGTGGACAAAAGAAAAGTGGTGAAAATCTTGTGTTGTTGTGATTTCAATCGCCGGGTGTGTAGAGGAGACGGAGGATGGCTGTCTTTGTACCTTAAACAAATGCATACGATTTAAAAAAAAAAAAAAAAAAAAAGAAGAATTACCACCCATTTCCTCAATTTGCAAGCACCGTGGTCGGTCAGCTGCCATCCGCTTGGTCTGCGCCCCTTCGGAATTCAATCCTGCCACAGCCCGTATACCCGAGTCTCTACACACCTGGGACCAGGGACGTTCTGCGCATGATCATCGTTTTCTCCTCCAGGGCTCTTCCAACACCATCCACTTTACTTCATGGCTCCGTCCGGTGGTTAAGTCAGCCAAGCACCTGCCTCTAGACTCCTTGTGCCACGATTCTTCGGCCCTCTTTGCGCAGATCCCTATCCTCCTGCTTGCTTGGACTGATCTCATATCACTCCCACTGTCAAGAGAACCCTCCACCACCTACCAGGCCCTCAGAACCCCTCTAGTACAGTCGCTTCTCACCGACTGGCTGAACACATGTCCGCCGGTGCCCCTCTCCTATCCATACAGTGCCTGTCTCACTCCTCACGCTTTCACTGGCCTTCCACAGTTTATATGTGGCCGCATTCATCAGATCCGCACAGGTGCCAGCCACCTTGCTGCTCATATCTCCTGGAGGAACAGAAACTCTAGCACCCTCTGCCCTTTCCATGAGGAAGACGATAAGTCCTTCCAACATGCGATTCTCCTCTGTCCCGCTAAGGCCCAGCCTCGCCTCACCCATCTCTCAGGTGTGGATGACATTGGCCCTGACGCTCCTCTCTGGAACTCGGTCCCCCTCCTTAGAGGGTTGGCGGAGTATCTCTACACTACCTGCACAGGTTTTCCTCCAGCCATGTTGGGTTTTCGAGCCAGTACTGGTACTCCTGAGCTGGGCTCAGACTCAGATAGTGCTCAACATCTTAATCTCCCTAGCTCGGCCCTGGCCTTCTAGATATAGCTACTTTTATCTTCCCTGATTGAGTTTCTCTTTAGGGTAGTTTCTTTTTGGTTTTATGAGTTTCCTTTGTTTCTAGCTGGCTGCGGCAGTGGGCATGTAGGGCGGGGAGGTTTCATTACTTTTGAATGTTTTTCTTATGAGTTATAAGGAGGATTATAGTATACTTGAGTTTGTTAGTCATCGATGGCGATGCGACAGGGTTCTCATGATTCCGCTTGGAGAGGTTTTACAGGGGTTGTTTGAATTTTGTTATTTCCTTTGTTAGTTTTTGGAATTCAGGTTTTTTATATGCCATAGCGCGAGCTGCATGGAGGATTTTGTACCTAAATCAATAATCCCATGATTCAAAAAAAAAAGAAAAAAAAAGAAAGAAAAAAGGGACAAAGACAGCATCCAGCTTTAACGCTATGGCCAACAAAAACCGTATCCTCCTCACCCCAGGAAACATCCAAACCCCAAGTCGCTCTGGTGTGAGATCAACCGCACATCCCGCCTATTGCCTAACCAAACCCTACAAACATACTAGTACATCAGAAGGAAGTAGAAAGGAAAGAAGCAAGCAGGAAAGAGAGGAGAACCCTTAGTGGTATCAACTACGAAAGTATAAAAACATAAGGAATGAATGAACCCCTGACAAAGGAAATTTACGTCAGATAAGTGACGTGTATCAGCCTGAGCTAGGAAGTGAGAGTGCGGACCTGCACACCGGAGCGATGGCGGGGGACGAAGCGGTGCCCGATGCCAGGCTGGAAAGGTGGATTGTGGTGACGCTGGTGAGGGGTAGCCGGAGGGTGTGCCATAGCGGCATTAGCAACGACCAAAAGGACGGGCGTAACCGAGGCGGGTTTTTGTATAGCGAGCGAAGATCGACCGCGGGAGGGGGCATTAAGGTGCCAGCTAAGGGGGTGGGAACAGGGGGGGTGGATCTAGCTGTAACCGAGCAATGGGACGAAGACCAAGAGAGTGGAGGAAGGAGGATGTGAGAAGGAAGGACTAGTCCAAACACTTGAGACGACCGAATAGAGTAAACCGCGGCCGATGCTTTTCCGAATGCGAAACGAAGAAGAAAGGGCTGAAGTTACTAACTGAAGTGTTCCCCGACATAAACCACATAACCGAGACGGAAAGGTATTTCGCAAAGAGCCTAGAAAGCTCAGCGCCGACCGTGAGCGAAGAGAACGGAATGCCAACCGTGCAAAATCTAAGCGAGGTGCCAAGGAAGTGCGGGGTAAGGGGGACAACTGAACTTCATGAGCGGGAGTCAACGATGAACGGGAACAAGAACCCCTGGAGGAGGGGGTAAACCCCAAAGGGAGAGGAGGGGTGATAGCGTCACTCCCATAGGCAGAAGCCATCCAGGGGGAGGAGCGGGGGTGGTGGTAGATCTCACGATGATTGCCCTGGTGTTTAGATTTCAATCGCCGGAGGTGTAGGGCAGATGGTTTGTGTCTAACTACTCTGACTTTTTTTTCTTTTTTTTCTTCTTTTTTTCTGTTTTTTTTTTTTTTTTTTACATCATATGTTCATTGTTTCTACGGTACAAGAAATGACATGCATCTTTAACAATATGGCCAAAACAAAACCGAAAATCAAACATAACCATCAACAAAAGAAAACAAACATAACCAGTTCCCCCAACGCGACCAATAAGTGTCGCAAAGCAGCGGTAGGTAAAATTAAGGAAAGGATAAACCGCTAACTAGTCTCGAGGGCCTGGGGCGGGTAGGGTGGTAGACCGAAAATGGGGGTTTGGAGGAGGGGTGTGAAGGGAGAGAGCAAGCGGGGGCATCCCAGGAGGGAAACCAGTAGCGGTGGTGCGAATGAACTCAGCCAGAGCAATGAGCAGCTGTTGGTCGGACCAGATCGGGGCCTCGGAGGCCTAGTCGCAGACCCCTTGGAGGAGGCGGGATCTCTGATGGGCTGAGGAGGGGCAGGATAGGATGGCATGTTTGAAGGTCTGTAGGGACTCAGAGCAGAGCGGGTAGGACATGTCGGCATCAGGATTGTCCCATGAGAGGTGCGCCGCGAGATAACCTTTCCCAGAGCGCATCTGGTGTGTTCTTCCCGCAACAAATTTGGCCAAGCCCATGAAGGGATGGGGGCGCGTTGAGGGCAGATACGGGTAGTATGGGGGGGCTGGGGTGGTAGACCAGTCGGAAAGGATGAGCTGTTGAGCCCTTAGCTTAAGGTGAGCATAAGATGGGACAACCCGCGGAACCAGGGGCAGGTAGTCTGTTAACTGGAGGGAGATGGGCGGCAGCGTAGAGATGTCGTGTACAAGTGGGACAGCCGCATTCGCCAAAGCTGCGATCGCGTTGTGTCGGTATCTTGGGTTCTTGGCCTTGTCTGGGGCGGAACGCCAGTCGAGGTTCAAGAAAAGACAGGGTTGGGAGGTAATCTTCCCACGCGCCAGCAAGGGGGCACGGTGGGGCGAGAAGGTGGGAATGAATTTAGGAAAGTGTGCCGTGGCCAGGTCTATTTCCTGGGGGGAGCTGATGCGCCTCAGGCCAGCAAGGCGGCGCTGGTGGCGTATCAGAGCAGGCAGTGGGGGAAGACAGGCTTCTCTGTGTAAACATGTTGTGTTGGTGGTAGAAAAACAGTTGGTGATCCACCTACAGACCCAATGCCTGAAAACGGACAGCGGGCTCATGATAGACGGGGGAGGGTTCCAAACAGCCGACCCATATAGGAGGATTGGAGCAAGGAGCGAACACGCTAGGGAGAGACAAATGTAGGGTGCAAGGCCCATCCTGGGGGGGGAGAGGCGGCGAATCGTGGACAGGGCGGCATTTGCAACGGCGTACCTCCTGGAGAAGTGGGACCTTGGGTCAAAGGAGGGGGTGAAGATAAAGCCCAGCCATTTCAGGCGGGATTGTGGATAGAACAGCTGATCCTCCAGCTGTACCGGGAGGGAGCATGGCGGTTCATTGCTCCTGGTAGTCCTCCAGTGGATCAGTTCTGTCTTCAGAAAGGAGAAGGAGATGTTGATTGGCGAGGCCACTCTCTGTAGAGCTGAGAAGGATTTGTGAAGGAAGCGAATGTTCGTTCTGTAGGAGGGCGAGACCACTGTGACAGCAAAGTCGCCAACGTAGGAGATAATAAGTGACCTGGGGACTTCCAGGTGGAGGGAGGAAATGTATATAATGAACAGAAGGGGGGAGATAGGAGATCCCTGAAGGACCCCGACCGAAACGGGAGCGAAGAGGCGAGTGGACCCCTGGAATGTCAGGCGCCAGGTGCGGGCTCTGAGGAAAGAGCCGACCCACTAAACCAGGTATGGGCTGACCACCTTCCTGCGGAGGAGTGAGAGAAGTGAGGGAGACTTCACATTGTCAAAGCCCTCTTTCATATCGAGGAAAAGAGTGGAGACTTAGTAGCGGAGGTGGTGGAAGGACTCAACATTTTGTTGTAGGAGGAGGGCGGCATCGGTAGTGGATGTTCCAGGAAAGGATCCGCACTGAAGGGGGTGGATGAGGGAGCATATCGTTGCCTGTGCAGAAAGGCGGGAAGCTAACACTCTCTCAAGGATTTTAGAGAGCCTTTGAAGAAGAACGATAACCCTGATGGAGGAGGGTGAGTCGTGTAAGGGTTTACCCGGTTTGTCGAGGACACTACCAAGCGTATTCTTGAGGGAGGGAGGGTGAAAACCGTGGGCCAACAGGGGGTCCAGGAGGGAAGGGAGAAGGGAGGGCTTGAGGCGGTGTACAGACTGCCACACAGAGTACGGGATGTGATCGGGGCCTGGGACGGAGGTGTTCGATGATTTGGAGAGGGCCCTGGATCTCTCTTCGGAGGTGAGGGGGGTATAGTCCACATAGTACCTGAGGCGGAGGAGCGGGGGAGGTGGGGTTTTGGGAGGAAAAAGGTAGTGCAGAAGCGTTTCCGCCACTTCGGCCAGGTCAGAGGCCCCTGGCAGGTCCGGGAACCTTTGTGGTGGGCGACCAAATGCGAACCTCTTGGCCGTCCGGAGTGAGTGTGAAGTGGCTGAGGACAGGAAGTCCGACCAGTGTGTTTTTTTGGCCGAGGCGATGGCCTTAAAATACGTTCTCCTCGAGCTCTTCACATTGCTCCAGATGAGGCGGGACAGGTCGAGGCGGGATATCCTTGCCAACTTGTGATATTCCCTTCCCAGAGATGACAGGCAAGGGCAACACTATGGTTTTGAGCGGGGGCACGGGCGTTTGCTCGGGGCATGGGAGATCAGGAGGGAGGTAAGGCGGGCAGAGGAGATGTCGAACCAGCTACTCAGGGAGTTGGGCGTGGGCCTGGCTGGGCAGGGTAATGTGGTGAAGGAATTCAGCGCCTCTCCCACCGCATCTAGGTCAAGGAGGGCCCAGTGTGGAGTAGGGGGGGGTAGCATAATGTAACGGGGGCACCCGATCGAGAGGTGAACTCTAATGTTGCGACCGCACCAAACACTCAAAATAGAAGATAAAGATGAGGTAAATAATTCAAAAGAATCAAACGGAAAAACGTAATATCAATAAGCTGCAAGCTTCATTCAATAAGTTCTCTCGAGGAAAGTTGGTTTATCGAAGTAGAATGCCAAACGCTTAAACTTAGGTAGATATCAGATTTAAGCCTTTTGACATTCACCACTACTCTGACCTTGTGCGAGCACCCTGTCCTGCTCAGGGTTTGTCCGAGGTCTGCCCTCCATCAGGAATTATCCTGCCGGAAGTGTCGGACCCACTCGGGTACACTTAACTCCGTCAATAGGATATGAGTTTCTGCAATACATGTCCAATACAACCGCAAGTGGAAAAACTCCGCCTATCGAAGTCATACTAGTGACTAACTGTTATGACAACAACCGGAGTCCATACCTAGGTGGTGGACTCACTGGCCCAGTGGGAGTTTCGTCTATACAAGCTATGCAGTCCATCATTTAATCTACGTGACTATCCAATGTGATAAATTGACATGCAAGCTCCCCCGGCGAGATGTAGCCGATGGTTGGCTAAGTGGGCGCTACCCATAGCCAGCCTCTCGGGACATACTCTACCGTGATAAAACTCATACCTCTAGAGTCCAATAACAACCCATAGTAATGCTACAAATCAAGGGGGGAAGGTCCGGGCTGGTTACTGAGGTATTAGTCTCGAAAGCACCCTGGCCTTCTGAGACTACCTGAGTACCACTAGGAAGACTACCCTACAACCCGTAGGCTAGAATAGACTCCTAGGTGCCCGAGAGACCATACATGGGCGACCTCCATTTTGGTGGTTACCCATACTCCCCTTATATATCCTGCGAACAATATTCAGTGGGACAGACGGCGACGACTTATACGGTGTTACGGCAGCTGCTCCAATGACCTTTGTTAACTAGCAAACAAGCAACTACACAGCCGTAAGCCTAGGACGCGCCGTCCCAACTCTAGGGTCTGAGGGGGGTGTTAGCCAAACCCGCCCAAGTTCAATAGTATGTTCGGTCCACCCTTACACTGGCGTGGGGCCTCCCCGCACAGCGGTGTGTTTGCCCAACAACATCTAAGAGCCCATAGAATGTGAGGCAATCGACCTCTAAGTTCTAGGATGAGTTTACCGGTGAAGGTAAGGTAACTTGAACTCCACAGTTGGGTAACTGGGGTCCTTTGGCATAAAGATCAAATTCCCAAGGTAGGGTACTTTGCCCTTACATGCTTTTAACCGCTCCGGCAGTCCCCTCGTTCACACTAAATGTCGTCTCGGAGGTCTGTGTAACGTTCCCCTCAATTCCTTGACTTTATGCGAACTTACTCCGGAAAGGTTACCCTTCCTCGTAGAGTACCCGAAGCTACTCTACTATGTCCTAGGGCTTCTCTGTAACGACACTACGATAGGTAGCTACAATCACTATCACCTTAGCCCAAATGGTATACCAAGTGGTAACCAGAGGTGGTATGGTCTCGTATACTTGTTATCCAGATGGCTGGTAAACCTAGGATAAGGCCTAGGGAATAGTTGAGTAGCCTTGAGGTACTCTACTAGGCAGGGTAACCTTTCGGGTGAACATTCGCATAAGGTCAAGAGAATTATGGGAATGTTACACGGACCTCCGAGACGACTTCTGTGGTCGACTGGAGGACTTCCTGAGCGGTTAAAAGCATAAGAGGGCAAAGTTACCCTACCTTGGGAATTTGGTCATTATGCCCATCGACCCCAGTTACCCTACTGAGGTGTCCAAGTTACCCTACCTTCACTGGCAAAGTCATCCTAGAACTTAGAGGTCGATTGCCTCACATTGTATGGGCTCTTAGATGTTCTTGGGCGCACACGCATCTGCGCGGGGAGGGCCCACGCCTCTGTAAAGGTGGCCCGAACATACTATTGAACTTGGGAGGGTTCAGCTAACACCCCCCTCTGGCCCCAGCGTTGGGACGGCGCGTCATAGGCAGACGGCTGTGTAGTTGCTCGTTTGCTAGTTAAAAGAGGTCCTTGGAGCAGCTGCCGTAACACTGTATAAGTCGTCGCCATCCGTCCGACTGAATGTCGTTCGCAGGATATATAAGGGGAGTATGGGTAACCACCAAAATGGGGGTCATCCATATATGGTCCCTCGGGCATCTAGGAGTCTATTCTAGCCTATGGGTTGTAGGGTAGTCTTCCTAGTGGTACTCAGGTAGTCTCAGAAGGCCAGGGAGCTTTCGAGACAAATACCTCAGTAACCAGCCTGGATCTTCTCCCCTTGATTTGTAGCATTACTATGGGTTGTTATTGGACTCTAGAGGTATGAGTCTTATCACGGTAGAGTATGTCCCGAAAGGATGGCTATAGGTAGCACCCACTTAGCCAACCATCGGCTACATCTCACCGGGGGAGCTTGCATGTCAATTTATGACATTGAATAGTCGCGTAGATTAAATGATGGACGGTCAGCTTGTATAGACGAAACTGCCACTGGGCCAGTGAGTCCACCACCTAGGTATTGATTCCGGTTGTTGTCATAACAGTTAGCCACTGGTATGACTTTGATAGGAAGAGTTTTTCACCTGCGGTTGTAT
>Ga0307509_10003610_pt1 | contig 23260 bp, 19 predicted proteins | sample 10_EM_MG_FD_202245 | JGI IMG/M metagenome (GOLD analysis project Ga0307509, IMG submission 202245) | Populus trichocarpa ectomycorrhiza microbial communities from riparian zone in the Pacific Northwest, United States - 10_EM | ecosystem: Host-associated > Plants > Roots > Unclassified | place... | reverse complement strand
TTCGGCTGGGGTTTTTGTGGTGGTTGGGGGGGGGGGGGGGGTAAAGCCGGTGATGAGGAGGAAAATGTTGCCGGAGATGCTATCTATGATGAAGATCAAGCGGGTACAGTACTAGAAACCACCATCTCTACTCATATCCATATAACTCCCAAGACCTCAACCTCTACCATATCCTTTGTAATGTGATGGTTTCAATCAGACATGCAAATATCCTTCTTTAGTCATCAAGAATTTACCAGGAATCCATTATAGCAGATTAAATTTGTATGGAAGCAGGGGGCAGATATCTCAAAATTGAATTCGGATTCGTTAGCAGCTAGAATCCCTTATAGCGGGGAAACTTGTATGGGGAGGTTGAGCTCCCAAGTGATTTGTTCGTAATAGCAGTTTTTCCACAATAACGGGGTCCATTATAGCGGGGTGCGACTGTATATTACGAGAAGTTTATAAATTAATCATAGTTTGCAGCAGACACTACGCCTCCATCCTCAAAGGAATTCTTGCTGATAACGAGATCGCTGGAGTACGGTAATGAAAGACGCTAGCTTGGTCCTATGTAGGGACTTTTAAAGGTTCATGTATCACGGATGGGCAGTCGATGCCTGTGAGTCTGTAAGCTCTTGTAACAGTATCCCTTATGCTCCGGTAATCCTTTTTTACACTCCCTGCTCGCCTACTAGCCCTCACCTCCTGTATCCACATACCTATCCTCTCTGCATCAAGAAGATGCTCGATCATCTGCAGCCTCCGGACTCGGTTCTAACCCTCAGCGACTATAGGGAACAGCAGCATCGTGAGGGTCTGCTCTTTTTGTTGTGGTTTTTATTTTATATCTTGCGCGTTGGATTCCGGTGGAAGTGTATTAAAACCTCCTTACTTGACCTAGGCAAGCAATGTGCGTATCTGGTTTTAACCAAAGAGACAGGCGATCGGACAGGCGCCGGAGGATACCTACTAAACGATCACGGCGACTGATGTCTGGAATGCGGTTGGTGTTTGGCGAGCGCGTGCGCAACGTGGGTTGAAAGCACTGCAGGAAGGAAGGGAGGAAGGGAAGTATTGGTGGGTCTTAGTTAAAATAGGCCCGGATAGTCTCCTGACTAGATTAAGCTACTCGGGTACATCAATTGGTGTTTTGCGGTGGGAAAGGCTTCTGTTCATTGTGGCAGTGGATACATTGATGCTAAGGGGGGAAGAAAAGGAAAGAAGAAGAAAAGTAAGAATTTATTGCCACCCAAACCTTAGCTCTTGAGAGTGCATCTCTACACCCTAGCACAAGAACGATAAACCGTTAGTTTCAGAACACATCACTTTAGCATAGAACAGTAGAGGTGAATACCATCTCTGCCAGGAAAACCTACCAAATCTAAGTACAACTAAAGCGAATCCTCCCCCTTCAATATCCCCACTTCAATTCCTCAAATCGTGCTCAAGAATACCCCCGCAAAAAGCCCAGATATATAAGTTCACCTCATTCAGGATCGAACTAGAAAAGTGTATCATAAAAGCTCTGAATCAATATATATACTCGAGCACAGTATCATACTGTATTGTACAAACCAGGAACCCTCCCAGTGTAAGAACTGGCTTTCTTACATATGTCTTGGCGAAAGCTTAGTCAACAATGGCTAAGCGAGGCCAGACGACACCCCCACCCAACACCATCGTGTCTGATACAGAGTGCTCGAGTACGGTACTAAATGTGTTCTTGTTTCTTTGGTGTTAAAATAATATTTTATGTTTAATTCTTCTCTTTTCTCTACCACTGCAATACCATTATCCGCCTCTTGCTGGATACCTGTTAGGTGCATAGACGTGTATCAGTATTCTGCAATCACCAAGACTTGTGTCTAGTGAGTGTGCTGTACAGTACTTAACCTAAACTCCATCCTCGAGAAGGAGGACTTCGTGGTCACCCGCCCCGCCCACGGTCTGAAAACAGAATTTCGGGCCGATTTTTCGGTAAATGGAGGGAAGGAGGAAGTAACATTGGGGTGAATGCCGAGTGCGATGCCTTGTCGGGGTTGGGTAAGGACGCCTGCAGGCAAAGTGACTTTTCTCCCCAAGCTGCAGGAATCACCTGTGCATTAATGGCGTGGTATGGCATACGGTAGACCTAATAGCGACCGCAACCGCCATCTCACTCGCCTTCGCACTCAATCACCACTTCGCACTCCCAGGGACTGTCACCCCCCCCCCCCTAGGAATACCGGCTGAGGAGCTGGCGACTGGAGAACCACCATGGCGCAAAACCGCGTACACGACAACATCGATGCCTGACTGATGACGCACCCATCCAGTCACTCACAAGCCTACCTCCGCTAACACATCTACCTACAGCCCGCCAGGGCCGCAAAGCCTACTCTGGAATCACGCGCCGGGATGGGGTCAACTCGTTCGATGAGATCACGCATATCTAGGGTTCTGTTGGTAGTGATGCAGGAGCTCATGCCCACCGGCCGTGTCAGTGGTGTAGTCCCAGGAGGGGGAGCCTTGAATAATGTCTGTCAGGCATTTTCGAAGGAGAGCTTCCGTATTCGGGCAGAGAGCGTGGCGAGGTTGGGGACTGTTAAAGAGAAGGCTCTAGCTTGTGCAAGGAGGGGGCCAGGGTCACGGGGTATGAATGTAGGGTTGCTGATGATGGGTTGTTGTACGCTGATTCCAGCGTCGGTGCCATAATTGACGGAAGGTTTGCGGGGCATTTGGAGATATTGGGACGCCCGTTGCTAGAGGGAAGGGTGGACAGAAGAGGAGGTGGGACTGATGTGGGGAATGTTCCCTGTGTTGTGAGTTTTCCCAATAGTCTTCGTTTTGGTGGTTGAGGAAGACCGATGGAGGGGCTGTCCATCAGGCTCCGTCCATACAGCCTATTTTTGGCATCAGATGCGAAGAAGGCTGTCGTGCAGATGGGTTCTATAAAGCTGCTGGGACAGGTCATGCTTTTGAATAGTGTCTAACAGGTGCTAAAGGGGTGGCCCCTTCAGCCATTGATATCATGCTTGATGAAGTATATGGTAATATGAAGAAAGAGTTTGAGAACATAGAAAAAGATATTAGTGATTGCAAGGCTATCTTTAGGAATAGAACTCCGAACGCCTGGTAGTGACCAATAGACCCAATTTGTCGATGTTGCAGAGGGATTCAGTCGCTCTTCATAATTTATGACTCGTTCATATATAAAATAGGCGTTGATGTTGGTATTAGTATCATACTTTGTGGGCACGCCCATTTCACGAAATTGGCATGGTGTGATCTAGCTAGCTAGCCATATGTTTTTTGGAATCTAATACGCCATTCCGCGTCCCATACTATCTCGCCTGGCCCCCAAGATTCACGCCAAATATACCCCGGGAGCACATTTGAGTCAAAGAAAAATGCCTTCTTTTTCCCTTCGTTCGTACAGTGCTCATAACTCCTACTGCGCTCACCGCGCCGCTTCCGCTATCTCACTAATTACGAAGCTCGCTGTGAGTGCATAAGGCAGCCTCGAGTCAGATTCTACCACAAGAGTAGCACTGATTGACCCCAAAATCTTACTGATGAAGGACAAGGCTTCAATTCCGCCTCAGCATCAGTTATTATTGGGAGATATCATACATCACTTAGAGTGGGGGATTATGGGTCCTGCGCTGTAGGGGCCTGGGGGTTGAACATTTGGGCTCCGGCTAATTGCACTAGATAAATCTGTTCTTGGCATTTTAACCACTGCATTAGGCAAGTGCTTCACCGAATGCTATGGGGAGAGACAACTATGCTGGAGGAAGGGTGCTTCTTGCTGGATCCTTGTTACACTTTCTCCTGAGTGAAGATAAATGTATGTCTTATATATGATACCCTACAAATTGCATTTGGCATACATTGTTGAGAGTTTTTAAAGTCCACTCTGGTGCACCAAGCCCCCCGCTAATAATTACCACCCTCTCCGGTAACACGTTCCCGATATTCCAATGAAGAGTCCATATTCCCCTTCCCCTCCCTGGGGGCTCGAACAATCACAGATTTGTACTTTTTCTCTCTCCCCATTGCTACATTACATTTCAAACGCTGGATTGCCTAAATCTGGAGTACGAGCACACCATGTCATCCGGGACACTTCGGAGAGGAGGATTGTTCAGCGGTGCAGTGCCCAGGGCGGAGGTGTTTCGAAAAGAACAAGGGAGGCCAAATTGGACGTCTGCTATCTGGTGAAAAACTGTCATCGTGCTCCCCGTGAATGAGTGCCCCGTATTTACCAGATCAGCGGATCTGATGTTAAGCAGAGGTATCTGTGGGAAAGAGGGCAGCGTCTCTAGACATTTGAGGATCGGCTAGAGTGGGAGTGTCGGAATTAGTGGCAAACACAATTGGGGGAGGTGACGGTATATTAGCGCCATTCGTATCTATGCTGGTAGAGGTTGATTACCTGATAGATATAGCTAGTGAGAATATTACGGCTAGAAACTAGCTCAGAATAGAGCCTCTTAGGGACACCGCCAGCTCTGAAGCCTGTTTCGTAGGGCCAGCTTAGTCGTGGTATTTCTAGCATTGCCGCTGTCACAAAGAATCACTCGCAGCATCCCTATCAGTGCCTGGAAAGTTATCGCCCATCCTTGACACTATGGCCGCTCCCCTCACTACCTCTCGCTCATTCTCTTCCTAAGATAATAAATAAACCCAAAATGGATCTACCTATCTGCACGATCAGTTCTCATTTCCCAACCGAACTCAATTGTGGAGAAAGAATGCCTACGCTCTCCTTACTCGTCCGGGCCTCTCTCAATGCCCTCCTGTAGGTTGTCCGTGTCTTTGTTCCCACATGAAAGAAGGAAGCGCAGCGCTAGTATTATTATGACCTCTGTTAGGTGAGTGGCAGAACGTCATTAACGAGATGCAGAGGGTGAGTGTGTTGGTTTTTTGGTAGGGCTTGTAGAAGGGGCTAGCGATGTTGCCCACCGGTCTATGGGGGTTAGTATTAGGTTCAGAGGGTGGGGGGGAAGGGGCATCGTAGTAGCTGAGGAAGAGTGCGGTGGTTGCTACGACCGGCCAAGTGGAGGAGACGGGTGAGCTGCTCTCCCCTAGGATGTAGTAACGGGGTTCCGCCAGATTTTGACAACACGTAGACTACCAGCAACATTCTCGATCCGCAACGGAAGTGTTAAAACAAACGCCGCATTCTAAGAGCCCACCGACTGCCTCCCCCAGTCAATTCACAGAGCCCAACCGGGCGTTCCAGAAGAGAATGCACATAATAACGGATTAACCCCCGGGTATGATTCTCCTGCAGTACAACGTGGGCCCGAATGCGCTTGCAATATTCGGAATCATGAATACGACGACCGGATAACAAAGGCTGTTATATGGCGGGTGACCGTTCACGAACGTGAGCGCAAGGATTAACAAATATATTACAATTCAGTAAAGGATCCACGGGAGGGTTGTTACGACTAGTAAAAATCCGGGTTAGCCAATCAAGAGCCCAGTGGCGGGATTGGTAAGGGTAGGACTTACGAGTTGAGAGCTCGGGGCATTCTATTATAAGTATTCCTATATATCGAAAACAGAGGATGAGGATGTGCTTCTAATTCCCCCTACTTCTTCTCTCACATCCCATCCAATGGTGCCCATCTGGGTGATAATAGAGCCATGCCAATGGCACTAATCCCACCATTCGGAACATTACACACCATCCCCAGCAAAAAGAACAAGTAAACCTTCACATCGCAAAAAACTTCCCTAACCTGATACGGTTTGAGGGTCTTATTTTCAATTCCTGTTTGGTAGTCTTGGAGTCTCTCGGTGGCCATCCTGCCTCCATTCTGGTTAAGTATTTTGTTGAGACCGGTGAACCGGGAGGATCATGATTACGACTCCCCTAAATGCATATAGGGCTCGGCGTTAGGTTAAACCCCGCACATGTGATTCGCACGTGGGTTGAGCCTCATTGCAGGGCATGTGGAGGGGAGGAAGGGAGAAAGGGTGTGTTACCCAACAATCAAAAACTCATACCTCCAACTCGCCAGTGCTCTCCTGAAAGGGCCAGTTCCATAACCTAGTAAGCCTCCTCTCATTGTTTCTAAACCGTCGGTCGAGTAACCAGAGGCCTATATGGATCGGCCGCCAACTGCGAGTGCCCACCAAAGTCATTTGTATTCAAGTCAGAACCGACAGACTCCTGGTATATGTGCGCGTTTCTTTCCCTTTTATGATGTTTGCCGCAAGCCCGAGGAAGTTCTCGGGGGGTCACCAAAAATCAGAAAACATGGCCCTTATCTCTATAGAGACTTGTATGGGATCGGCAGATATTGTTTGCCCATTTTTTACTGACCCCCCCCGGGTACTAGTACGCCGAAGCTGTAATGTGGGGAGCGAGGGATCACACACCACATGGAGGCGATGAACACAAAGGCGGGATCAGCGCAGGCTTCTGCTGCGCTGCTAAGAACACGTAGGATAGCCAAGCTGATAAGGTTCTCACATGCAGCCTGCCGCACTGATTGGTTTCGTTTGGACAAGTAGGTAGAAAGTTTCACTTTGGCGGACTGCGTGAATCAAAGGCGCGCGATCCTGGGGTCCTACGCGGGTGTGGAAACGAAGCAGGAGGTCTTACTTAAGAATAACCCCCACCGAAGATGTTGATCCTGAGATAGTTGCCCAACTGTGAGAAGCAATTGGCCCAGTGGCCGATTCCAGCCATCAGTCTTTGACATACGGTACCTCAGCGGGCTATTAAACCAGCCGACGAACAGGCAAGAGCATCCGTTGTCATCATCATCCCTCGTAGCGTATCGAAAGGGTAAAAGGGAATAAAAACATCACGGAAGTACAAACATACTAGCAAACCCTGCAACCGGAAATGCCCAAACTTTATATCACATCATACATTTCCCTTGCTAGTTTCTTATATTTCTTTCTCCCCTCGAGTCCGCGGGTGTGCATATATATATGGAGCTTGGGCCCACACACGAAGCCAAAGTAGAACAGCAATGACAGCCAGTCATATTGTTCCCCGCGAAGACCCAACCCCCCGAATTCCAAATAGCGCTGCGTATGAAAGTGTCGTTCTCTGTGATTTGAGCATAGGTTTACTTAGGTTAGCCGCTATACTCTGCAGATGTGTGTCGAGATTATCAGGGTAAAGTGGGGAAGGGAGAAATGTCTCACATGAATGCAGAAGCAGCGATAGCAGACCGCCAGAGTTTTGGTGTTGAAAGAATATGATTAGCCTCCTTTTTCTTTTTTTTGTTCTTTCTTGTTTTATTTTTTTGATTCTTCAAGCCATGTCGTATTTGAGCAGAGAGGGGAGCGATTTGGCTAAGTATGGCAGGACCATTATGTTTTAAATAATACCGCACCTGTGTGGTTGTTTGTGGGGTAGAAGTACGATCCGAGTGAGCGTCAGCAAAACCAAGCCTTCAAGTGTGTAGTCATGAATAGCCTTGGGGGGTGGGCAAGCTAAGATCGGTAGGTTATTGGTAAACTGGATAGTAGGCCGAGCTAACGACGAACAGAAAGTAAATACCCAAAGCAAATTTGCCAGATTATCATACCTGATAGGGGATTGGTTTAATATACCATGAAATACGGTGATATTACTCAATACCCGCACAGTAGCAATCCAAGATTACTTCTCACTAAAAGACTTCATCGAAATAGTAGCCATTTGTTCGTCGTATCGACTATCCGCGCCACAACATGGTAGAGTAATTGTGAAAGCTCTGCAGTTAATGTCAAGCGAGAGGAAATTTTTTCTTTCTTTGCAATTTCCTTACGGTCGGGAGTATTACCTCTCGGTCTAAGAATCTTCCCCCGGCCCCAAAAAAAAAACTGGCCCATATTAGCCTACAAATTTTAAATGTTAACCATAAGGTACAGTACGGTACGGTACTGTACTTCCCCACAGGGGACCAATATAGTAATTACCAGCTAAAAACTACCTCAAGCAGAAGCGGTAAGCTTCCTAAATCAGAACCATAAATCGTTCTTTGCTTTTACCCCCATATATCCACGGGTAATGGCGGCTGATAAGGTCTTCAGCCCTACTCGAAGCCGTCAATTGTTGATAGTTATTCTTTGGATATCAACATGGTAACTTACTTGTGCATCACTTGATCGCTAAACAGCCCAAAGGTCAGTATTATAAGTTACCACTTTTTCACCTGTCCAGTTTGGAATTGAGCGAGTTAGACTGGGGAATGTTCACCCCGGTCCTCCGTATTTGAGGTCCTAACCATTGGTTGTCCCAACCATACCTATCGCGAGCGATTGTGCTACATTATGAAAGTTTTTTCTTTTCTCTTTTCTCTTTAATATCCCGCTGGCATATTGAAATCGTCCGACAATTCATAAAAGCACCACTTTCGAGGCTCTCCTTTCCTTGCATATTAGAAGATTGAAATATATTCAAAGACCAATATTAGAGTTATTGCAATGATCGGTTCAATCACGATCGCCTCCGCTAGGCTCTGACAGATAGATGCGTATTCAGGTACGGCTGTACTCCCCTAGTACAGTTCGTACAAAGAAAAAAAATTAAATGAAGTCGTGCACGAGGACAATTGTGTAATTAAGGAATGATAAATTAGGAGTAAAAGCAGTTGACGCAAATAGCATAGACGACGGTTAGGATACTTGTCAATCTCCCATGTGTGCCTGCCAATCCATTCCAATAGTCATTTATTCCAAATATTTCGCCTATCATCGCTCATGCACAACGGCTAGGTTACTCTCTCCGGACTTGCGACGCCTGCGACGCCTGTCCAAGACCGCCTGTACTAATTCGAGAAGCCACAACTGTGCCTTCAGATTCAGGACTGAATTATTTAGAGGCTTCAAGCCAGAGCCGGCCACGTCTGTCGTTACCCCGCAGGCCGTGCAAAAACCTTCGATTTCTAGCCGCAGGTAGATCCGACCAACGCCCACACGAGCAGACGGGCTTAGAAAACAGGTTTGCTAGGAATTGCCGCGACAGAGCACAACTGCTTGATTATGCTGGTGCAACCCGAAAATCCTCCTCCCGCCAATTGGCTCGGTCGTAGGCCAGTCCATATATCATTTTAAGCCGCATTTTCATAAAACGACGAATATATTTCCGAAGGGAAACAGCGCAGGCACCTTTCTAGAGGGTCTGTACACACCCCCAAACTTGGAGACTCTTTGCCTCTTGCACCAATCCACCAGAAAGTTGCTCTCAATTCCTTCTCCTCCGACCTCGGAAAACATGGAACCACCTACACCTACACCTAGGCTACTAAGACGCAACTCAGGCGACTCGGAACAGTCCCAGGAATCATGTGAGTTGGGAAACCCTAACCCTAACCATTGGGTTTATTGCAAGGCTTCAACTTTTTCTTACTCGTTGAAACCCCATTCCAGGGCGAAACCTCATCGAGGAGTCAGGCAGCTACGCCGGCAGCCCGATGCAACAGTTCTTGACAGAACAACAACGCTTGGATCGTTTCGCTATTCCCAGCACACCCCTCGAGCACAGAAATTTCCCCCCACAACCTAGCTCCGACATATCCGTTGCTGAAGCGGATTGTGGCAGTTCCACAGCCCACCGATCCGATAGAATGCCTCGATGCGAGGGGTCTACCTACACCACCTCCTCGATGCCAACCCTGGATAATAGTTCCTTAACTTCGCTATCGAGTCCCACCCCTTCGACCTACTATCATCCACAAATGTACAAGCTTCAGGAGGATTCTTCGGGGGCCCTGTATACCTACCAGCCAGTCAGCCCAACCGTCAGAACCGGGACACGACCCGATGGAACACATCCATGCCTTTTCTCTTTCAATGGGTGCTCCGAGGCCTTCGGCCGAGAAGAGGACTGGGTGGCCCACGTGGATTCTCACTTTGCAAACGAAATCCCACCTCCACCCTCCTGCATATGCTCAGTCTGTGGGGAACCCTTTAGCGCATACGATCCTCTTCTCAACTGGGGCCGGTTCCTTAAACACACGTTTAATGACCACTACGTTAGGGGTGGGTTGGCACATGGGATACCACCCCATCCTGACTTCGTTAGATACTGCCGTGATAGGAGCATGATTTCGGACTTCACCTGCACTCGGTTCGAGGGCTATCAAGCCATCTCCGAAGATGACCGAACACCTAGAAGTATTAGGAACCGCCCACAAAGAGATGCCGATATTGCCCGGGTCCATTATCCTGTAACCTGGGAGTCCTCGGAAGCTCAACCCCGAACGACAACAACCGTCGTGGTCAATCGTAGCGTACAAGCAAGGGATCGGCGTTCCTGAACACCTGACTCCAGCGGGACAGCGTACAACCAGCGCCTAAGTTTGTGGTAATTTGTCTTTATTTTTCTTTTGTGGTTTTGTTGTGCGGGAATGAAAGGCGTTGGGTTCCTTCTAAATGTCTCTCTTATCTCTCCTTGATCACGCAATACGAGAAACTGTGTTATCCGTATTATCCTTACCACCATTATTATTGCCATGGCCGTTCACGAATCTCTTTTGTTGATCCAATCATCCCTTCGGTTTTATATTTGGCTTCGCTTTCTTGTATCGCCTGTCGGTTCTGTTGGGCCATTGATGGATGGATATGAGCGGGGAGGGGAATGGTACAAGTGCCAGAGGATGTTTCGCAGGCAACAAGCTCTTCCTATAACAATCAATAACAGTCAATTTAGCCCAATCCTCATCTCTTTTTTCAACCTCTCACCTTATCCTTATCCAAGACCTTAAGTTTCTCTCCTCATCCGTGCCTTGCCAATCAAAAATAAGTAACGAGGATCCTTCACTTTGGAGAAGCGTTATGTAGCGTGCAGGCGCGGGAGTAGGCGGGGCTTAAGTACAGAAAATCGCCCCCCTTCCAACACAGATCAATTGTCAGTATTAGGGCGTGCGAACGCTGTGGCACAGAGGCTAACGCTTGTGGGAGTGATTTGGCTCCTCTCCCTTCCTCATCTCAGTACTGGTACCCCCAAGCTAGCTGAGGAGAGTGAGGCTGCAAATTTAATTGGCTGATCCCCCCCGTTTAGCACTCCAGCAACGGGAGCTGTTGCCTAGGGCAAAGCGGCACACTGACCCTTGGCTGGTCGCACAGCCGTTTCTAAGCCTTAAATCTAGCCGCCAATACCATACCCCAAGTGAGTTTCAGCAAAGACAGGTTATTGTTTCCTCGATCTTTCTTCTTGCAACGATTTTCCTACTCGTACAGGGTCCCGGAGTTCTGGAACCCGGTTCCTCGACTTGACTGCCGGCACAGTATCCGCGACGAGACGATGCGGGCTACGAACAGGGATCACAAGTGACTTTTCGTTACCCTGCCTTTTTCTCACTTGATACCCCTGTTCATCACCCGCCCAACTTCGGCATAAGTTAGGTGCTGCTGAGGCTGTAGCAGGACCGCAACCTGCAGCTATGGGTGTGCTGCTGATGCCTGTCATAGGCAGTCACTCGCTGGTCAATCCTGTTAGTCTGAAACTGAAATTGAAGGCCAGCTGTGTCCTGCTGCTCTAATCAGAGAAAAATTCGCTCATTAAATCAGATGAAAACCAGCAAGGATCGCAGTATATCCCAGCCGGAAGCGAGAGATGATGTTCTCAAGGCGGTGAAAGGATAATCGTTGGAAAGAGAAACGGACGTTATTTTAAGTGGCACTGGCCCTATTGATATATCGCCCACAGGCGTACTTGGGTAAAACAGGCATGGGGGTGCAAAAATCTACCGGGATAGCAGTATCTTGACTACCGCGCTCTTACCACCCCGTTCGAAAAGCTTCTACGACCAAGTAGGTGCCAGAACGTGGCTTCACCCTCCTACGTCACTAGAAGGCAGAAAAACAACTTTGCCACGGCTGGGGGATAATATTATACTTGTGTCTCCACGTTAAGAATTGATAACCTTTCGGAACACCCGCAGCCTACTACTAGTACCGTAAGTTACTCGAGTACGGTACAAGTACAGGACGATAGAAATATATACCGGGGGGGCAAAAATAGGTTCACATTTTTTAGGCGTTGGACTATATAATAAGATATGATTACCTTTATAGTAAGACGGGTGCTAATTCTTGGCCGGGATACACAAATACAGAACTTTTGTTTCTCCCGAGAGTGAATCTCGTAGGAAAATAGGGATATTTTAACGACACCATGTTTGACCAAGTAAATAATATAACAATATTATAGAGGTCTACTTCGAAGCTTAATTGAATACCCGTAGAACTACAAAAGTATTGGGATCTGAAGTGTTAGGGTTATATAATACAACTAGGATCCTCTCGTGCGTCCGCCCAAAATAGTAAATAACTTACTTGACAACATCCCCGCCGAGTATTTCCCGAGCCGACCAACCCGGACAAAATTTTCATTCGCATCATGGACGACCATTAGGCCGGCTTTGAACCCCCCTGACGCCATCCTCACCTCTGCTATCCCATCAGCGTTTATCACACTGTCAACCTTTCAGTCCGGACCCAGAAAGCCATGACGTACTCATGCAGCGGAGCACGCCTATAGGCGTCATAAGAACCAAGGCGTTGGCAGGATGAAACCCACCGTGGCGGTTTTCCCGCAGACTAACGTTACTCCTTCAACGGCTGCATAGAGTTCGCTCTTAGTCGAATCTATCAACAAGGCTGGGGTTGTTGAATTCGGTTCCTCCTTAAATCGTCAGAGCCCGAATGGGTTTTCACCAGCGAAAAAATAATTAGTTTAGTTATCAGCTACGCAGCCCTCGACCTGTCGGCCGCTACCCTCCGTTGGCATGGGGGTTGACTCAAACTGAAGATATTCGGACGTTGGGGGGTTGACCAATATGTAGTGTTTGTTTGGAGGATTGGCACACGCAGGAACCACATACCGGTATTTCGTGGTCTTCCACTCTGGTGTTCCATCCACCCAGGCCTGTAACTAACGCGTGGGGGAGGTGTTTCTAACATGTTGTATCACAATCAGTCGATTCTTTAATATCTCAGCAATTAAACTCTTCCCCCCTGACCGTCTCATTCACAATCTCTCGAAATCCCAATTTGTGTTATCTCTTCAGAAGGAAACCGCTACCAAGTCCACCGCCCTTTTCCGAACTTTGGTCTCGCACAAAGCATCTACGCTATTAGGTTCCCCCGCTAGAAACACCTGCAACCCCTTTCATTTAACACCAAAGGCCCTAAACCTGCGCCAAGATCACACTTTGTGGTAGTAATAACCCTACCACTCCCGCTTTGCTCTTTCGAGAGTTATTCATCTGGCAGGGCCACCTCCATCTCCACCGTCTCGGCCGGCTTCGTAGGCAGCTTTAGCCGTTAGACAGGAGGAATCAAGTATGCCCCGTGGAGCCCTACCTTCATATTGACTTGCTGCTACACACCTCCTATGTGAGGCGAACTCGTTTGCAGGTTATTGTGGAGCCAGCAATTTTGTTAAAACCGTTAAAGGAGGAGCGCGGTGTGGAGGGTGTACGGAAACCCTAAGTTAGGTAGTTACCGACCCACGTGCAAGAACTAGGCTTAGCTCTTGGAGAGCGAGATTTGCAGCGCCTTTTTCTAGGACCGAAAGGTGAGTTTGGTCTGATGGATAGCGCAGTGAGAAGCGGGGCCAATGGGCTTACCCCGAAAGCTTTACCTGAGCCAGTTTCCATAGTTTAGGAAATTGCATTATCTGGACGAGCATCGGTTTAGGATTGGTAAATCGCTATGTCTGCGAGTCCTGGCTCTTCCACCGGGCTGACTTTGCTTGTGGCACAGTACAAGATTCGAGGTCGTATAACAAGATATCTCGAGAGGTTTTGGGAAAGCGGCAAGTAAGTATGATATCATACTCTATTTTCTTTATTTAAATGTATAGGGAGCCCTACTGCTTCGCCAGAAAGTTCGCCTGACTAGCTTATTGGCCCTAAGATACCGGTAGAAGTTGACTCTATCGCTATGATACCAGTATTCCACGCAACCATCATCAGAGCCCCCACCACCATCCGTCTTCTGAACCAGGTGAGTTTTGATACAGTACACTAACTGCTCGAGTAGTAAGTTAGATGTGAGGCCAAGATGTTCGAGCTCAGGAGACCGGCCATGCCCGCCCATCACCAATGTTGCAACGAAGGGGGGGTTGATCAACAATGATCGAAGGACTGGGAACGCGCCTTCTCGAACCGGGGGTTATAAGATAGAACCCCTTCTAATAAAACAATCAGCAATAATATTTGAAGGCAGTTGGAAGCAAAGAAACAAATGTAATGATAGGAAAAGGAAGAAAAATGTAGCAGGAGAAGCATATAAATTAGCACCGGCACTCAACTTCCCCTGCCTCCGAGCAATAAATAAATATTCACACAGCTGGGTTGAAGGTAGAAATTCCCACAAGGGTTCCTGCTCTTTTTGCTTACTAAGGCACTAAAGAACCCCTTAATATAATATATTCGTACTAACAGGAAGCATTCCAATCCTGGCTATCTATCCTACGGCTGTACATTCCCGAAGTACGCCAGTTCATCCCTCATACCTAAACAAACAAACAAAACAAAACAAAACAAAACAAAACACACAATAAAACAACACAATAAATCATGTCCGGCATGATTCTAACAACACACTCTCACACTTCCTATAACATCCTTCAATCGTCCTCACATGCAAACCTATACCAAATTTCAACATGTTTTTACCGCATCCCACACAGTCTATCCTCTTTTCTTTACAACCATCCTTAAACCATCTAATAACAAGAGCAGTCTTGTATTCCTCATCCCACTTATCCCATCCTTGGGTTGCTTCTTCCCAAAACAATCTTCTCCAGGTATCCCCGCACTCTTTCCTCCTCTTTAAATGTACCCACAAACCAGAACCACCCGGTCTAGTAGTACTCCCTCCACCAAAGTTACCACCGCAACCCCTACACTTCAACTCTTTTTCGTCCGCGAAGAAAAATTCACTTTTGTCCAGTACTCGAACCTCTTTAAGACATCTTCCCTTGTGAATTTTCTCACACTTATCGCATCCTCTCGCAACCGCTTTCTCCGTGACGCCTCGTCCATTCCGCTCGATCGTGATTGTGTTATCGAATGGATTTCCGTACATGACTCTTTCGTTTTGTTGTTCCGGAAGGTTGGTAGGTATACCCATCCCCAAATACTCGTTCCTCACCCACCATTCCTTCCATTTCTCCAACTTCTTGTCATCATACAGGCTCTCCTCTTCAGGTCTCTTCCTATCATACCGGTCACAGTGTAATAGGTGATGCCTTTTATCACCATCGTCACAATCATCGTGTTCGCCATCGCATACCCCCGACCGGAGTCTCATGAGGACATAGAAGTCCATTCGGCTTAACCCTTTCATATGACCAGGTTTCCCGGGATTCCGCCGATAATAATCGTGTCCTCCCTTATCGTGCATTTCCTGCCATTCAGCCGTCCGGATTTCCCTCAGGAGGGTTGTTTGGTCGACATTATAGTCCACCTCCTTCCATCTCCCATTCTCGTTTAGTCTCCTATTTTTGTATGCTTTGGCCACGCGATCCGCCGCTTCGTTGCCGTACACTCCTTTGTGTCCCGGAATCCAATCCATCCTCACACTTTCCCACCCTCCCAAGCCGTCTGCCAACTTATCCCACAAGGACGATGATGTCCCCTTATTCTCCATCAACTTAATCATCTCCAAGCCTGTCATACTATCCGAAAAAAGTCTAATCTTTCTTTTTCCCAGTCTTTCCAAGTCTCTTACTGCCATAATAATGGCACTAATTTCAATTTTGGTAATGCTCCACGAGTCTGGGACTCTCATTCCATGCTCTTCCTCAATTAGCCCGTTTTCTGCCAACACCACCCAAGACGCTGCTGCCATCCCATGGCTCTTGGCTCCGTCCGTATAGCACCATACCTCCTCTTCCGGGATACGTTTTTCAGACGCTTCACCGTGCTCTTTAATCGCTTTATCCTTGTCCTTTATGATGCATACAACCGGGGTTGTTTCAATAACCTTTTCTGACAACAACATCTGTTCTACCACTCTATCGTCCTCCCATTCTTCCGCCACTTTTCCATACCACGGGTAATCATTCCCGTATTTCCATTTAATATGCCTCGCATATCCTTTTCTTTGTGCCATCTTGGCCACCACTTCCACCGGCACGGATCCTGTTTCGGCCCATAGGATTTTATTGGCAAACCTTCTCGGCGCTCTGAATATCGATCGTAACGTATCGTTCACCTCGACTTGGATTTGTTGGACCAATTTGGAGAACCTCGACACAAATTCCAGTCCGTAGTATACCGTTGGAAAATAAACCGATTGCATCAGCCTCATACATTCCCATGCCCCCAGGCCTCCTTCGCTTCCGTATCTCCTACTAATCGCTCCGATCCTTCTTCTAACCCCCACACCTCTTTCCAGCCAATATTCTATATGGCCCTTCATACCCCTGTCCTTCCCTAACCTATACCCTAATATCCTTATTTCTTTAACCTCCTTTGTTGACACCCCTCCTATATCCACACTTCCCCAATCCCCCTCTCCGAACCCAATCCATTCAATCTTTTTGGGGCTGAAGCCCATTCCCCTCCCTTGTGCAACCTTATTGCACATTCCGAAATACTCTTTCAATCTCTCTTTGGTTGAGTCTATCCGATCCGTGCTTATCAATATAACACCGTCGTCGACATAGCTCGAAACCATGGCCCTAAAGCTGATTCTGGTTTGTATTCTCGGTCTGAACATGTCCGCGACGTAAATTCCGAACAAGAACGGTGATAGTGGCGATCCTTGTGGAACCCCTTTGTTCAGGTGATAATCTTTTGTCATCCTCCCATTGAACCTCAACCTGATGCACCGATTCTTTGTCCACCTCTTTATCCATAATGTTAACCCCGCCGAACATCCTCTATCTTCCAGGATTTGACACAACATCCCAATGTCAACCTTATCGAACCCACCTTCCACATCCATTGATAGCATTCCACACTTCATATTCCTATTATGTTCGACAAATTCGTAAATTTGTTTGAACATGTCATGTGTCGATCTATTTTTTCTCGATCCGTATTGGGTATCCTCCAGGTCTACCTCCTTCACCATCTTATTGAGGATCACTCTTTCTACCACCTTAGCCATGACTGGTAACAAATGTATCATTCTCCATGATTTTACCACATCGTATCTTTCTTTGTCTCCCTTCTTAATCAGAACTGTTTCCGCTTTATGCCAGTCTTTTACATCTTCCCTCATCATACTCTCTAACCCTTTCAACATTCCATTCATGTCCGACTTGTGCCAAAATCTCAGGAGCGGATAACTCATTCGGTCGATACCGGCTGCGGTGTTCCTTGGCGATGTGTCCAGCGCCATTTTTAGTTCCTCCTCGGTCATCCTTATATCCACAACATTCCTCTCGAAGTCCATTTCCTCTCCCGGTTGCAGTTGTTCTGCTATCAGTTGCCCGATTTGTTCATGTTGAAAGACTTTCGTGCCGTCCTCACTAATCATAGGCGGTATTGTCCTTCGTCCTTCGAGGCATCGGACTATTTTGAAGATATCCTTATCTTTCTTCAGGCTGAGGGTATCCTTCATGTATTCATAGCGGGTATTAATCAACCGGTTCCGGAACACTTTCCTCACCAACTTCCAATCCTTGTCACCCTTCCTCCTCATCACCTTCATATCCTTGTTCATTCTTTCCAACTCTTGTGTCCACCACATATTTTTTCCCCTCGGTCCCCCTCCGGTTGGCAATGAGTTCATAATGGTTATTAATCCGTCCCAGGTTTTGTCTCCCTTCCCCGGCCCGACATCTAGCCCTTTTAGGTCGTCTTCCATTTTCTTCCAGTTCACCTTTTTCCATGTCACGTTGGCGGTTGACATTCTGTTTGGCTCCTCCAGGTTTATTCTGGTTATCTGTCCGCAGTGTTCCAGACCTGTTTTGTCCACAAGCTGAACCTTAGGTCGTTTCCGATTATTCTTGAATATCGTCAAGTCGATTGTCGATATCGTTCTGAAGGTAACTTTGTCGTGTTGCACAACATCAAAGTCATTGTCGTCCATCCACCTCGATAGTCGTCTTCCGTAAACGTTCATCGTGGTGTCTCCGCTTATCGTCCCCCACCTGGGATTTCTTGCGTTCAAGTCTCCCATAACCATATCGCACTTCCCCAACTTCCCCATCCCCAAGTTGATTTCTGCAACCCCTCTATCAGGCCTTATATACGCCCCTCCTATCCTGATAGATTTCATCACTCCCTCTTTGTCTTTCTCTTTCCCTTTCAAAATAACCATCCACTCGTCATGTTCTTCAACCTCCACCCATCCCACCAAATTCCTTTTAACAAACACCTCCACCCCACTCCCCTTAACAAAAGAAATTAACTCATACATCTCATTCTCGTGTTCAACAAACCCCCCATCCTTCCTTACTGGTCCATCAACAAAAATAAAAATATCTACAAAAAACAACACATCCATCACCATATTTCTATTTCCCTCACCTCCTCCTACATTTATGGTACATATGACAGCCCTCATTTAACGAATTAATGAGGTTACGTCACTTTCAACCCCGCCGACATTTCTTGTTCTCGATAGTACCGAGGAAGATCGTTCCTTCTTGGGTATCGCCGTTCGGTTCCCTTTTTCCAAGTTGTTCCGTAATTGTTCGTCAACCGGAGTTTTTCTCGTCGCCGGGTTCGTAATTTGGAACCTATTTCTACTTCTATCGTTAACCCCGTTGGCCGACGTATTGTCACTTTCCATCGGTGTTGCTTTCCCATATATCGGCGGTGTTGATCTGTTCCTCAACACGGTACATTCCCTAAATCCGGTATAATGTGCGTCGGATTCGCACAGGTTACACATCCTCCGGCAGTGCATGCACGCAACACCCTTCGGTGCCGGGCAGTCCACGATAGGACATTTGTGTTCCGTCGACAAGTGTTCTTTTCTGCACCATCTGCAAACCGGTTTACCCTTACACTCTGGGAGTGTATGTCCGACCGTACAACATTTGTCGCACAACGATGTACCTGTTTTTTCCCTCCACACCCTGCAAAATCTTTTCTTTCCAGCGATTAACATTTTGGGTTCATCCTTCATCAGTATCTCCTTAACGTAACTGTTCTCCTCGCAGAGTATCGTCAAACCAGCAGTGGTTTGTTTCCTCTCCTTCATGATACCCAACTTACCAACCCATGAAGGTCTCGCCTCGATATGAATTCCAGGATTGCTTTCCTCAATGTCAGCAATCATTTGGTCAAAGCTATTCACTGCTTGCCAATCCTCAATTTTCCACTCTCTTCCATATCCTCCCTTCATTAGTGGAACCATCGCCACATATATCTTCACCTTCTTGGTATCCCTAGCAAATTCAAAATTCTCAAGTCCCATCTCTTCAAGGGCTTGTTTCATTACCTCTCCTGCACCCACGAGGTCTATCGCCCTAGTTCTTGCTAGTGTCAACTCGATATCACCCCACCTGTTTCTCCCGACGATACTGAAGTATCCATCAACGTTAAAACCTTTCAAAGTTTGGTTCAACTTAACCCTCACATTCTCCGGTGATACGCCTTCAGGCAGAGTGTGTCCAACACCCTTCTTACCCAAAAACCTTATTTTCAGGTGTCTCTCCCTCAGTATAGGAACATCGTGTTTAATGATGTTCATCTTTTTGGCAACCGTTTTTCTTTCTGCCTTGCCAACCACCTTCGTAAAACCGTCCTTATCTCCTGCCTTCGCTACTGCCGACCAACTCTTTTTGTTGGTGTCACACCTTTCGTTCGCGAACGACCCGACGGTATTCCGGTATGCTGGAACATCAGCATTCTTAACCTTATTCTCCATTACCTTGGATGACTCCCCCGTCTCAACCTTTCTTTTTAATATCTGTTTCGGTATATATGGGACTTCTTTCCCCTTCCCTTTCCTATCCTTACAATTTTCGCACCCATACTTCCCTTCCTTAACTTCTGCCATAAAGTCTTCAAATTTGTCCCTCAATTGGTCAAACATCTCACGTTCTTCCACCCTCAAACGTTCCAATCTATTAATCTTGTCGTGGTCTGACAAGGTAGATTGTACCTCCATCTCAACTTCTTCCTCTGACATATCCATTTCCACCACCCCCGGCACGCACTGTCCACACTCCATCTCCCCAAGCGCTTCCAACATTTCATTGGTATTGCTACTCCCGTAAGGCATCGTCGATGGCAATGGGATCGGGGTTTCGTCAACCGGAGTTTTTTCCACCTCTTCAACACTACTCTTCTGGTTCTTAAACCTCATAGATCTTTTCTTTGGTTGGGGAGCATCTTTCCCTGAGCATTCCACCTCAACTTCAGCATGCTTGCTGTCTCCAATACCGTTCCCTTCCGTAGTCTTTCCGTTTTCTAAACCCATCGCAGTGTCATTAGCAATGGATTTACCTACCTTCCTCGGTTCAAAGTCCTCATCTGAGGTTCTATCGTCCTTGTAATTTTTGTACATCATCTTTTCAGACGACGGTAGTCTGTCCAGGATTGTGCTGTTCCCCCAAGATGAAACAGCCGATGCTGCCGGGCTTTCTATCGAAACATAGTGCTCACTGTCCGGAACCGACGAACGAACGTATTCCGAATCCTGCGAGTGTTCGAACAGTATGCCTGCAGACTGTTCTTTGTCAATACCACAACTATTGCCACACCCAATGGTAATCATCACTCCTTTCAACACCATCTCCAATTCCGAAACTACCTTCGGGTCAGCCATCTCAACAACTTTCATAATCTCCTCGTTTTTTCCCCCGTTCAAGCATCCTTCCTCGTGTTTGAATCTAATCGGCAACCCTGATGGCAATGCGTATGAAGTCATTACCACTCTTCTTACCAAAGCCCCATCCTTTCCAATTTCTTCTCTCTTACCCATTCTTCCACGGGGTATGGAGTTATCCATCACCCCAACAACCTAAATTTATCAACTTTTATCAAAGTTAATATCAAAAACAATACAAAACCCCTCAATACAATATAAATCAAACAAAAACTTAACAAAACAAACAAAACCAACTCAAAACACTCAAAAAACAACCAAATAAACAAACCAAATAAACAAAATACTCAGCTTGTAACTATTCCCACTTGTGTGTTGGCAATCCGTAATTCGCTTGTGTCGTCTTAGGTTTTTTATTACTCGTTAAACTCCAAAATGTGACACGTCACAATATTGTAGCGAAAATGTTGTAATAAAGAACCCCCTCCTTCAATCCCCATTTTCAGAAGCCCAGATTTAAACACCCCCCCTTCTAACCCCCGAGTTCGATTATCGAAAGCCTTCTTTGCAACGCTGCCCATCACCCCCTCTCGGGCAGCAGATTTTTTACCCTCTCGGAGGTGAGTTTTGAGTGGGATTACTGGCGTACGTACACTAACTAGTAGGTGGGTTAGTTCAAACAAAGTACAGCAAGTCAGTCTAAGGATAATATGAACCCGCCGGAGTTCCCTTCTGAAGGGAGCATTCCGGATAGAATCATCAAACAAGAGAAGGCAAGGATTAATGATGTCTGGTCACGGAAACAGGTGCTAACAGATACATAGGAAATTGCCTGTCTTAACGTCTAAATGCCTAAAATACGGGAGGCTATCGAAGCCGGGTTTACCGCTATTGATAAACACTTCGAGGCCATATCGTAAGAGCTCGGATAACTGGACCCAAGGCTAAGACGTCCGAAATTCCCTCTCCTGGATAGGGGCGAGCATACTGTACAGCGAAAACTGACCCTCAGCCCTAGCTTCAGACAGAAAAAAAGAAAAAAGAGCCAAACCTTACCAGAAAAGGCAACTCCAACGTCGTAGCTTGAGGTTCAATTATTCGAGTTTTTACACGTCTTGAAGGAATTGATAAACGGTTCGACGGCTACGAACGGTGGATCAGATACATCATTGGTTTTGGCATTGGGCTCAACATTCTCCCAGTACTGTACTGTACATTTGCAGGTTTCAACCAATTTTTTTACCGAGATACTAGAATGTTCCGCAGGTGACCTTAAAGACTCCCTACTACGACAGAACGGTTAGGGATTCTCTACCCGTATCGGCGAAGCAAATGGTGGATGCCACAACAACTGCCTCTGAGAACCGCATACTCCGTGCCATCAAAGAACATGAGAAGCCTGAACCTGCACAGAAGTAAATACAAGTGCCAGGGAGATATTTTCGGATTGGGCGGCGTCCCTTTACGAAAACATCTCCCCGGCACTTGTAAATGTTTTTTAAAGATAAATTATTTTTTCGTCCAGCGACAATGGAACACAAAGATTTTTTGTGATGTGTACTTGTACAGTAGTGTAATCCCGCACCGAAACAAACAACCCCGCCCTGAACCTCCTCGTCCCCTTCCAAAATATCCTCCATTAAAAAATTCATCGAAAACTGACACCGATACTAATACCCCCGGTAGTGATCAAGAAATACAAGGTAGATGGAGCCGTTGTGGACAAGCGCAATCCCAAAAGAAGTTCGTAGTTTAATTTATATGTGTTTGATTCTACGAGTATATTTCTATCTTTTTGTTTTGCGTTGAAAATTTTGAACCCTGGTTGGTTAGGTCACGGATACTCCTTCAGTCTTCCAAAGTATAATGATGCTGTGGCGATTGCTCACAGAGCCCTCGCAAACTCGAAGGTCTGCCAACTTGCGATGGAAGGAGGCGGAAAGACCATTTTGGGCTTGTGCGAGGAGGGTGGCAAGTAGGATGAGGAATCTTCCAAGGTTTTTAAGAGAAAGAAAATCAGCACAAGTAGACTTTATTTATCATTTGCCGATTTCCTATTATCATGAATTGAGCAGACATTTATCCTTCGGCTCCATGCCGAGACTTCTGTGCTAATATTTGAGTTTACAGGACTTGCTTTCCCAACTGCTGTTTCTCCAAATGATAGCCTTACACAATGTACTCCTTTAGTGACTAGCCCCGGTGACAACCAGATTGCTATCAGGTGGTGATGTCCTAAAGGTCCAGTAAGTGACCACGCAAAAAACCTTCAAATGTTGAAAATTTCATCTTCCGTGCTTCCTTGTATTTATTTAGACTTGATACTCAGCCAGGGCTACCCTACGATTGTTGGGGACACAGTTCTTGTCGGTGAAGATGCGGCACTTACTAATGATCAGAAAAACTGGCTCCTGGTAACCCACTATTGTAATTAGGCGCTATTACGTCTTCTCCTGTCCGAAATTTGTTAGCTCTATTAGCTCTACGATATGTTGAGGTACGGCTACCCACTTAGGTCATGTCTATGGGTTAGGTCTATCATTGGTTGTGCGGGAGTGGGCTTGGCATGGGATTTCCTTTAAGTAGTCTT